>Ga0316190_10000623_pt1 | contig 24707 bp, 19 predicted proteins | sample Eddworburrow2_MG_FD_204929 | JGI IMG/M metagenome (GOLD analysis project Ga0316190, IMG submission 204929) | Coastal sediment microbial communities from Maine, United States - Eddy worm burrow 2 | ecosystem: Environmental > Aquatic > Marine > Coastal > Sediment | place: USA: Maine | collected... | reverse complement strand
TTCAACGAGGTCGTCGTCGAGTTGCACGAGTACTTCACGTCGAGTCATGACCATATGGTAGTCCATATGGCCAACGCGCATAGTGCGCATCCAGAGCGGAGGCCGGACCCGCTAGATATCCTCACATCTGATCGGGCGCCGGGGCGATCGCTGAACACCGGAACCAACGCCTGTGGGGGCCGAATATTCGGTCGTGGGTGTTGACCAGGGCAAACGTCGACCGACCCTGATGGTCCATGAACCGAATTCTGTACCGCCTCATCACCATGCTCGCCCGACTCGCGGTCCGGTCCGGTCGTTCCAACGAGCTCGAGATCATCGTGCTACGACACCAACTCGCCGTGCTCCGCCGCCAGACCGACCGACCCGCACTCAACGACAACGACCGAACCCTGCTGGGTGCCATCGCCGCCGCGCTCCCCCGCCAACGACGAAACGGCTGGATCGTCACACCTGACACCCTCCTCCGATGGCACCGACGCCGCATCGCCAAACACTGGACACATCCCACGCGAGGACCAGGACGCCCACCAACCTCGAACGAGATCCGCCGACTCATTCTCCGCCTCGCCGTCGAGAACCCAACCTGGGGATACCGACGCATCCACGGCGAACTCGTTGGTCTCGGCCATCGCATCGCCTCATCGACAGGGTGGAAGATCCTCAACACCAGCGGCATCGGACCAGCCCCGAAACGATCCGACGTCACCTGGTCCCAATTCCTACACTCCCAAGCCGCCGTGGCCTGCGACTTCTTCACCGTCGACACCGCACAGCTCCGCCGCTACTACGTGTTGTTCTTCATCCACATCCCCACCCGCCAAGTCTTCTACGCCGGCACCACCGCACACCCGACCGGAACATGGACGACGCAAGCCGCCCGCAACCTGTTCCTCCGCCACAGCGACAAGCTCACACGATCACGAGCCCTCGTTCGCGACCGGGGCAGCCAATTCATCGACACGTTCGACGAGGTCTTCCGAACCGAAGGCGTCACGATCCTCAAGACACCGGTCCGTACACCCGTGGCCAACGCGTTCGCGGAACGATGGATCGGGACCATCCGACGGGAGCTCCTTGACCGCACCATCGTCTGGAACCAACTCGGCCAGGCCCGCCACGACGCCGCGCTGGTCGCCGTCGGATCGGTTCTGGCTCATCTTCTGTTTGGCCTCGTAGCGCTCGACATGGAGCTCGACACCGACGATGGCCTTCAACTGTTTGTCGATGAACTCGGCCGGAGCGTCAGCGACCTCCCACGGGGGTCGTCGGTCGATCTCCGAGACCCGGCGCTCGTTGTGGTCGGTCAGATCCCGCACGAGCGCAGACTTCCATTCAGGCCCGTCGTGGATCTCGATCGACCCGTGCAGGTGAACGAGCTCGTAGTTCCATGTGGGGACGGCCTTGCCGTGCTCGGCCTTCGACGGATACCAGCGCGGCGAGATGTACGCGTCGTTGATCGCCACGATCAGCAGGGCACTCCGTCCGTCGATCGACCGCCAGTGGTCGTTGGCCCGAGCGAAATGGGCTCGGACCGACAGGAGCTCGTCGTCGACCAGGAACGGGAGAGCGGTGGACACGAGTTCGGGGCTGGCGCCTCGTCGATCAAGGTTGGTCACCAGATGGCCGAACGAGGCGCGACGGATGATGTCGAGAATCATCGGACGGTCGTCGACGGCGAACGCTGGGGGCGTGTACACGGCACAACAATAGGGCCCGCCGTTGGACCGCACCGGCCGAATATCAGGTGAGGTCTCGCTCGACCACCCATCCCCACAGAAGTCGATCCTGATCCCCACCGCTTTCGTCTCGTGCCTTCTCGACCCGTCCGTCGCCGTTCCGCCCCACGCCGCGTCGCGATTCCACTGGGCGCACCGCGCGTATCCAGGCGTATCTCGACGGCGGGAGGCGTCGCCGCCCATCAACACGCTTGACCGTGGAGCAAACGGGAGGGATTATAGGCCCTGTTCGGCCAGAACGACCTTGGGGAAGGACGTTCGGTTCGGCCAGAACGACTTGGGGAAGTACCAGGAGGGGGAATGTTATGAGGAAGCGACGCCTATGGGCGATTTTTGCCGCGTTGGTGATCTTTGCTGCGGCCTGTGGCAGCAGCGAAGGTGACGGTGAGGCGACCGAGTCTGCCGGCTCTGAAGCGACGGAGACCGACGATGGGGCCGGTGCAGACGAGAGTTCGCCCGATGATAGCGACGAGAGCGCATCGACCGGCAGCGAAGGCGACAGCGCCCCTGCCGACGGGTCGATGCCCGACAACATCGACCGTGAAGCCACGCTGATCTGGGCCACGTCATTCGTGGCCAACAGCTTGGACGTTCCGAGCGTCAGCACCGACTTCGCCTTCACCCACGTCGATCCGATCTACGACACCCTGGTTCGGCGCACGCCTTCCGGTGAACTGGTTCCCAGCGTCGCCGAATCGTGGGAGGTCACTCCAGAAGCCTTGACCTTCACGATCGTCGAGGGCCGGACGTTCCACGACGACACCCCGCTCGATGCCGAGGCCGTCAAAGCCAACCTCGATCGCATCATCAACTGCGAATGCCGCTTCGACGTGTTGCTGTCAGCGGTCTCCTCGGTCGAGGCCTCTGGCAACCAGGTGACCCTCAACCTCAGCGAGCCCGCCGGCTCGCTGCTCCAGGTGCTGTCAGACATCCCGGGCATGCTGGCCAGCCCGGCCAGCTTCGGCAACGAAGATATCGACACCAACCCCGTGGGGTCCGGACCCTTCACGGTACGGGAGTACACCGACGCCGGTATCTTCTATGACCGCTGGGACGGCTACCACGACGCCGAGAACACCCTCGTCGCCGCCGCCGAAGTCCGAAGCATCCCCGACGACAACACCCGCATCTCGGGTTTCATCTCCGGCGAGCTCGATATCGGTCTGGCCCGTCTTGGCCAGCTCGGCGAGGCTGAGGCCGGAGGCCTCAACGTCCTCAGGCGGGCCCAGGCCCAGATCTATCAGCTCGTGGTCGAAACCGATCGTGGGCCGTTGGCCGAACCCGACGTTCGTCGAGCGATTGGTCACGCCCTCGACCGCGAGGCCATCAACCAGGGCCTCTATGACGGCAACTGCACCCCGACCGTCCAGCCGTTCCCCGAGGGCTTCCCCGGCTACGTCGCCGACGCCACGGTCGAGAAATACGGGGCCTACGACGTCGATCTCGCCCGTCAGCTGCTGGCTGACGCCGGCTATCCCGATGGTTTCGAGATCTCCATGGGCGCGCCGGCCATCACCAACTACACCAACCAGTTGGAGATCTATCAGGCACAGCTCGCCGAGATCGGCATCACCGTCGAAGCCATCCCCGACGAGGGACGCACCTTTGTCGACCGGCTCACGGCCGGTGAATACGACACATGGCTCGGCCCGAACACCACCGCCCGCCCATCATCGACCAACTTCTGGCGCGCCTACTACCACCCGGATGGAGCACGGAACTCTGGCGGCTACGAGCTGCCCGGGATCGACGAGCTGCTCGTCAACCTGGAGTCTGCGCCCAGCTCCGAGGACCAGGCGGCCGCACTCGAGGCGCTCGTGGTGACGAGCCTGGACGAAGCGGCTCGGAGCATCATCGTCTGTGCCCCGCAAACGGTGACCGTGCACAACGACAACATCGGCGGCTACGAGATCCCGCTCGCCGGCAACACGACCCTCCGAACCGTGTACAAGACGACGGGCTGACCCATGAGGCCGAGAGCGCTCAGTACGCTCCCACCGGCGCACGAGGAGCCACGACCATGAGTTCGCGACTGCTTCTGCGCCGGGTTTGGGGTGCCGTCGTCGTCATATTCTTGGCGAGCATCCTGGTGGCGCTGATGGTCCATCTCGTACCCGGGGACGCGGCGTCGGCGGTGGCCGGTGACAACGCATCCGTTGAACAGATCGAGGCCACCCGGGAACGGCTGGGGCTCAACGATCCGATCCATGTTCAGTACTGGAACTGGGCGACCGATGCGATCCGCGGCGACTTCGGTCATTCGCTGATCACCAATCGCCCGGTCACCACCATGATCCGACAGGTCTTGCCGGCTTCTCTGAGCATCACCCTCGGGGCCAGCGTCATCGCGGTGTTCATCGGCGTCAACTTCGGGGGGATCGCCGGGCTACGCCGAGGGGTGACCGACCGGGTGGCCTCGGTGGGCTCGAGCCTCGGCATCGCCATGCCCAGCTTCTGGGTGGGGATGTTGTTGGTCACCTTCTTCGCCCTGCAATTCAATCTGTTTCCAGTGCTCGACTACACCCCCCTGACCGAGGATCCGCTGGGGTGGCTCCACCACATCACCCTCCCGTCGATTGCGCTCGGCCTCGGGATGTCGGCCGAGGTCGCCCGCCAGACCCGCGGTGGCGTGGTGGATGTGATGGCCCAGCCCTACATCCGAACCGCGAGGGCCAAGGGCGCGCCCGAGGGTCGCCTGTTCTTCCGTCACGTCGCCCGCAACGCCGCTATTCCGGTGATCACGGTCCTCGGCCTGCAGATCGGTCGCCTACTGGGCGGAGTGATCATCATCGAGCAGGTCTTCGCGGTGAACGGACTCGGCACCATGGCGGTGCGTGCGGTGAGCGACCGAGACTTCCCCGTCATCCAGGCCTACGTCCTGCTGACGACCGTGATCGTGGTCTCCATCAACCTGCTCGTCGACCTGTCCTACGGCTGGATCAATCCTCGAGTGCGGCGACAGGAGTGAGCACATGAGTCTGGAAACGTCACCATCGTCAGAATCGTTGAGCCTCGACATGATCGACTCTGGCCATTCGGGTCGTCCCGGCGACGATGCCCATGGCTCGTCCGACGAGCTCGTCCCGCTTCGCACGCACCGATCGGTTCTTCGACGCTTGCTCAGCAATCGAGGAGCCGCCATCGCCGCTGGGTTCCTTTTGCTGCTGGCCCTCGGCGCCATCCTCGCTCCTCTGATAACTCCTCACGATCCCAACAGCCAGGATCTGCTCAACACGCTCAGGAGCCCGAGCGGCGAGTTCTGGCTGGGGACGGACAACAAGGGTCGCGATGTCTTGAGCCGTATCGTCTTCGCCGGTCGGGTGGCACTCATGGCACCCCTGCTGGCGGTGACGGTCGGGGTGGTGCTCGGCGTGCCCGCCGGTCTGCTCGCCGGCACGACCCGGGGTCGCATCGATCGGATCTTGGGTCGGCTGGCGGACACCATCCTGAGCATCCCGCCTCTCGTGACGGCTCTCGCCATCATCGCCATTCTCGGGCCTGGCCTCACCAACGCCATGCTGGCCATCGGCATCGTCTACGCCCCGCGACTCTTCCGGGTCACCCGCGGCGCGACGATGTCGGTCAGCGAAGAGCTCTATGTCGACGCGAGCCGATCGGTCGGTTGTTCGACTCCTCGGCTCCTCTGGGCTCACGTCCTGCCGAACATCTCGGGCCCGCTCCTGGTGCAGATCAGCCTGATGATGGGCTTCTCACTGCTGGCCGAGGCGTCGCTCAGCTTCTTGGGTCTCGGCATCCAGATCCCCGACGCCAGCTGGGGCAGCATGCTCCGCGACGCCTATCAGGACAAGTTCAAAGCCCCGTACGCCGTCGTGCCGCCGGGACTGGCGATGACGCTCACCATCCTCGCCTTCAACACCCTGGGTGACGGTCTGCGAGACATCATCACCGCGAGGAGGCGAGAATGACCATGTCGTCAACTGGTCAGGACGTGCGACAGAACCCGGCCCTGGGCCAGCCGATCCTGTCGGTCAACAGGCTCACCGTCGACCTCGATGGCGCTGACGTCCAGCGAGGCCTGGTCCAAGACGTCACCTTCGACGTCTTCCCCAATCGAACGCTCGCCCTGATCGGCGAGTCCGGATGCGGGAAGACCATGACTGCCATGGCTCTGCTCGGCCTTCTCCCACCGGCCATCCACGTGAGCGGTGGCACAGCCATGTTCGAGGGGCGCGATCTGCTCACGCTGCGGCCTCGGGAGCTTCGCCAGGTGAGAGGCGGCAGCATCGGGATGATCTTCCAAGATCCCATGAGCAGCCTGAACCCCACCATGAAGGTCGGAGACCAGATCATCGAGGCCCGGCGCCTCCATATCGACGAGCCGAGGAGCGCAGCAGCGAAGCGGGCTGTCGAGCTGCTCGATCAGGTGGGCATTCCCAACCCGGCCCAGCGGGTGGACGCCTATCCGTTCGAGATGAGCGGCGGGATGCAGCAGCGGGTGATGATCGCCGTGTCGATTGCCTGCGACCCCAAGATCTTGATTGCAGACGAGCCGACGACCGCCCTGGATGTCACCATCCAGGCCGAGATCCTGGACCTCCTCGCCACCCTCCAGACCGATCTCGGTATGGGCATCCTGCTGGTCACCCACGACCTCGGGGTGGTGGCCGACTTCGCCAACGATGTTGCCGTCATGTACGCCGGTGACCTGGTCGAGCTCGGTTCGATCCGGGACGTGTTTCACCATCCTCAACACCCCTATACCGAGGGCCTGCTCAATGCCATGCCCCAGGGGGCAGAACCCCGCTCCCAGCTCTCCATCGTCCGCGGTCGTGTTCCCATGGCCGGACAGTTCCCGGAGGGCTGCCGGTTCAGAACCCGTTGCCCGCACGCGCAGGAGCAGTGCCGGCGAAACGAGTTGGCCACCGTCGATGTTCGTGTCGGACACCGTTCGCGATGCCTGCTGGTTCAATCACGCCAGGTGAGCTTGGCGCCCCGCACTGCAGGAAGTACGACCAATGCCTAACGATCTGGACCTCGATCTCACCGATGGCGCTGAGGCTGCGCTCAGCGCCGAATCAGGGCCGGTCCTCGCCGGGACCGGGCTCGTCAAGAGGTTCCCGGTCACTCGAAACCTTTTCGGTCGCGTCACCCAAGAGCTGACCGCCGTCGACGGAGCCGATATCGAGCTCAGGGCCGGTGAGACCCTGGGGATCGTCGGGGAGAGCGGGTCGGGCAAGACGACACTGGGCCGCATGCTGGCTCACCTCATCAAGCCGGATCAGGGGGCCATCAGCGTGTTGGGACGCCACATCGGTGCGCAGAAGAGCGACCGGATGTGGCTGCACCAAAACGTCCAGATGATCTTCCAGGATCCGTTCTCGTCGCTGGATCCGACCAAGACAATTCGCTACACGGTCCGCGAGCCGCTCGTCGTGCAGGGCATCGGCCAGCGGAGCGACCACGACGACCGGGTCGACGAGCTTCTGGAGCAGGTGGGCTTGCCGAAGGCGTTCGCTGAACGCTACCCCGAAGAGCTTTCGGGCGGGCAGCGGCAGCGAGTGTCGATCGCCCGGGCGCTGGCGCCCGACCCGCCGATCCTGATCGCGGACGAACCCACCTCCGCCCTCGATCTGTCGACCCGTTCCGAGATCATCAACCTCCTGCTGCGGCTCCAGGAGGACCACTCGCTGGCCATGGTCGTAATCAGCCACGACTTCGCCACGATCCGCCATCTCTCCCACCGGATCGCGGTGATGTACATGGGGCGGATCGTCGAGCACGGCGATGCCGAGAAGATCGCCACCGCGCCCGAGCACCCCTACACGGCGGCGTTGATGTCGGCGGTGCCGGGTATCGATCCCGACGAGAACCGGTTGGACACCCGCGTGGTGCTCAGCGGCGCCCATCCCAATCCGGCCGACCTGCCCCCGGGCTGTCGTTTCCAGGCCCGTTGTCCCGTGGTCATCGACATCTGCCGGAAGACCCCTCCACCCTCGGTGGTCGTGGGCCCCGAACGTTGGGCCGAGTGCCATCTCGTCTCGCACCGAGACGACGGTGCCTGAACGGTTGCCAAGACGGGCCGGACCGGGCACGCAAGCTGTTGTGGTCGGTCGAGCTCGGCCGCAGTCCACCCCTCCGAGGCCATGACCCGACCCCTATCCCCCGCCCGCGCCGAGATGAACGAGGGCCGGCTCGTCGCCGCGACGCTCAGAGGGCCCGGTGGCGGGCGTTGAGTCGGACCATGTCGTCGGGGTCGGTGGTGAGGATGGTCAGGTCGAGTTGTTCGGCCAACACGGCGAGCCCGGCGTCGACGACATCGTTCGTCCCGGATCCAGCACACCGCATACCAGTGATTTGGGGCACACCGAACGGATGGACCTCGGTCGTTTTGACCAGCATGGCCATCGGTACCTGGGTGGCCGGATGCCGCCAAGCCTGGGCGAGTACCGCTTCGGTCGTCACCGGTGTGACCCCCTCCGCCAGCATCCACTCCACCAGCGCCGCGACCACGCACCCTTGGGCCGGGTTGTCGAGGGCGATGAAGACGCCCACATCGAAGATCAACGACTCGGCCAGATCTCCTCGGCACGGCGACGCTCTTCGTCGCTGGGCTCACCCCAGGCGACCGCGGCGTAGTCGACGAACGCCGCCATCGCATCCAATCGGGCATCCTGGCGGGCGAGCAAACCGAGGGCTTCCTCCACCGCCTCGCGTTCGGTACGGCGACGCGCGGCGGTCACTCGGAGATTCCGTAGCGCCTTCGGGCCGAGAAACATGGCCTTCCGCTTCGGCTTGTCATCGACACCCTCGCCCACCACGTCGGCTTCACCAACCACATCAGGCATAGCTGCACCCTGCACGTATGCCGAACGTATGCCTGCCAGTCCCCGGCAGGTTTACTGAGGCCCCGCCTGAATTCAACAGCTGCCCGGCTTGCCGTATGCATTCCGGGAATGCATACTGAGCATATGATTCGAGGAGCGCTCCTGACGCTGTTGAGCGAGGGTCCCAAGTACGGGTACCAGCTCAAGAGCGAGTTCGAGGCGTCCACCGGTGCCGCGTGGGCCCTCAATATCGGGCAGGTCTACAACACGCTGGGTCGGATGGAGCGTGACGGTGCGGTCGAGCCCCTGGGTGAGGACGACGAGGGCCGTCCCCGCTACCAGCTCTCGTCGGCCGGTCGGGCCGAGCTCGACCAGTGGCTGGGCGGGGCGGTGGAACGCTCGGTGGCCAGCCGCGATGAGGTCACCATGAAGGTCTTGATGGCGGCCGCCACCGGGGTGGTCGATCCGGCCGGCCCCATCGCCGTGCAGCGTGCCGCCTCCCAGCGGACCCTGCAGGATGCCACCGCGGCCCGGGTGGCGGCGGCCCACGTGGCCGATCGGTTGCACCTCGATCGCCTCATCGTCACCACCGCAGCCGAGTTGCGATGGCTCGACATCGCCGAACAGGTCCTGGAGGGCGAGGCGGGCGAGGCGTTGCGGACCGAGCGGCAACAGCGACAGACCTCGGGCCGAAGGTCAAAATCGCCAGCAACCAGATCATCAGCAGCCAGGTCAGTGAAATCCGAGCAGGGAGAGGTGGCCGACAATGGGTGAGCCGGCGGCGGAGTTGCGCCAGGTGGTCAAGGAACATCGTGACGGTTCGACGGTGGTTCGAGCTCTGGGCGGCATCGATTTTGCCGTCCATGCCGGTGAGATGGTGGCGGTGACCGGCCGGAGCGGATCGGGCAAGTCGACCCTGCTGAACGTGGCCGGCGGGCTGGATGAGGCGACATCGGGCGAAGTGTTCGTGGAGGGGCGACCCCTGACGTCTCTGACCGCGGCTGAGCGGGCCGAGCACCGGCGACGCCACCTGGGGTTCGTGTTCCAGGCCGCCAACCTGGTCCCGGCGCTCACCGCGGAGGAGAACGTGGCCCTGCCGCTCGAGTTCGACGGGGTGAGGGCGTCGAAGGCCCAGGCATCGGCCCGCCAGGCACTGGAACGGGTCGGTCTCGTGGGGCTCCAACGGCGCTTCCCGGATGAGCTGTCGGGCGGGCAGCGCCAACGGGTGGCCATCGCCCGGGCCGTGGTGGGGACACGGAGGCTGATCCTGGCCGACGAGCCGACGGGAGCGCTCGACGATCTGACCGGCCGCAGCATGTTCGAGTTGTTGGCCGGGCTGGCCAACGAGGGTGCGGCCGTCGTCGTGGTGACCCACGACGACGAGTTGGCGGCCTACGCCGGACGGATCATCAGGCTGAAGGACGGTCGGGTGAACCAGGTGGTCGAGCGGTCGGCGGCCCCCTCTGGCCTCGGCGAGCTCCTGTCGTGAGCGCGCTCATCCGTCTGGCCCGTCGCAACGTTCGTCGTCAATGGCGCCGGCTCATCGTCATCATGGTGTTGATCGCCCTCCCCGTCGGGCTCGGGGTCGGCGTCGGCGCATGGGTCCGCACGTCGGTCATCCCCAACAGCGGGTACGAACAGGTCGACTTCGGTCGGGCCGAGGCGCTGGTCTACGCCCCCGGGTCGATGCTCGACCGGCTGGAGAGCGAGGGGGTGCCCATCGCGGTCGAGACCACCTTCTGGACGAACTACGCCGATCGCCACACCGACGACGCCGAGGTGCGGGAAGTCGAGGTCAGCGATCTTGATCTCACCTCGGCGATCACGTCGGGCCGGGTGGGCGTGATCGACGGCGATTGGCCCTCGGCTCCGGGCCAGGTGGCGATGACCCGGTCGATGGCCGACACGCTCGGTCTCCGCCTCGGAGCCGACTGGCAACCACCCGACTCGTCGATAGTGGAGGTGGTGGCGATCGTGAACGAACGCCTTTATCACACCTCCACGGTCTGGGTACCGCCCGGTTCGCTGGGCTCGGTCTTCAACGATGCGCTGGCCTGGGAACAGGTGGGCTCGGTCTTCAATGATGCGCTGGGCTGGGAGCAGGTGGTCCATGTGGCCGATGCTCCGCCATGGCTGGTGCGAGCCGGTAACTCGAACCTCGCCGCTGAGGTGGGCGGGGCATTCGAGGGATACATCAGGCTGAGGGCGGACCTGGTGTCGCCCGAGAACAGACCGTTCATGTTCGCCGACAACGGCAACGGCAACCCGGCACTGTGGGCCTTGTCGGTGACGGCGACACTGCTGGTGTTGGCCGCCGTGCTGGCCGTCGCCGGTTTCGCCGTCGGCGTTCGGCGACGGGTCCAGGAGTTCGGCCGGCTGAGCAGCATCGGTGCGGTGCCGGCCCAGGTCCAACGCCTGGTGGTGGCCGAGGCCGCGATGACGGCCATGGTCGCGTCGGTGATCGGCGCCGTCGCCGGTGTGGTCATGGTCGCCCTGGGCCGTGAATGGCTCTACGCCAGGGTCGAACCCCGCCGGGTCCCCCAGCCCTTTGATCTCCACACCCTCGATGTCATGTTGCCGGTGGTGGCCGCCGTGGCCGCCACCATGCTCGCCGCTTGGCTGCCGGCCCGCGAGGCCTCTCGTTTGTCGGTGGTCGGCGCAATCCAGGGCGGCTCTCACCGGCGGCGTCTACCGAGCTGGCTGTGGTCGGCCGCCATCGGCCTCGGCCTGATCGGCGGGGTACTGGTCGTGGGCGCCCTCCGCTGGCTGGCCTTCTCGGAGTTCGCTCCCGGTGGGGTGCGCCTGGTGGTCATCGCCGTCGGGCTGGCGCTGGCGGTTGTCGGGCTGGCACTGGTGATCGCCCTCGTGTTGCAGTGGATCGAGCGGCGGCCACCTTCGGGTGTGTCGAGCACCACCAGGCTGGCCCTGCGGATGGCGGGGCGACACAAGCTTCGTTCCACCGCGGCGGTGACCGGTGTTGCCCTGGTACTGGCGGTGGCCGTCGTCGGCACGGTCGGCAGCGAGCCCGGTCCCGGCCTCGAAGGCGAACATCCGGCCGAGGCCGAACTGGCATTCTTCTCCGGATCAGAAGACATGGGTGGCTCCCACCGGCCCGTCGTGGCCGACCTCGGTGCTCCGGACCGGTTGGTCGACCAGTCCGGGAGCGCTGTCGACCAGGTGCCCGTGGGCGCCCGGATCGAAGCGACTCGACTCGACGTCAGCACGGCCATCGCTCCTCACGACGCCGCTGAGGCCGCGGCTGAGCGTGACCCCCGATGGTGGGGCGGGTACAGCGTGCTGGTGGTCACCGATGAGTTGGCCGCCTCGGGTATTCTTCCCGACCGAGTGGTGGACGCACTGGCCGAGCCCGGTGTGGCCGTGGCCCTGGCCGATGCGGCCGGGGCCGACACCGTCACCGTCACCATCGAGCCGTGGTCCATCGGCGATGACCCGGTCGACGAGCAGGTGCTGACATTGGAGCAGATGCTGGTCCCGTCGGTCGCTGATCTCGGGTTCTTCGTGGCGGTCGGCGCCGAGACCGCGGCCGACGGAGCCCACCCGATGGTCGAGGCGGGCCGGTTCATACTGCCGCCGGAGGGCCAAACCGCCTTTGCCGTCGACAACCTGCCCGCGGGGACCTACGGCCCGCTTCGCTACCGCCCCACCGCTCGCACCTACCACACCCAACTCTGGGCTCTGGGCGCCGCAGCGGTGTCGGTGGTCGTGCTGTATCGGTTGCTGGCCGGCTTGTTGGCATCCGAGCTCGACGAGGATGTGGCGCTGATGTCGGCCATCGGCGGGCCGCCTCGGGTCCGCCAGCGGTTGGCCGCGGCCATGACCACCATCCACGTTGGCCTGGCCACCCTGATCGGGGTGCCGCTGGCGCTCGTCGCGGGCTGGGGCGCGCTCTACGCCGACCCGCGTGTCCTCGGATCGCTCCGGGTGCCGTGGCTGCTGGTGGGCGGGCTGGCGTTGTTGCCCTTTGTGGCCGCCCTCGTCGTCGGCGCCACCAGCCGTTCAACCACCCCCGCCCTCTCCCGTCGGATCAGCTGACCGAACCCGACCGGCTGGCGGTGGCGTCGGCGGCCGAGAACAGGGCACCGCCGGCACCCACGGCAACGGTGACGGTGACGGTGACGGTGATCGTGGCGATGAGGATCGGTGAGCTTGTCGGCGTGAGCTCGCGGCGCTGACGGGTGAGACGATCCCTTTCCAGGCCGCGGGAGATCCGCGCGGGGAACGCTCCCGGTGGACAGGTTCGACCAGGACCGTTCGGTCCCTGGCACTGGTGTCTGCTGACGGGGTGTTCGGGGCCTGTCACAGGGCGGTGGGGCGGGTGCGTTGGCGCCAGATGGCGATGGACGCCCGGGAGACGCCTAGATCGGGGACGGACGCGGAGCGGGGGGCGGTGCGCAGGGCTCGACACGGGCCGGTGCGGGCGATCATCGGCTGGTGGAAACTGGTGGCGGTTCGCACGGACATGGGTCGGGCCCTTCGCTTCGTGGTGGGCGGTGTACGACCGAACCTATGACGGCCGGCCCGGGGCCGAATCGGGGTCTCGCCCCATCGTCACGCGCCGCGGTGGGGGACTTGGGGACCAGGGACCTGCGGGCCCTGAGTGACATCCCGTGGGTTGCGCTCAGGAGAACGTGAACGGTCACCGAGACGATTCCGAGATGCGCTTCATCGACCGTGTTCTCGTCGACGTCACCGAAGGTCCGGCACCGACGACCCGGCAGCGGTGTGGCTCGCCGACGAACGGCCGGTCAGGCGCTGGGTTGGTTCATGGGTCGCCAGACCCGTTCGCAGCGGGTAGTCCATGAAGTTGGTGGTGAGCGGGTTGCCGTCGGCGTCGTAATGGAACTCCTCGACCAGGGCCTGGGCGATGCCCGACGCCACCCCGCCGTGCACCTGCCCCTCGACCAGGAGCGGGTTGACCATGGTGCCGGCATCGTCGCAGCAGACATGACGCACGATGGTGACCTCACCGGTGTCCCGGTCCACCTCGACGACCGAGAGGTGGGCGCCGAACGGGAAGGTCGGCGCGCCGGGGTCGAAGTCGGCGTCAGCCCCAAGGTTGAACCCTTCCTCGGCTCGAGCTCGGGTGGCCACATCGGCCCAACTGACCGTGAGCGCCGGGGTGCCCACCACCGAGAATGTCCCGCGGTCGGCGTCGAGCACGATGTCGGATGGATCGGCCTCGAAGAGCTCGGCGGCGAAATCCCGGGCTCGGGCCACCACCGCCTCTCCGGCCTGGAGAACCGCGCTACCACCGATCTGGAGGGACTTCGAGCCACCGGTCCCGCCGCCTCGGGGGACCTCGTCGGTGTCGCCGTGACGCACCTCGATGCGGTCAAAGGGGATGCCCGTGACATCGCTGGCCACCTGGGCGAAAGCGGTGTGGTGACCCTGGCCATGGGCCGACGAACCGGTGAGCACCAGCGCGGTGCCATCGGGGCGGACCTCGACACTGCCGAACTCGGCGTTGCCCAGAGGGTTGGCGATCTCGACATACGCCGACCAGCCGAGACCCAGCAGCCGAGCCGACGGGTCATCACGCCGGCGCCGTTGTTCAGCGCGCAGACCGGGGTAATCGACATGGTCCATCACGGCCTGGACCGCCGCATCGTAAGCACCCGTGTCCATGGCGGCACCGGTCGGCGAGGTGTAGGGGAACGCCTCGGGTGGCACGAAGTTCTTCCGGCGCACCTCGATCGGGTCCATGCCGATCTTGGCCGCGAAGCGGTCGACCATGCGATCGACCGCCGCAGCCGCCTCGGGCCGGCCGGCCCCTCGGTAGGCGCCGACGGGCACGGTGTTGGTGAGCACGGAGTCGGCGGAGAAGTCGGCGCGCTCGAAGTGATAGACCCCACAGGCGACGGTCCGGGCGATGAAGGGCAGTATCGAACCGATCACAGCGTGGGCGCCGCCGTCCTGGGTGGCGTGGCATCGGTAGGCGATCAGCTTGCCGTCGCGCGATCCGCCGATCGTGGCGTCGAAGTCCATGCCGCGGCCGTGCACCAGGCCCAGCATGGACTCCGAGCGGGTCTCGGCCCACCGGACCGGGCGACCCAGCCGCCGGGCGACGAGGGCGACGATCAGGTCCTCGGGGTAGCCGCCGTTCTTGGCGCCGAAGCCACCACCGACGTCGGGGCAGATGACCCTCACCTGGTCGGGGTCCACGGCCATGGCCGCGGCGAGGGTGTCGCGGGTCCCATGAGCGTTCTGGGTGCTCGACCACTGGGTCAGGTGCTCGCGTCCGTCCGGGAGCGCGTCCCACCGGGCCACAGCGGCACGGGGCTCGAGCGGGCAGGGGGCGAGCCGGTGGTTCCGGAAACGCAGGCTGACCGTGACCTCACAGTCATCGAAGAAGTCGTCGCCGGCGGTGGGTGGGATGGCGAAGGCCACGTTGGTACCGGCGGCCGGATGCAGCAGCGTCTCCCCCGCCAGGGCGTCGACCGGCGACACGACCCCGGGCAGCGGCTCGAGGTCGGCGAAGACCGACTCGGCGGCGTCGACCCCTGTCTCTCGCGTCTCGGTGACGACGACGGCGTAGGGCTCGCCGACGTACCGGACACGGTCGGCCGCCAGCCATGTCCGGGTCATCTGCTGGTTCAGCATCGCCATGCCCGGCGGTTGCGGCTCGAGGCCGAGGTCCGCGGCGGTGTACACCGCGACGACACCGGGGGCGGCCGCCGCGCCACTCGTGTCGATGCCGGTCAGGATGGCGTGGGCCATGTCCGAGCGGATGAACGTGGCGTGAAGAGCGTCGGGAGGAGCCAGGTCGTCCACATAGCGACCTCCGGTGGTCAACAGTTCCGGGTCCTCCACTCGGAGGACGCGCGTACCCAAAATGCTCATGGTGTGACCTCTGTTTGTCGTCGCTCGTGCTCGTCGCTGCCAAGGATGAACCGGCGCCCGGCGTTCTCTGTGTCGACGGTCCTGGCCCCAGGCAGGGGGTCGGACCCGAACCGGGTCCCGTCGAGGTCCGATGCGACCGGTCTCACGCCCACGCCGCATTGTCTACCGCGTCGCGCCTTGCTCAACCGTGCCATTCGACGATGCGGATCTGAGCTTCGGCGGCGATCATCCATTCCGACCGCGGCGCACAGATGACCTCAGGCACCCTGACCGGGCTCTATGACACCCTCGGCATCCGCCGATCGCTCTCACCGCCACTACCGAACAAGCCATCAACCACTGCGAACGCTTCTTCGCCTGGTACAACACCGAGCACCACCACTCAGGCATTGGGCTACTCACCCCCAACGACCGCCACACCGGCAACGGCACAGCGATCCAGACCGCCCGCCAACACGTGCTCGACACCGCCTACCAACAACACCCCGAACGATTCCCCAACGGACGACCCCTGCTCCGACCCTCACCACATCCAACGGGTATTTCGTCCAAATCCTCTCCCGCTGCTCGAACGACGAAACCAACGGGTCCCCCTCAACGCCCCTATGTGACTCTGCGCGTGCTGTGCACGCTCAGGAAGCTCCAAGGGTCGACAGGCCCGGCCCCGCAGTGACGGGTGGAACCAACGTCTGTGCGTGCCCGCCTTCAGGCCAGGCCGCGGCGCAGCGGTTCATGATGTCCTTCCGCGTCGTCTTCAGTCGCCGACGGAATCATGGTCGATGGCTCGACGGGACTGGATCGACGCGGTCGAGGTCGAATCGGAAGAACTGTCCTTTTGGCCACTCGGTCGTCTGGTGTTTCCAGCCGATGGTTCCGCCCCCGGCGATACGGACGCCGTCCGGCGTGACGTATTCGTGGGTGATGTCGCCACCGAATGGTTGGAGGCCAGGGCTCTTGTTCGCGCTGTTCCAGCGGTCGAGGTGCACAGATTGGAGCTGACCCTGGCCGTCGACCTCGACCACGATCTGCACATCTGTTCCCGCGGCGTCGAGTGTGACGGCGGCTCGGTTGCCGTCGATTGGCTGCCAAGTCGCGCCGGCTTGGGGGGTGGAGGCTTGGGGGATCCAGGCCACCGTTTCCGCGGCGAGGCGTCCCGCGCCGCTTCGGGCGGTGTCAGGTCCCGTAGATTTCGCGAGGGGGATTCTCCCGTGGAGGCGGAACTCCATTCGGGCGTCGTCGGGTCCGAGGATGTCGGCGCCCAGAACCCGCAGCAGTCGCCCACCGACGACTGGTTTCCAGACAAACCCGACGCCGGCTCGCAGGACCTGTGTGGCGGTGAACGGCAGCCATCGACCGATGCGGATTTCGCCCTGCATGACGAGTTCAATTGCTCGCACGAGCGGGGTTTGATCAGGCAGGACGCGACGGAGCCAGCGGGCTGCGGGTTCGGGGAGGTCGTCGAGCGTCGCCGAGTCGAACAGTTCGAACGGTTTCTGGTCTGGGGTTGCGAGGAGGTTCCAGGTTGGTTGGGTGGATCCCGGGAGGGTCATGTTCGCTCATCCAACCCCGTTGCTCATCCCCTGCATAGAGACCAAAGGCTCCGCGTTGGCGTCGCTCCAACGAGATGCCCGTGGTGGAGTTGAGCGGCGGTGCCTATGTTGAGTGGTCAGGACAAAGGCCTCTGCCGCTCGACGCCGAACTGTGTTCACGATGAATCCATGAATGCTCGCGACAACCAGCGGGACTGGCTAGTCGGGCTTCTCCTCGTGCTCGCCATCGGGCTGACTGCCAACTCCATCCTCGGACCGCTTGCCCTCGACGTCATCGAGTACCGATACACCGAGTCGCTCATCAACCAGGGCATCGGGCTCGACGCCATCGCCCTTCTTGGCGCAGCCCCGCTCGCCCTCGTCGCCGCATGGCTCGTTAGCGCCCAGCACCCTGCGGGAGCGGTGCTGGCATTCATTCCCTCGACCTTCGCCGCATACATGGCACCGCAGTACATCATTGGCCCCGACTATCTCGGCCTGCCAGGAAACAACGAACGGTTCTTCTTGCTGCACATGGCCCTACTGGTCATCGGGATCTCGACCACCGTGGCAGCGTGGCGCACCATCGACCCCTCTCGGCTTCGGCCCCCCACCGAGGCCGCCGATCGACGTCGCAGTCTCGCGATGTTCGGCCTCGTCGCGTTCATATTCGTCGGACGCTGGCTCACCGGCATCATCGACCTGTTCGGGGGCAGCCCAGCAAATGCCGACTATCGAGAGAACCCGACCGCCTACCTCCTCATCGGGCTCCTCGATCTCGGAGTCGTCGTACCTGCAGCAGTAGCGGCCGGCATCGGACTACGCCTCCACGCTCCCTGGGCTAGAACCGCGGCCTACGCCGTGATCGGCTGGCTCGCCCTCGTCCCCGCCGCCGTCGCGGCGATGGCCATCACAATGCAGATCAACGATGACTCAAACGCGACGAGTGGAGCGACGGCCATGTTCGTTGTCGCCGCCGCAGTCTTCACGCTCGGAGCAGCTTCGCTCTACCGACCAATGTTCCACCACGGAGCAGCACTTCCCGACGAGCCTGCGTCGGGTCTGGCCACAACCCACATGAACGCCAAACAACTGGCTCGGCGAGGAGACCAAAGCTGACGCGATGTTCAGTGGACGACATCGCTCGATGGTTGGTCGTTGGACTGCTTTTTGCCAGGCGTGTCAGGAGATGACATCCAGGCGTTTGAAGTAGATGGCGAGATGATCACCAGTGCGTAGGCGGCGAGCGTGGCACGGCGGTACCGGTTGACACAACGCTGCCCGAGTCGGGGGAAAGGGAGGTGACTTGTTGGATGAGCAACCCTGGGAACCATCGCAGTGCGAGCTCTTACTCATCGCCGATCACGTTCTCGATGGGTCCGAACCAGAGCACACCGATCCCGAGCGCGATCGGAATCGATCGCACAAGCACCGCGAGCGTTGTTGCGATCAGTGCCCATGCGAATGCCCAACCCACCGTCTGAGCGAAGTCGACCGCGGTGTCCTCGACGGCTTTGGCGCCGAACCAACCGGTGGCGTCGATGTTCTGGCTCCGCGCGACGATCGCGGAGGTGGCTGCCCCGGCGGTGAGGCCGATGAGGATGAGGGCGGCGGTGACAGCCATGAGGGCCCCCTTCTTTCCGCCGATCAGCGACCACCGGTTGGGATGGTGCAAGAGGGCCGTGCGGAAGGTCCCTTTGGTGAACTCGTTGCCAATCCTGCTGGTGAATGCGACCAGCAGAAGAAGGAAGCCGAAAAACCGTAGATCGCCCAGGACACCGCGGCGGTGGCGCCGCCCGGTCCGCTCAGTCGTTCGACGGGCAGCCCGCTACCGCCGGGGCGGATGGGCCCTCCCGCTTGGGCGGCGGCTTCGGCCGTGGTGATCAACAGCGCGATCGCGGTAGCGGTGAAGGTGATGGTGATGGTGATGGTGATGGTGATGGTGACCAGGCTCGTGATGCAGCTCCGACAGGGTGATCCCAGCGGCGTGTGCCCGGCGGTTGATCTCGGCGGCCAGGGCAACAGGGTTGACCTCGTCGTCGAGCGTGATGACTATTTCTGTGCCAGCTGCCGCGATGCGCAAGTGGGTCGATTTCGCCATCGAAACGAGGATCGGCATGTCGCTCGGCTCAGCGCTGCGAAGCACGATCGACTCAGTGCCTCTCAGTAGTTCGGGGCGGCCGAGATAGACGAGGCCACCATGATCGATGACGATGAGCCAATCGCATACCTGTTCGAGTTCGCTGAGCAGGTGCGACGACACGATGACGGTGCGGCCGCCCGCCGCGATCTCACCGACCAGGCGGCGGATGTCTTGCATGCCGAGTGGGTCGAGACCGTTTGTCGGCTCGTCGAGAATCACGACTTCGGGGTCACCCAGCAGGGATGCCGCGATGGCGAGTCGTTGCTTCATGCCCATCGAGTACGACGCGTAGCGATCATCACCGCGACCGGCGATTCCGACCCGCTCGATCAGCGCAGGAGCCTGGGCTTGATTGCGGCCGCCGAGCACGGCGAGCGCACGGAGGTTGTCGCTACCTGAAACCGACGGGTGGAAGGCCGGTCCTTCGATCGAGGCGCCGACACGGCCGAGGTAGCCGGCCGGCCGGTCGAGGGGCTGGCCGAGCACCGTGCCCGACCCCTCCGAGGGTCGCACGAGCCCGAGGAGCATCACCATGAGGGTGGTCTTCCCGGCATGGCCCGGCTGACGTGGATGCGCACACTCGACTGGCTGACATACCAGCGCTCTGCGATCTCTGTGTTCGAAAGCCCCTCGACGACGAATGCGACGACCTCGCGCTCGCGCCTGGTGAGAAGGTCGACGATCCGAGCATCCGGTGGTGTGGTCTCCGTTCTGTTGTTCAGCGAACGCCGCGATCAAGCGCCTCGTCACACTCGGCGACAGCAGGGCATCACCAGACGCCACTACCCGCACGCCGCGAATCAACTCACCCGGCTCGGTGTGCTTCACGAGGAACCCACTCGCACCGGCCCGGAGCGCCTCATACACGTACTCGTCGAGCTCGAACGTCGTGAGCACCAACACCTTCACGTCGACGAGGTCCTCGTTGGCCGCGATCTCGCGGGCCGCGGTCAGACCGTCGACATCGGGCATGCGGATGTCCATGAGCACCACGTCGGGCCGGTGTTCGACCGCGAGCGCGATGGCTTCTGCCCCGTCGCCGGCCTCACCGACCACCTCGATGTCGTCCTCCGAATCGGGCAGGGCCCGGAAACCGGTACGTACCAGGACGTGATCGTCGGCAAGCACAACACGAATCATTCGCTTGCCCGTTCCGGCCAGGCGGCCTCGACGACGAAGCCGGTCGACCAACTCGTCGATGCCCTCAGAGCGCGGCCCGACCATGAGGGCCGCTCGGGGTCACCGTGCGGCTCCTGGTCGGGGAACGGACCACCGCCCGACACCGAGTGACGGGGCGAGGTCACAGGAGAGCGTCGGGTGGTGGTGGCCAGGTCAGTTGCGGGTGGCGGGATCGAGCTGGGATTGGGCGATCAGCTGCGCTCGTGTTGCGTTCGCGGGCGGATAGATCACCTCGGTGTTGATGAGGGTCTTACGCTGTTTCGCGTCGGTGCCCGTCTGAACCACCTCTCGGTCCCAGCCTCGGGTCAGCACGGCGCCCGAACGGCCCAGGTCGAGGCAGGTCACATAGCGCAACTGCTCGTACGCCACCAGAGGCAGACCCAAGAGATCGCGCGCCGCGTTCTCCCCCGCCACCCGCCCGAGCTGTAGGGCGTGCTGACACGAAGCCAGCGTCCGATGACCATCGCCGGTGTCGGCCGACGCGGCATCGCCGGCCACGAAAACCTCGGGTGCGCCCGGCGCCCGCAGGAACTCGTCGACCATGACCCGACCGGCACGATCGCGCCCACCGGGGATCTCGGCGGCGAACGGTGCCGCTTCGAGTCCCGTGGCCAACACGACCGCATCCACCGACAGGATCTCCCCCTCGCCGAGACTCACTCGATCAGCCGCAAGTCGCTCGATGGACACACCGAGCACCACCTCGACCGCGGCCTCGCGCAGCGCCTCCTCGATGACCGATCTCGGACCGGCCCCGAGCTCGGGACCCACCTCCTGGGCTCGATCGATCAACACGACCCGCAGGTTGTCGCCCGACCCTCCGTGGCCCTCGAGACGATCGCGGAGCTCAAGCGCCAGCTCGATACCGGTGAATCCGGCGCCGACCACGCCGACAACTGGATCGGCGACGGCCTGGGCGATCTCGGCCAGACGGGCATCAAAGCGCATCGCGTCCGCCTGGGTGTCGATCGAGTACACCTCGTCGACACCCGGAACGGGAGGTCGTCGCATCACGCTCCCGGTCGCCACAATGAGCCGCTCGAAGCCGAGCTCAGCCCCTGACGCCATCGTCACCACACCGTCCGATGAGTTCAGGCCGGCGGCGCTATCGGCGATGTACCGCACATCGAGGGTCTCGAGGAGTGGTGCCAACTCGACCGCCAGCGTCTCGGGCCGAGCCTCGTACAGGCGAGGGCGCACGACGAGCCGGGGCTGGGGAGCCACCAACGTCACCGATATCTCCCCCGCCATGCGACGAGCCGCGGCCACCGCCCAGAACCCGGCAAATCCGCCACCGACGACCACAACACCATCGCTCATCGGCCCAGTCTGTCCCATCCAACCTCGACGATCCCCAAGCCTCAGTCCCCTTCGGGCGCCGCCGGGCGCGGAGGGGGCGGGACCGCCGCAGGACTGGCGACATCAGCCCCGCCTGGGCCCGCCGGCGGAGGGTTCACCGGCAAAGACCGGGCGGCACGGCGGCGGCGACGCCACCGGCGCCAGACGAACCACACGGGGATCGCCAGGATCAGGGCCGGGAGCAACAGGAACCCGACAACGACCTTGGCCCCGACCCAAAGAACTGAGAGCAGGCTGATTCCGGCCGAGAACCCGTCGCCGAATCCGGGGTCGGTGTCGGCCTCGAAGGTGCGCACGACCGATTCGACCTGGGTGCTCACCGACGGACCGACGGGCTCGGCGCTCACGCCGTCGGTGGGCACCGCGGTTATCCGCGTGCGAAGTCGAACGGTCCGGTCGGGGCGGATCTCGTGGCCGATCACCGCGGTCTGACCCGGTGCGAGTTCGTCGAGCGAGCCGAACACCTCGATCAGCTCGGTCTGCTCGTCGATCTCCAACACCGTGTCGGTCACCACAATGTCGGTCAACGTCTGATCACCGACGTTCACGATCTCGAAGCACACCGTGGCGTCACCGCCAGCCTCGACGCTGCCATCGTTCGGACCGGGGCAGGACTCTCCGCCGTCGTGGCCCTGGTAGGAGGTGATGTTCACATCGATGGCGTTCTCGACCCGATCCTGGCTCAGGGTCAGGGTGATGGTGGCGAGGTCGATGCGGTCCGACAGGGTGCGTAGCTGGCCACGCATCACCTCGAGGTCGCTCTCGCGCTCGAGCAGGAGGCGCTCGATCTCGGCGAAGTCGGTCAACGACGGGGCGGTCTCGAGCGCGGTCCGCAGCCGGGTGACGCCGAGCTCGGCCACCGAGATTCGGCTCTCGAGGTCGACGACGCGCTCGGTCACATCGTCGGTGGTGACGGTCTGGTTTCGTAGCTCGCCGACACCTCCGAGAAGGCCGAGCGCTCGGTCGAAGTCGCCGGGTAGCACCTTGAAGGTCAGCACCGACCGAGGCTCCGCACCACCCACGGTCTCCTGGCCGAACAGAAACCCGCCGAGATCCCCGATGATCGTACTGGCGTCAGCGCTGGCCGCGGTCACGTCGTCGACCCCCACGGCGATGTCGGCGGTGAAGATCAGCTTGCGGCCGAAGTCGGCCGCAGTCGGGGTGAGCGATGGTCCGGCCGCCCCGAGTGAGTCGGCGTCCGACACCTCGGATCCGGCCGGCGTCGGCTGGGTCGCGGTCGGCGCGGCATCGCCGTCATCGTCGGCCCCCTGCGCGCCGGCGGTGGAGACCTCGGGCGAAGACCGGCCCGATTCCTCTTCCGATTCCTCATCTGCGGCGAAGTCGTCGGCCGAGCGGGGCTCGGCGTTCTCGGCGAAATCGGGGACACCGCTGTCCAGGGTGTCGCTCGACTCCCCACACGCGGCCAGGGCCAGGGCGGCGACCACGACCATCAGCCACCAGACGCGGCGACGTCTCGGCCTACAACAGACGACAGCGGGCGTCGGTTCTTTCGATGCGGTCGGGGCCATGGTCGTCTGCTCCAGTGATCTTCGGTCGGATTGGTGAACGGTGCATCGACGAGGACGTCGTGTGAGGATGGACGCTCGAACGTGCGCCACTGGTTCCCACTCCGACCGTATTCCCGAATCGGTACAAGGATCGCCGCGCCGGCCAAGAGTCGGCGACGGCGTTCCCGGAGCCACGCTATGGGGCTGCGTTCAGTTCGTCAGGTCGCTCCTGGGCCATCCAATGGCCGGTATCGGTACGTTCGATGAGATCGCAGCAGTACTCCCGCATCCGCTCATCCCATCCGAGTTCGATGGTCCGGGTACGGCACACAGGGCGTGCCGGAACGGCCTTGAGATCGACGCGGCTCGGCGTGGCTAATCCTTCGGATCAACGAGCTGGCCAGCGCGGTTTCCATCCTTTGCCGACGATGGGTGCGCCATCTTCATGTACACGCCGCCGGCTCGTAGCTCGTCAAGCATCTGGCGAATTCGCTTCTCCCGTGTTTCCGGTCGCTTCGCCCGCTCAATCCAGCCGAGGTAGTCGTTCTGCTGGTACGCCGGACGCTGCTCGTAGTCGCCAATCACGTCCGCTTCATGGAGCCGGTCACGGACGTCCGCTGACATGAGAATGCGAGCACGCTGGACCATGTGACCCATCAAGCCACAGATTGAAAGCTCCCACAAGGAGAGACAGCGTGGCAGAATCACCAGCTCGAATGACGAGCCCACGCCACATCGCGGCCCTCCAACTGGGCTGACGTAGTCGGTTGTCATCTCGCGAGAAGCGCACTCCAGCGCCAGGCTCACGCCCGATCTTCGGGTTGGTGACCCGAAGCGCCGATGGGTGGCGATGCCCAACATCATCAAGGCGCGCCGCGCAGCCGTGGGCCCGCGGTCTTGGGTCGCAGGTGCGCCCCCAGGAACGGAAAACCCGGCCTGGCCAACACCGCCGAGTGTCATCATGGGCGGATGACCGCGCAGGGGCCCGACTCGAATGACCACGACCTCGCTACGTTCGGGTGGGGACCACGTTGGGATGCGCTCGCCGCTGAGGGCGTCGCAGAAGGACTGAAGCCCGGCATCGTCGTCCGCCACGACGGGTCGGCGGTCCTCGTGGCGACACGAACCGGTCTCGACCACGTCGGCCTCCTCCGGTCGACCCCCGCGGTCGCGGTCGGCGATCGGGTGCTCATCAGCGGTGGTGTCGTGCGGGACATCCTGCACCGGGCATCGCTGTTGCAGCGGCGGGACCCCTCAACCGGCGATGGCCAGCTGATCGCGGCCAACGTCGACCTCGTGATCGTCGCGTGTGGACTGGACCGACCGGTCCGTCCGGGCCGTATCGAGCGATTCGTCACCCTCGCATGGGATGCAGGTGCCGTGCCACTGGTTGTGTGCACCAAATCCGACCTCGACGATCACGACTCGCTCGCCGCCGCCGTCGACGCAGCCGAGACAGCCGCGCCGGGCACCACGGTCCTTGCGGTGTCGGCCGTCACCGGGGACGGGCTCGAGGATCTGCGGGCCGAGTTGGCCGGCTACACCGCGGTTTTCGTCGGCGAATCGGGCGCTGGCAAGTCGACGCTTCTCAACGCCCTGGCCAG
>Ga0316190_10000622_pt1 | contig 24712 bp, 21 predicted proteins | sample Eddworburrow2_MG_FD_204929 | JGI IMG/M metagenome (GOLD analysis project Ga0316190, IMG submission 204929) | Coastal sediment microbial communities from Maine, United States - Eddy worm burrow 2 | ecosystem: Environmental > Aquatic > Marine > Coastal > Sediment | place: USA: Maine | collected... | reverse complement strand
CCGAGCACACCAGCGGCGCCACACATATCGTATTTCATCTCGTCCATGGCCGGTGACGGTTTGATCGAAACGCCACCCGAATCAAAGGTGATACCCTTGCCGACCAGTACTACTGGTGCCTGGCCGCGCCCGCCACCATTGTAACTGACGGTGATCAGCTTGGCTGGCTGGCGACTACCGCGCGTGACAGACAGGAAGGCCCCCATTTTCATGCGTTTCATATCGGGCTCGCCCAGTATCTTAACCTTGAGATTGCGCAGCTCTTTGCTCAGGGCCCTGGCCTGGCTGGCCAGGTAGGACGGTGTGCAGACATTGCCGGGCAGGTTGCCCAGGTCACGGGCCAGATCCATACCATTGGCTATGGCCTGGCCTTCATCGATGGCGGCGCGGCAGGTTTTTACATCGCTACGTTCGCTGACAGAAAAGGTCAGGCGGCGTAGCTTGTCCTTGCTGCGCTTGTTGTTACTCTTGAAACGGTCAAAACGGTAGCTGCGGTCGCGTACTAATTGTACGGCCAGACGGGTTTTTCCATGCAGATCCAGGCCTTTGGTATTCAGCTCGGTCAGTGTGCACAGGGCGTCTTTAACGTGGATATCCAGCAGGGCGCCGGCCATGGCCTGGATGATACGGCGATACTGGGCCTCATTGTTACCGCGCTCCTTGCCACAGCCGACCAGCAGGATGCGTTCGCTGGGGGTATCCGGGACATCATGGACGATCAGCGTCTGACCAATCTGGCCCGGAAGGTCGCCTTTTTTCAGTAATGCTGACAGATAGCCGCCGGATTGACGATCAAGCTGGCGCCCTGAGGGACTCAGACGGCGACCTTCGAAGACGCCGATGACAGTGCAAGATGACGCCAGTTTGTTGATGCTCCCGCTTTTGGCCGAAAATTCCATGCTCTCTCCCAGGTGTAATTGAATATTCTTCTTAGTTAGCGCCTATTTGCGGCGATTTTCATGATTACGGAATCATTGATTACATAAACCCGTAGCTATGATTTATCATGAGTCTTTTATCAGGCAGAAAGTGTACATGAAAATAGCTGTTTTTCCACGTAACGACGAGGAAATCGCTTGATCATCGGTCGGTATATCGCCCGTGAGGTATCGCAGGCCATGCTGGCGGTCATGACGGTGTTATTGCTGATTTATGTCAGTAATCACTTTGTCCGTATTTTGTCAGAGGTGGATAGCGGTGCCTTGCATGTCCAGGTGATAGCCCTGATGTTGTCGCTGAAGACCGTATCGGCACTGAGTATCCTCCTGCCGCTGGCCCTGTTTCTGGCGGTGTTGCTGGCCTTCGGCCGTTTATACAAGGACAATGAAGCGGTAGCCATGGAGGCCTGTGGTGTATCGCCCCGGACCAGCCTGCATGCCGTGATGGGATTTGCCGTGTTGGTAGCGCTGCTGGTGGCTTTGCTGGCCCTGTTTGTTGCGCCCTGGGCTGAGGAACGTTCTTATCAGATACGTGACCAGCAAAGTGCCAGTTCAGAGCTGGTCGGCCTGGTGTCGGGGCGTTTTATTGAGCCTCGTAGTACCAATGGCGTGATTTATGCGGAGCAGATTGCTGCTGACGAAAAATCAATGCATAACATCTTTATTCAGGGTGTCCTTTCCAGTCAACCGAAACGCCAGATCATCCTGTCGGCTCGCTCGGGTCAGCAGCAGCGCGATAAGCGTAGCGGGGATAATTTTCTGATTCTGGAAAATGGCTATCGCTACGAAGGTACCCCGGGTGAACGTGATTACCGTGTTATTGAATACCGTCGCCATGGTGTGCGCATCAGCGAGCCGCCCGTGAATCGCTCCTATCGTAAACACCGTGCGCGTACCAGCGCCAGTTTGCTGGATATGAAAAAAGATGCCGACATAGCAGAGCTGCAATGGCGTTTGTCGATGCCGATTTCGGCGCTATTGCTGGCTTTGCTCGCGGTGCCGCTCAGTCGCACGGCGCCACGACAGGGTAAATATGCCAAACTTTTTGTGGCTATATTTATTTATATTATTTATAGCAACCTGCTGGGAGTGTCGCAGACCTGGGTCGAACAGGGGGTCTTGCCGGCCATGCTGGGTTTATGGTGGGTTCACGTTGCCCTGGCAGGGCTGATCTGGTGGTTGTTGGCGCGGCAGTATGGGCATAGCTGGTTACTACGGGCCCTGCATCTGAAAAAAAAGGCGACCTGATGCGAATACTGGATCGTTACATTGGCCTGGCGGTATTGGGCGGCACCTTGCTGGTGCTGGGTGTGTTGCTGGCCCTGTTTTCATTTGTATTTTTCATTAGCGAAAAGGAATACATCGGGCAGGCCAATTATGGCCTGATTGAGGCGCTACAGTTTGTGCTGATGATGTTGCCGCGTATGGCTTATCAACTTCTGCCGCTGGCCGCCCTGCTCGGAAGTCTGGTTGGTCTGGGCATGCTGGCCAGTCATAATGAATTACTGGTCATGCGTGCAGCCGGTATCTCGTTGCAACGTATCGTGGTTGCGGTGATGAAGGCCGGTGTATTATTGATGTTATTGGCCGTGCTGCTGAGCGAATTTGTTGTCTCACAAAGTGAGCAGGCTGCCCGGGATATGCGCGCCGCTGCGCTCAGTACCCAGGTGGCTCATCGAACCAGCGACGGTTTCTGGACCCGCAGTGACAACAGTTATATCAATGTCCATACCGTGCTTTCCGATGGCCGTCTGGCAGGTGTGCATATCTATGAGTTTGATAATCAGCAGCGCTTGCGTCGCATCACCCAGGCACGACAGGCGCGTTTTGAAAATAACCGTTGGCAGCTGCGCAATATTATTCGAACCGAGTTTCAGGAAGATCGGGTGCTCAGTCGTCGCATCAGTCAGGTGAGCTGGGATACCTTGCTGGACCCACAGGTATTGGATGTTGTAGCGGTGAAGCCGCAAAGCCTGTCGGCGACCGGGCTGTTTCGTTATATTAATTACCTGCAAGGTAACGGGCTTGATGCCGCCCGTTATGAAATGGAGTTGTGGGTTAAGGTGATATTGCCACTGGCGACAGCGGTTATGGTGTTTCTGGCAGTGCCATTTGTGTTCGGGTCATTACGCTCGGTGGGTATTGGTCAGCGAATTATGAGCGGGGCCCTGATTGGTATAGCCTTTTATTTACTCAATCAGATATTTAATTATGTCGGTCTGGCCTATCAGCTTAGCCCGCTGCTCAGTGCCATATTGCCGACACTGCTGTTCTTTGGCCTGGCGCTGTGGCTGATGCGGCGGTTGGCCTGAAAAAATAGTGCTGAGTGCTTAGGCGCGGATATCAATCAAGGTCCCCAGCATCTCATCGACGGTCTTGACGACCTTGGCCGAGGCCTCCACCTGACTTCGATGGCCGATCATTTCGACGAGCGGGGTCGCCAGGTCTTTACCGTGTTCGCCGCGCATCGTATCGGCGCTGGCAATCTCGGCGGCATTGTGACGGACACCATTGGTGCCACGCATGATGCCGGTAATGGCGCTATTAAGGGCAGGGATGCTGGACATGATCTACCTCGCAAAGTGGTTGCTGGTTTTGATTTGTCAAGACTGATGTGATTATGGTGTGGCTGTGGGTGGGTGTCCATCGTTGCTGGAATCACCCGCCATTACTCTATATTATCGTCAGCTTGCCGCCGGAATTGAGGCTGGCGAGCGGGGTGAAAGTTATTGCCCAGAATAATCAATCAGTTGCCGAGGTCAGGATGTTAAAAAATATTCATGTATTGGCGGCCGTAATCAGCCTGTCGCTATTTATCCTCAGGGGTCTGGGGCATTTTCGTGCGGCCCGCTTCATGACTCAGCGCTGGGTCCGTATCGTTCCGCATGTCAATGACACCATCCTGCTGCTCAGTGCCATCATGCTGGCGATGCAGATAGGTCAATCACCGCTCAGCGCTGGCTGGCTGATGGCCAAGGTGCTGGCCTTGCTGGCCTATATCCTGCTGGGTATGGTGGCGCTGAAATGGGCGCGAACCCTGCCGCTGCAAATAGCAGCCTGGTGTGCAGCCTTGTTTGTATTTGCCTATATCATCTCGGTGGCAGTAACTAAACAGGCATCCGGTTTTCTCTTATAGCACTGCTTACAGACGGCTGGCCTTATGCCATTGGTGCCAGTCGCCGCTAAGTGTATGCATACCGCCCGGATAAGATTTGGCAAACAGTCCGGGCAATCATGAGGTGGATGTGTTGGCAAGTCAGCTATGCCGGTGTAGCTCAGTTGGTAGAGCAACTGATTCGTAATCAGTAGGTCGGGCGTTCGATTCGTCTCACCGGCACCATAATTATGATGTGTCAGCTCTGGTCGGTGAGGTTTATGAGCCTGGCGCACGTTGTAAACAATAATTTACAGTGAATTGTTTTGTCCGGCCAGAGTTGCTGGATACCTTCGGCGTAGAGTTGCATTTGTGCCTGGTACTGTATGGCCAGTTCGCCAACGTTATTGTCATTGGCATCCTGCCGGGTTTTGTAGTCGATGAGAATGATGTTGTTTTCGTTGATGATCAGGCGGTCGATGAAGCCGTGCACGACACGGCCATTATGTTGGTATGTTAGTGGTGCTTCATTCAGGGCGCGCTGGTAAAAAGCCGGGTTGAAGACATCCTGTAATTCTGCTTTGTTGATGACGGTATGGACCTCTGCCACCCATACCTGTAGTTCCTCGTCATCAATGTCCCGTTGTTGTTCGTATGCCACCTGCCGCTTGACCTGATCTAATGGTAGGGTGGATAACTTTGTGTTTGTTGCAGTACACAGTTCCAGTAAACGATGGATAGAGATGCCACGCTCACGCCCCTCATTGTTTTCCTGGTTGAGGCTTGGCTGTTCATCCTTGTTTTCATTAATGGCCGATTGACTGGGGCTCAGGGTGATATCGGTCTGCTTGTGGGTGGTGTTTTTTATGGGCTGGCTTAATGCGGCCGGAATGTCCGGCACATTGTTGCCTGATTGACTCTCGCTATGACTCATCGCAGTGACAGTTTTCTCACCATGACGGCTCAGGATATGATGGCCGATATTATCGGTTTCGAGTTTGTTGCAGGCCGATGCGATCTGCTGGTACCAGCCCTGTTGTTCACCGTTGTGGGCGCAGCCGGAAATGATCAGTTGTTGCCGGGCCCGGGTTAAGGCCACATACAGCAGGTTGGCGTCTTCGCGTTGTTCGGCCCGGGATTCGTCTTCGAGTCGGGTGCGGCTCCAGGTATCGAGTTCTTTGCTGCGGCTGGTCAGCAAAAAGCTTGCCGGTCGTTCGGCATCGCTGGGCCAGTCGATCAGGGCCTGCCAGGCGCGGGCCGTTGGTTTTTTGTAACCACTGTCTGCGAGAAAGACGATCGGCGCCTCGAGGCCTTTGGCGGCATGGATGGTCAATATCCGCACGCTGTTTTGTATGTCATCACCCGGGTCCTCGCTGGGATCGCCGGCCGGACTGGTCTGGGATAGATGATCACTGGCATGTTGTTGCAGGCGATGGAGCTGGTTCAGGAAGGCCGGCAGGCTCGGATAACGGCCGCTGTCGATTTCGAGGGCCAGCTCGATGAAGCGGATAAGGTTGGCCTGCACACGTGGGCGCAGATGGGCCGGAAAGGCGCTGCAAAAACAGGCTTCAATATTACCTTCGCTGTAGATGCGGTCGAGCAGGTCGTGAACTGGCAGTTGCAGTGTTAATTGATGCCAGTGTGGTAACCAGCGGGCGGCTCGTTGCAGTGCTTCACTCAGAGGCGTCGGCTGGTGTTGTGCCAGTTGTAACAGGGCGTCCATCCAGTCGGATGCTGTTTGTTGGTGATCCTGCTGATTGAGGCGGTGTTGCCGGGCAATCTGTATCAGATCATCATCGCTACAGGCGAACAACGGTGAACGTAATGTCTGAGCCAGGGCCAGGTTATTGCCGGGGCTGACCAGGGCCTGGAGCAGGGCCACCATGTCCTGTATCTCGAGTGTATCGAGTAATGTCTTTTTGCCATTGCCGACATAGGGGATGCCGGCCTCACGCAGGGCCTGTTCATAGTCATGTAAATGGGTGCGCTGGCGGATCAGGATCATGATGTCGCTGAAGTTTATGTCCGGATCAGTGTCGATCAGCTGCTGGATATGACGGCAGATCTGCCGGCCTTCCTCCAGGTGTTGTTCCCTGACAGTCAGTAACCGTGGTTGCAGCAGCGGGTTGCGTAGTACCTGATCACTCAGGTCTTCATCGCCTTCATCCTCTGCTGTCTCAGGATAGGGGATCAACGGCAGCATCTCGGCCTGGCCCCATAGTGATTGACGATGGGTGTCATGGAGGGGAAAGTCCGGCAGCGGCCTGGCCCTGCCTTCACCCGGGCCGAAGACACGATTCACAATATCGATGATGGCCGGTGATGAGCGCCAGGAGACGGCCAGCGGGTATTCCCTGGCGGTGACATGTTCAGCCAACCAGTCGCGGGCGGTTTCAAATAGCCGTGGATCGGCGCGGCGAAAACGGTAGATGGACTGTTTTTCATCACCCACCAGAAAGACACTGCGTGGCTCCTGTGCCCCATCGCCATGACCGCCATGGGCGGCCAGTTCCTGTAATAACGGTAGCAGCAGGCGCCACTGGGTTGGATTGGTGTCCTGGAATTCATCGACAAGGATATGATTGATACGCTGATCGAGTTTGTATTGTATCCAGTGGCTGTGTTGCCCATCGTTGAGCAGGCGGCAGGCGCGCCATTCCAGATCCGTAAAGTCCAGCAGGCGTTGTTCCTGTTTCAGACGCTGGAAGTGATTCAGTAACTGCTGTCCGGCTCGGTACCAGGCCGTCGACAGTTGCCAGGTTTGCAGGCAGCGCTGTCCATCGATAGCCTGCTCCAGTGCCGTTAATAGTTCGGCATGCAGTTGCAGGAAACGTTCCTGGCCGGCTTCACCCATACTTTTAGCGCGGGCCTCGGATGCCTTGATAGAACGCGGTTCACCTGATTTTGTGTAACAGATATCGCTGGCCTGGCTCAGCAGTTCGCTGTAGTCGGCAGCTGTTTGCGAAGCGGCCTGCAGGATCGCGGCGATATGCGCCGCCATTTTCCGGTTGCTGGCATTGTCATGTAATAGCAGCAGGTTTTGATAATCCTGTAACGCTTCTATTTGTTGGGTGCTGAAAAACCCCTGTGCCGGATCGGCATCGGTTTTTATTTCGAGTTGTTGGCGCAGGTGTTCGCTGGCCCAGTCCTCTTTATGGCCGGGTTTAGCGCTGCTGGTATAGGCCCACCAGTCACTACGATGGCCCAGGAACTCAAACAGCGACTTGCGGCAGCTATCGATACCGCCGCAGGCCTGCAACAAGTGCTGTAGGGCTGTGGCGGCTGCACTGTCCGGTTGTTGTTTCAGGGCCAGGGTGGCGTCATACCATAGACCATCCCAGGCCTGATGCATAAGCAGGCCGGTGTTTTCGAGCAACACAAAACCCGGTGGCACATCGGCCTCAAGCGGGAAGCGGCGCAGGATATCCTGACAGAAGGCATGGAAGGTGGTGATGCGAGGCTGGCGGTCATTGCGCAGCAGTTGTTCAAATAATAGCCGTGCCCGTTGTAATGTTCCGCGACTGGTTTCAACGCCGATGTCATTCAGTGCCTGAGTCAGTTCAGCATCACTGGCCTGCAACCATTCCAGCAAGCGTTGTTGCAACCGTTGTTGCATCTCGGCGGCGGCCTTGCGCGTGAAGGTGATCGCCAGCAGACCGGAGGGTTCTGCGCCGGACAATAACAGGCGTAGCAGGCGGGTGACGAGCAGATAGGTCTTGCCCGTGCCAGCCGAGGCGCGGATCGTGGCATTCTGCTCGGGCCGGCTGGCCTGTTGGCTGATCTGTTGGCTGGCCAGCAGGGCGGTTTCCTGGCTCATGGGTTTTGCCCCTCCAGCGCCTGTTCCCAGATCTGCCGTCGGCACAGGCCGCCCATATCACAGTAGTTGCAGGTCTGATAATCACCCCAGGCCGGCAGGGGCTGATTGTTGTGCAGGGCCTCAAACAGTTGTTGCAAACGTTCGGCATGGCTATCGCGTAGCCGGGCCAGTGCATCACCTTCCAGGGTGGCGGCCGTTTTAACCTGCGCTCGACCGTTGATCTTGCCCAGTTGCAGATACTCGACGCGTTGCAGGGGTTGTTCATACAGCAAGGCATAAAACGGTAATTGCACGGCCTCCCCTGTCTCGACCTGCTCCTGCCGCGGAGCTGAGCCGGTTTTGTAGTCGATGATGGCTGGCAGGGGCTTGTTCATGTCCGGGGTATTCGCCGTTGCCGTATCAACACGGTCGAGCCGGCCGTTGAGTTGCAGCTTTACCGGTCCGGACAGCAGCGTTTTTTTGTCCAGCTCCAGCAGTGCCGGTTGCCACTGTTGTTGCTGTTGCTGTTGCCAGTCCAGATAGGCCGGAATCAGGGGCAGCCATTGTTGTAGCCAGCCGCGGTGCAGGGCATTGTCTTCAAGGTCATTGGCGAAGACGGCCTGTGAGATCGCCTCAAGGCAGTCGTGGGCCTGGCTTCGGTTGTGGCTATCGATCGGCGCTGTAAATGGCCCGGGCAGTTCCTGTACATCACTATGAAAGGCCTGCAGGATGCGGTGTACGCGCTGGCCATAGTCAGATTTTTCCAGGGTTTGCTGGATGTTTTCGGCGGCCCTGAGGCCCAGGCAATCGGCTGCGAAAAACAGGTAGGGACAGTTGACCAGGCGTTGATAACGTGAGGCCGAAACAGTGTCAGGTAGCAGCGAGGCAGCTCCCGGGGCCGGTTGTGTTTGTGGCATCGGGGCTTGTTGTTGGTCGCTGCGAAATACCTGGCTTTGTGGTTGATGGCTGATCCTTAATGGCAGCGGGTCTTCGAGCGATTGGCCGTAGGCCAGTTGATGAAAACTGTTGATCAGGGTTAGCCAGGGGCTGGCATTCACCGGGTTATCGCCATCCGTCCGGTGCCAGCTAAACATAACCTCGGGTGCACGTTGCAGCAGATTACGGAAGCGGGCCAGCGTCAGCTCAAGCTGATGCCGCGCCACGTCCAGGCCCAGCTCATGACGCACGGCATCATTAAAAAACGGTGTACCGGCCGGGGTTGTTGGCAGGTGTTCCTGGTCGGCGCTGGCAAATATCAGGGCGTTAAAATCCTGCAGCGGTGTATCGGTCAGTGTCAGTAACTGTACCAGGGTGTTGCCGGGCTGATCTGTTGGTGGCAGGAAGTGGGCCTGTTCCAGGGCCTGTCCGAGCCAGTTGCGAAACTCCAGCCAGTCCATATTTATTTCGGCACCGGCCAGCGCTTGGCGCAGGTATTGCAGTTCCTGTAACAGGCAGTCACCGGCCGGATCGCCGGGTAGCGTGTCATACAGACCAAGTAGAGTCATGGCCTGTTCCAGGGCATCGAGAAAGCGCCGGGCCGGTTGTACCCCGCTATTGATGCAGTCCAGTAAGGGTGTCACGGCCTGTTCGATATCATCTAGCAGGCAGTTGACCGGGTTGTCCTTCCCTTCTGCCCAGCCCAGGCGGCGCTGGCGCCAGACGATGTGCTGGCGATAACGTTGTATTCCGCGGGCGATGTTTTCATGCTGGATAATATCGCGTTCCAGCCGCCAGCTTGCGGCCAGGCGTTGATGTTCCTCCCAGCCCGGTAATACATACGGTGATTTGAGCAGGTCCAGCAACGGTTGCTGATCATAATCTTCTTCAGCAGTTTGTAACAGGCGTTCGAGTACCGCGGCGGCGCGACTCGTCGATAGCGTCCAGCCATTCTGATCACGCAGATGGATGCCAGCCCGTTCGAGCAATGCGCGCAAGCGCCGGCTCAGGCGCAGGTCGGCGCAGATAATAGCGATGCGCCGTTTGCCTGCCAGTAACCAGCGCCGGACCTGGACATCGACGGCCCGGGCCTGTTGCTCGGGATTGGCGGCGTTGATAATGCTGAGTCGTGATGATGCCGGGCTGTCGGGGTGGTCGGCGGCGAAGTGTCTTGCGCGTTCGGCCATGTGCTGTGACGGTGCCTGATTAGGGTTGTGGCCGGGGCCGGGCTGCGGATTAAACACACTGTCGATAAAACAGGCGAAGGCGTTGTTATGCTCTTGTTCCGGGTGCTGCAGCGGTAGCGGGTCATGCTGCAATTGCTGGTAAAGACGCTGGAACACGGCATTATAGTGCGGCAGGCCTGCAGCGGCATCGATGTTTGCTGTGGCTTCGATGTTACCGTGCAGCATCAGTTCGGCCTGACCGCGTGCCATCAGGGTCCTGAGCCAGTCGGCCTCGGCCGTGCTGAACTGGTCAAACCCAATCAATGTCAGGTGCTGGTCGGCTGGCAGGCGGTCAAGGCTCAGAGTCAGGCGCTGGATATGGGCGCCCTGGCCGTCGCTATGATTTTCCTGTTGCTGCTGTGTCTGCCAGGCCTGCCACAGCGTGTGCACGAGTGTTGCTTCGCGCGTCAATGGAATCAGCGTGTCCGCAGTGTCGGTTTGGTAGGCCTGGCTGAGCCGGGCTGTGAAGGCCTCGAGTTGTTCGGGCAGATGGATGCGCTGGCGGGTCAGTTCATCAAATAACACCATCAGGCTGTCGGCCAGTGCCCACGGGCCACCATCGCCATAGAGCTGTGGATGTTCACGCAGGGATTCGACCAGCATCAGCCGTGTGGTATGGCCGTCAGTAATATGTTGTTCCAGAGGTGCCTGTTGTTCGAGCCAGCGTGCCAGCGTGGTGATATTTGGTCCGAGCAGGGCCGGATAACCGGCGCGCTGGGCTGCTTGCAGCAGGTGACGCCGCAGGCTGGCGGCGCCGTGCAGGTCTGGCAGCAGCAGGTGGCAGTGGCTCAGGTCAGGGGACGGGTGCCGCTCAATGATATGGTGGGCAGCGGCTTCAAGCAGGTCCTGCCCATAGGGCAGGATAAATATGGATGAATCGGCAGGCGAAGCAGCGGAACTAGCGTTCAAGGTATTGCAGCTTGTCCTTTTCTCCGGCCCACTCGTCGGCATCCGCCAGGGCGTCTTTCATTTCGCTGATTACGGGCCAGGTTTGGGCCAGCTCGGCATTCAGGGCGATAAACTGCTGCTGGTGTTCCGGTACGTCGTCCTCGGCATGGATGGCCTCGACCGGACATTCCGGTTCACACAAGGTGCAGTCGATGCATTCATCCGGGTCGATGACGAGGAAATTCGGGCCTTCATGGAAGCAATCGACCGGGCAAACTTCAACGCAGTCGGTATATTTACAACGTATACATTCATCGGTGACAACAAAGGTCATGGGGGCCTCCTGGGCGTTTCTTTAGTGTTATAGGTCTATGGTAACGATTTGCGACGCCGGATAAAACCACTCTTTAGGTGAAAGTGGCTGAAAAAGTGCTGGCTGCAATATCTGCAGGGCATTGTGGTGTATGGCTGTTCAGTCTTCACTGGCCAATGTTTCTTTGAGCTCATATAGTGCATCGAGTGCCTGACGTGGTGTCAGTTCGTCCGGCTTGACGTTGCGTAAGGTGTTGATGGTGGCCGGGTGCTGCGGGCTGCTGAACAGGCCCAGTTGTGGTTGTTCGCTGGCGGTAGTGCATGTTTCGTTGAGTTGTACGGTGTTGTCTTCCAGTTGGCTCAGGCGTTGACGGGCGGCGTTGATGACCGGGCGAGGGATGCCCGCCAGGGCGGCGACCTGCAGGCCGTAGCTTTGATTGGCCGGGCCGTCCTTGACGGCATGCAGAAAGACAATGCTGTCGCCGTGTTCGACGGCATCAAGATGGACATTGACGATCAGGCTGTGATCTTCGGGCAGTGTTGTCAGTTCGAAATAATGGGTGGCAAATAGTGTGAAGGCGCCGACCTCGCTGGCCAGATGGCGGGCGCAGGCCCAGGCCAGTGACAGGCCATCGAAGGTGCTGGTGCCGCGACCGACTTCGTCCATCAATACCAGGCTGTTGCTGCTGGCATTGTGGAGGATGTTGGCCGTTTCGGTCATCTCGACCATGAAGGTTGAGCGGCCGCTGGCCAGCTCATCGGCGGCGCCGATGCGTGTAAAGATGCGGTCGATGGGGCCGAATATGGCGCTGTCGGCCGGCACAAAACTGCCGATATGGGCTAGTAACGCGATTAATGCGGTTTGACGCATATAGGTCGATTTACCACCCATGTTAGGACCAGTGATGATGAGCATGCGGCGTTGCTCATCGAAGCAGCAGTCGTTGGCGACAAACGGTTCCTCAAGCACTTGCTCCACCACCAGATGCCGGCCGCCACGAATATCCATGCCCGGTGTTTCACGCAGGATGGGCTTGCGCATGTTCAGGTTTTCGGCGCGCTCGGCCAGTGTCGTCATGACATCCAGTTCGGCCAGTGCTGTAGCGATGCCCTGTAATGTGGTCAGTTGTGGTAGCAGCAACTTGAGTAATTGTTCATACAGCATCTTCTCACGCGTCAGTGCCCGTTCGCGGGCGCTCAGAGCCTTATCCTCAAAGGCCTTCAACTCCGGGGTGATATAACGCTCGGCGTTTTTTAATGTCTGGCGGCGGACATAGTCGACCGGCACCTGGTCGGCGTGCAGGCGGGAGAGTTCGATGTAATAACCGTGGACGCGGTTATAACTGACCTTGAGGGTCGCGATACCGGTGCGTTCACGTTCGCGCTGTTCCAAGTCGAGCAGGAACTGGCCAGCGTTTTCACTCAGTTCGCGCAGTTCATCCAGTTCGCTGTCGTAACCGGGGGCGACGACGCCACCATCACGGATCAACATGGGTGGTGTTTCAATGATCGCCTGGCTTAACAGCTTATGTAATTGTGGTTGTTCTGTTAGCTGTGAATCAAGTTGCTGCAATAACAGGGCATCCAGTGATTGTAGTTGCCGGTGTAACTGCGGTAGTTGCCCCAGTGCGTCACGCAGATGGGCCAGGTCACGTGGCCGGGCCGATTTCAGAGCCACGCGTGCAAGAATACGTTCGATATCGCCGATACCCCGGAGCAGTTCATGTAACGCGGCATAGGTCTGCTGCTCACACAGGACCTCAATGGCCTGATAGCGTTGCTGCAATATATCGTGATCCCGTAAGGGCCGATTAATCCAGCGGCGTAATAAACGGCTACCCATGGCATTGGCGCTACGGTCCAGTACCCAGGCCAGGGTATGCTCTGAACCACCACTAAGATTGGTTTCCAGCTCCAGGTTACGGCGGCTGATGGCATCGAGGATGACGCTGTCATTGCGGTCTTCGACCTGTAATGTCTGCAGGTGAGGCAGGCTGGTGCGCTGGGTCTCACGGGCATAATGCAGCAGGCAGCCGGCGGCACAGATAGCGGCAGGCATGTTGGCACAACCAAAGCCATGCAGATCACGGGTGCCCATCTGGCTGGTGAGCAGGCGTGTGGCTGTATCGATTTCGAAATGCCAGGGGGGCATGTGGCGCAGGCCGTTGTATTGTTGCAGGTACTCGCTGAGTCGTTTGTCGAATGCTTCGGTGCTGGTTTCTGAACCGATCTCTTCGCTGATTAACAATTCGGCTGGTTGTAACCGCTCCAGCTCGTCTATAGCGGCGCTGGCGCTGTCCAGTTGTAGCATGGTCATTTGACCGCTGCTTAGATTGACGCTGGCTATACCGTAATGTGGGGCAATAAAATACAGGCCGGCGAGCAGATTGTCCCGGCGCTCATTAAGCAGGGCCTCGTCGGTGACGGTTCCCGGCGTGACGATACGCATGACCTTTCTTTCAACCGGGCCCTTACTTTTGGCCGGATCACCAACCTGTTCGCAGATGGCGATAGATTCTCCCTGGCTGACCAGGCGGGCCAGGTAGTTGTCGGCCGCATGATAGGGGATGCCGGCCATAGGGATTGGTTCACCGGCTGACTGGCCGCGGGCCGTCAGGGTGATGTCGAGCAGCCGGGCGGCCTTGCGGGCATCGTCAAAGAAAAGCTCATAAAAATCGCCCATACGATAAAAAACCAGCATGTCAGGATGTTCGGCCTTGATGCGCAGGTATTGCTGCATCATCGGTGTGTGCTGGGGCGGGGTTCCGCTGACCGGTTTGTTTCCTGGCTTTTTGGCTGTGATGCTATCCACGACGGCTGGTGATCTTGTTAGGGTTTAGATAGTAGCACGGTATTCTAACATTGTTTCTTTGTGGGTACTGCTCCTGAAAGCGGTGTTTATTCAATGGCCGTGTCGTGCCGATTGCCCCATTCTGACCAGGAACCGGGGTAACCTCTGACGTGCCGGTAGCCCAGATGTTTGAGGATGACGTAATGGAAGGCCGAGCGCCGGTGGGTATGGCAATAACTGATGATCTCCTTGTCAGGTGTTATTCCATGGTCAGTAAATAGCTTTTGTAACTGTTCGGTGGGACGTAGATAAAGCCCGGTGTCGGGATCAAGGCAACGGCTCCATTCAATATTGATTGCGCCGGGGATGTGGCCGCTATGAGCGGCCCGCTGTTCAGTGCCGCGATATTCAGCGCTGGAACGGGCGTCGAGCAGCTTGACCTCCGGGTCAACGAGGTGAGCATCAATAAAGGCCTGGTCGGCAATAACCTCTTCATGCACTACCGCCGGATAGGCGCTGGTATGATCCTTGACGGCGCTATTGCGCCGGACGTTAAGGCGCTGCAGGCCTGATTGTTCCCAGCCCTGTAACCCACCATCGAGCAGGGCGCTGTGCTGATGGCCGAGGGCATCCAGTGTCCATAACAGGCGGCAGGCCTTCAGACCGTTTTCATCATCATAGGCGACGACATAATGGTCGGCCGTGATGCCGCTATGCCCCAGGGTTTTGGCCAGTTTATCGATGTCCGGCATCAGGCCTATGACGGGTGGGCGACTGTAAACGAGGGCCTTGAAGTCGAGCCAGATGGCCCCCGGGATATGTTGGCGGCTGTAGACCGGGTTGCTGGACAGGTCGATCAGTAATACCGGGGTTTTGCCTTCATCGAGTTCTACTAAATGTTGCGCTGAGATAACTCGAGCTGATGCGGATAGTGGCACGGGATGCTTCCTGCACTGCGATGTAAAAATCAGTTGTTCCAATTGCGGGTGAGGTGACCCCCGTCTGGCTTAAGCTAAGAGTACCGGATCGAGCGCTGAAAGCAATGCCCTGGATGGTGTTCAGGTGGGGGAGGGTTTACCGGGCAGGGTTAATATGCTGCTGCTGTTGCCGGTTTGCTGTTGCAGGGTTTCGGCATCTTCCGGTGCGACGATCCCAATAATTTCCATTGTGCTGGCAGGATGGCTCACCCGGGCTGCGAGGGAGGCCAGGCCGTCCAGCGTCGTCTGAATCTTGAGTTCGTCCTCGGATTTCGATTCGTTCTCTATGGCCATCACGATCCTCCTGTCTAGGATGTCGGGTTATTAGACGGTAGGCTTGAGCGGCATATGTGAGGTCGCTGTTAACTATTTGTTATATATTGATTATTTTGAGAGACCCTGGGTCAGGTGAGGGCGGATGGTCTGGGCTATGGCTTTAAACATGCGAGGGTTGCCGGCAATGATATTGCCGGTGTCCATGAAGTCATGGCCACCGGAAAAATCACCGACCAGGCCACCTGCCTCCTGTATGAGCAGTACCCCGGCTGCCATATCCCAGGGATTCAGGCCAATTTCCCAGAAGCCATCCAAGCGTCCGGCTGCGACATAGGCCAGATCGAGGGCGGCTGATCCGGCGCGGCGAATACCGGCGGCGGGCGGGTGCAGGGCCTTGAAGGTCTGGAGATAGGTGTCCAGGTGTTGTGGTTGTTTGAATGGGAAACCGGTGCCTAATAATGCGCCATCCAGCCCTTTGGCGTTACTGACGCGGATGCGGCGGTCATTCATAGTGGCGCCGCCGCCGCGGCTGGCTGTATACAGTTCCTGGCTGATGGGATCATATATGACAGCATGCTCGAGCCGGCCCTTAACACGCAGGGCGATAGATACGGCGAACTGAGGGAAACCATGCAGAAAATTGGTGGTGCCATCCAGGGGGTCGATGATCCATAGGTGTTCCCCATCACCCTGTTGTTCACCGCTTTCCTCCGCCAGTATGGCGTGGTCGGGGTAGGTTTTATTGATGATCTTGAGGATTTCGTTTTCGGCCTGACGATCCACTTCGCTGACGAAGTCGTTATGGGACTTGGTGCTTACGGTTAATTGATCACGTTTGTCCAGATTACGGAGGATGACGTTGCCGGCATTGCGGGCGGCCTTGACAGCGATGTTTATGGTTGGATGCATGATGGGTCAGAAAATCAGTTCTAGCGGCTCGGTTTCAGGGTCAAATAGCCAGGTTTATCGGTCCAGTTTGCGGGAAAAGTGCCGCGGGTGCGGTAGCATAGCAGATTATTCGTTAATATGCGGATTGATTGTTGAGGGTATAGTTTGTTTATATGGCCTGTGACCGCTGTGTGCCGCTTCTTGTCCGGCTTTCTACCTGGAAATAAACATTAGAGATGTTGAGCAATATCCGTATAGTCCTGATTGGTACCTCTCATCCCGGCAATATCGGTGGGGTGGCGCGAGCCATGAAAAACATGTGCCTGTCCTCGTTGTATCTGGTGCAACCGAAGATATTTCCCAGTGCCGAAGCTACTTCGCGAGCCTCGGGCGCTGATGATGTGCTGGCCCAGGCGCGGATCTGTAATAACCTGGATGAGGCATTGCAGGGCTGTAGCCTGGTTATTGGTACCAGTGCCCGTTCACGGACCCTGTCCTGGCCAGTGCTGGATGCACGCTCCTGTGCCACCCGGGTGTGTCAGGAGTCGCAGTCCCATCCGGTTGCCATCGTATTTGGTCGTGAACATTCGGGATTGACGAATGAAGAGCTGGAATTCTGTCATGCCCAGGTCAAGATCCCCGGTAACCCGAATTATATGTCATTGAATATTGCCGCTGCGGTACAAATAATTGCCTATGAAATATGGGTGACTGAGCTGGGAGCAGGTGGCGATGTCGGCGTCAGTGCCAGGGACAGCGAATGCCCGCTGGCTACAGCAGATGAGATGGCCCTGTTTTATCAGCATCTTGAGGCGGTTATGATGCAAACCGGTTTTCTGGATCCGCAGCAGCCAAAATTACTGATGCGGCGTTTGCGACGTTTATATAATCGTGCCCGACCTGATAAAAACGAGATTAATATCCTGCGTGGCATACTGACTGCCGTGCAAAAAAAATACGACTGAATACGATTATCCCTGCGTACCTTTAATCCTCTATAATACGATCAACTATTCCATCACAGAACAGAAATGAGCGACTGGCATGTTTGCAAGACTTCGTGAAGATATTGCCTGTGTATTTGATCGGGACCCGGCGGCACGTAATACCTTTGATGTATTGACGACCTATCCTGGTGTACATGCCGTGTTATTGCATCGGCTGGCCCATCGTTTGTGGCGACTCGGTCTGGCCTGGCCGGCACGTCTGATTTCGATGTTGTCGCGCTGGCTTACGGGGGTTGAAATCCACCCGGCAGCGCGTATCGGGCGACGTTTTTTTATCGATCATGGTATGGGGGTTGTTATCGGCGAGACGGCTGAGATAGGCGATGATTGTACGCTGTACCATGGGGTCACTCTGGGTGGCACCAGCTGGGAGAAGGGTAAGCGCCATCCAACGTTGAAGGATAATGTTGTTGTGGGTGCCGGCGCCAAGGTGTTGGGTCCGATTACCCTGGGTTCCGGAGCCCGCATTGGCTCCAATGCCGTGGTGGTCAAGGATGTGCCGGAAGGTGGGACGATGGTGGGTGTTCCTGGCCGCCTGGCAACACGGATCGAGAAAAACGAGCATCGCGAGGCCTTCGCCAAAAAAATTGGTTTTGATGCCTACGGTGGTTCGCAGGATATGCCTGATCCCGTGGCCAAGGCGATTAATACCCTGCTGGATCATATACATGCCATGGATACCCGGGTAGAGAATCTGAGCAAGGCGCTGAATGAGCTGGGGGCCGAGGTCGAGGGTACGCCAGTTCCGGAACTGGATGTTTATTCCCTTGATACCAGTGAGAAAAAAGAGGGGGGTAAGGAGGAAAATACATGAGTAAAGGAGTACAATTTGAAGGGTATTGACACCGATTATAATACTTGATTAAATTACTCAGGTAATGTACATTTGTACCCATTAGTGATTACCCAAATATAGGGGTTTGATGCATGAGACTGACTACAAAAGGGCGTTATGCCGTAACTGCAATGTTAGATCTGGCCTTGCATGCAAAGGAAGGGCCTGTTCCATTGGCCGATATTTCCCAGCGTCAGGGGATATCTCTTTCTTATCTGGAGCAACTTTTCTCGAAATTACGCAAACAGGGGCTGGTAAACAGTGCTCGTGGACCGGGTGGTGGTTATCAATTGAGCCGTGATGCGGCTGCGATTGATGTAGCCGCCATTATTACAGCCATTGACGAAAAAATTAGTGTTACCAAGTGTGAAGGTCGTGGTGACTGTAATGATGGTGAGCCCTGCTTGACCCATACTCTGTGGAATGATCTGAGTTGCCAGATATACAGCTTTCTGGAAGGTATTAGCCTGGGAGACCTGGTTGAGCGCCGCGAGGTACAACAGGTTGCTGCGCGTCAGGAAAAACTGCCGACTGAGACGACCGTGACCATGTCCCCGCTGGCAACAGCCCGTTAGGATAATAGCTCTTTTGGGCACCTAATCTGGATGTCTCAGGATGAATGATGGCGTCTGAGTATCTCGACCATAATGCAACAACAGCGCTGGACCAGCGTGTGTTGGAGGTGATGCAGCCCTACTTGCAGGGGGTTGCTGGAAACCCTTCCAGTGTCCATCGTTTTGGCCGTCACCTCAGGGCAGCGATAGATCAGGCGCGGGAACAGGTTGCGGCACTGGTCGGTGTGAATGCAGCTCAGGTGGTCTTTACCAGCGGTGGTACCGAGGCCAACAATCTGGCCTTGAAAGGTAGTGCTGCATCCATAGCGGAGCACCAGGCCCCAGGGCATATGATTATCGGGTCTACCGAACATTCATCGGTGATCCAGTCGGCCCTGGCCCTGCAGCGCCAGGGCTGGCAGATAGACAGACTGGCTGTTGATCATGATGGCCGGGTATGTGTAGAGCAACTGGCGGATTTGCTCCGTGATGAAACCCGCCTGGTATCAGTGATGATGGCCAATAATGAGACGGGTGTAATCACTGACATTGCAGCCATACATGACGAGTTGCAGGGACATGCCGTGGTATTACATTGTGATGCCGTGCAGGCCCTGGGAAAAATGAAAGTGGATTTTCAACGAGCAGGTGCCGGGCTCATGAGTCTGTCAGGGCACAAAATTTATGGTCCGGGTGGTATTGGGGCATTGATTATGGATCGATCGCTGGAATTACAGCCGCAGATGCATGGCGGTGGCCAGGAGTTCGGGCTGCGGGCAGGCACTGAAAATATTGCGGCCATTGTAGGTTTTGGCCGGGCGGCCGAACTGGCGTCAGCCGAGTGGAGTGACAGGCAAGAACGCACGCTGGTTTTGCGTCAGCGACTGGAGCAGGCATTAGTGACGGCAATCCCTGAGCTGATTGTTTTTGGTCAGCAGGCAGAACGTCTGAGTAATACGGTTTTTTTTGCTGTGCCAATGATCGATGGCGAGACGTTGATGATGGCGCTGGACAATGACGGTTTTGCCGTGGCCAGTGGTTCGGCCTGTTCCAGTGGTAACCATTTGCCCAGCCATGTGTTGTTGGCCATGGGTATGGATGCCGGGCTGGCGCGTTGTGCGGTTCGGGTCAGCCTGGGTATGCAAAATGATGCGGGTGATGTCGACCGTTTTGTCGACAGCCTCAAAAGGCAGGTTCAAAAGCTGGGTAAAATGGCGGCTTTGGCCTGGTAATTATTGGGTAATAACAACAGTAGGTTTAGAAGTTATGGTGAAGTTACCTATCTATCTTGATTATGCCGCAACGACACCGGTTGATCCGCGGGTTGCGGAAAAAATGATGGCATGTTTGACGACTGCTGGGGTGTTCGGAAATCCGGCGTCACGTTCGCACAGTTTTGGCTGGCAGGCTGATGAGGCCGTGGCCCTGGCGCGACAGCAGGTCGCTGATCTGGTGAATGCCGATCCAAAAGAAATTGTCTGGACCTCCGGGGCAACCGAATCTGACAATCTGGCCATCAAGGGAGTAGCCCATTTTTACCAGAAAAAGGGTCGGCATATCATTACCTGCAAGACTGAACACAAGGCGGTACTGGATACCTGTCGCCAACTGGAGCGGGAAGGTTTTGACGTTAGCTATATGGACCCGGAGCCTAACGGTTTGATTGATCTGGACAAGCTTGCTGCGACCATGCGTGATGACACCGTGCTGGTGTCGATTATGCATGTCAATAATGAAGTGGGAGTTATCCAGGATATTGCTGCGATCGGAGAGTTGACCCGTTCCCGTGGCATTCTGTTTCATGTGGATGCAGCACAGAGTGCCGGTAAGGTGCCTATCGATTTAGAGACCCTGAAGGTTGATCTGATGTCATTTTCCGGGCACAAGATTTATGGCCCCAAGGGTATAGGGGCGTTATATGTCCAGCGGAAACCACGCGTGCGTATCGAAGCGCAGATGCATGGCGGTGGTCATGAGCGTGGTATGCGTTCCGGTACACTGGCTACACATCAGATTGTCGGTATGGGTGAGGCCTTCCGAATTGCCCGTGAGGAAATGACGGAGGAAAATGCCCGGATCCTGCAGTTGCGTAATCGTTTGTGGAATAGTCTCAAAGATATTGAAGAGGTTTACCTGAATGGTGACCTTGAACATCGCGTTGCCGGTAATCTGAATGTCAGTTTTAATTATGTTGAAGGTGAATCTCTGGTCATGGCCTTGAAGAATCTGGCGGTTTCCAGCGGTTCAGCCTGTACTTCGGCCAGCCTGGAGCCCTCTTATGTGCTGCGGGCGTTGGGACGTAATGATGAACTGGCGCATAGCTCGATTCGTTTCAGTATCGGTCGTTTTAGCACGGCTGAAGAGATTGATTATACGATAGAGGCGGTGCGTAATAGTATTGGCAAGTTGCGCGAATTGTCCCCGTTGTGGGAAATGTATAAAGACGGTATCGATCTTGATTCGGTACAATGGGCTGCGCATTAACGGAGGTGTGTTATGGCATACAGTGACAAGGTGATAGATCACTATGAAAATCCACGCAATGTCGGCTCGTTCGGCAATGATGAAAAAAACGTGGGTACGGGTATGGTGGGTGCGCCAGCCTGTGGCGATGTAATGAAGCTGCAGATCAAGGTTAATGATGATGGCGTCATCGAAGATGCGCGTTTTAAAACCTATGGCTGTGGTTCGGCGATTGCGTCCAGTTCCCTGTTGACGGAATGGGTGCGGGGTAAAACCCTGGATCAGGCAATGGCTATCAAAAATACGGATATTGCCGAAGAGCTGGCCCTGCCACCGGTGAAGATACATTGTTCGGTGCTGGCAGAAGATGCAATTCGCGCGGCAATTTCTGATTACCAGAACAAGGCTGACAAATAAGCGGGTTCTGTGATCAAGTATGGATAATGATACAACAGGGGTTATGTGACAGTGACAATTACTCTGACCGAAAACGCTGCCCGGCATGTAAAGCAATATCTTGAGCAGCGTGGGCATGGCGAAGGTATGCGCCTGGGTGTCAGGACCAGCGGCTGTTCGGGTATGGCCTATGTGCTGGAAGTTTTTGATGAACTGCAGGCTGAAGATATTGTTTATGAAGATCATGGCGTCAAGGTTGCGATTGATCCGAAAAGCCTGGTTTATCTCGATGGTACAGAGCTGGATTATACCCGCGAAGGGCTCAATGAAGGTTTTAAATTCAATAACCCGAACGTCAAGGACAGTTGTGGCTGCGGTGAAAGTTTTAACGTTTAAGCACAATGCAGCCACTGCTGAAGCAAAATTTCTTTGAGCTGTTTCGTCTGTCACCAGGGTATTTGATTGATGTCAGTGAGCTGGCATCACGCTACCGGGAGTTACAGCAGGTTGTGCATCCAGATCGCTTTGCTAATGCCTCGGAGCAGGAGCGTAGACTGTCCATGCAGGCAGCGGCCCATGTCAACGAGGCATTCCAGACCCTGAAATCCCCCCTGTTACGAGCTCGTTATCTGCTCGAATTGCAGGGTGTTGCTGTTGATCAGCCGCTGACAATGCCGGCGGATTTTTTGATGGAACAGATTGATCTACGTGAACAGCTGCAGGCGCTACCGGCGCAAGCGGATGCACTATTGGCGCTAATGCGGCTGCGGGATGATCTGGAACAGCGTATCAGGGATTTGCAGCAGGCCTTTGCCGCTATGATAGCGGTCGGGGATTATGATGCTATGCAAGCCTTGCTGATCTTTAATAAGATGCAATTTTTATATCGCCTCCAGGATGAAGTGGATAGTCAGGAAGAGCAGTTGTCCGGTTAATGCGACAGGAATACGATAACTATCATGGCATTGTTACAAATAAGTGAACCAGGACAGACCCCGGAGCCGCATCAACAGCGGCGTGCCGCAGGTATTGATCTGGGCACAACCAATTCGTTGATTGCCACGGTGCGTGATGGCGTGAGTGAAACCCTGGTTGACAGACAGGGGCGGCCATTGTTGCCATCCGTTGTCCGTTACCATGGTGAAGGTGATGTCAGTGTCGGTTATGAGGCTCTGCAGGCGGCGGTTGATGATGCCCACAATACCATCGTCTCGGTCAAACGCCTGATGGGGCGTGGCAAGGATGACCTGCCGCAAAATAAATATCATTTCGCTGCTGGCGACAGTCGTGTGCCACGTATTCAGACAGTTGGTGGTGATGTCAGTGCCGTAGAGGTATCAGCCGAGATTCTCAAGACATTGGCGCGCCGCGCCCAGCAGCAAATGGGTGGTGCCCTGGATGGTGTTGTCATTACAGTGCCGGCCTATTTCGATGATGCTCAACGACAGGCCACCAAGGATGCCGCCAGGCTGGTGGGGTTGAATGTGCTGCGCTTGCTTAATGAACCGACGGCGGCAGCGGTTGCCTATGGCCTTGATCAGAAGGATGAAGGGATATATGCCATCTACGACCTGGGTGGCGGCACCTTTGATATCTCTATTCTGCGTTTTACCAAGGGGGTGTTTGAGGTGATGGCCACGGCGGGTGATTCGGCTCTCGGTGGTGATGATCTTGATCTTGCCGTCAGTGACTGGATTATGCAGCAGGCGGAAATTGACGATGATGGTGATCATCGGACACGTCGTTATCTTGCCCGGGCCGCCAGGGCGGCCAAGGAAGCCTTGACGACCGAGCAAGAAGTGAGGCTTGATGTTGAACGTCCTGAAGGAGATTGCTGGCATGGCAAACTGACCCGTGAGCAATTTAATGGGTTGGTATCTGACCTGGTCAACAAGACTCTGCTGCCCTGCCAGCGCGCCCTGCGTGATGCCGGTCTTGCTAAAGAGGATATTCAGGACGTTGTTATGGTTGGGGGGTCGACTCGGGTGCCCTATGTCAGGGAGCGGGTGGGGGAGTTCTTTAACTGTCAGCCGCATGTGGATATCGACCCGGATAAGGTTGTTGCTATTGGTGCCGCGATCCAGGCAGATGTATTGATCGGTAACCGCCAGAACGATGATATGTTGTTGCTGGATGTGATACCACTGTCGCTGGGTATAGAAACGATGGGTGGTCTGGTAGAAAAGATCATTCCGCGTAATACCACGATCCCGGTAAGCCGAGCGCAGGATTTTACCACCTATAAGGACGGTCAAACCGCCCTGTCGGTGCTGGTGGTGCAGGGTGAGCGGGAGCTGGTCAGTGATTGTCGCTCTCTGGCCCGTTTCGAGTTGCATGGAATCCCGCCTATGGCGGCGGGGGCGGCACGTATCCGTGTCAGCTTTCAGGTGGATGCCGATGGCCTGCTGAGCGTGACGGCGCGGGAGGCGACAACGGGTACTGAAAGTCATATCGATATCAAGCCATCTTACGGCTTGAGTGATGACGAGGTTGAGCGCATGCTCAGCGATTCCATTGCTCATGCCGAGGGTGATGTGTTCAGCCGCAAGCTGCGGGAGCAGCAGGTCGAGGCAGCCCGGACCCTCGAGGCGATCAGGTCTGCACTGGATGCCGATGGTCAACGCCTGTTGGATAGTGATGAGCACCGTGCCATAGAGCAGGCGATTGCCGCTTTGCAGACTGTCGGCGAAGGCGATGATATTACTGCTATCAAACAGGCCTGTCAGGCCGTGGAACAGGCCGGTGCCGAATTTGCACAGCGACGTATGGATGACAGTATTCGTCAGGCGCTGGCCGGCCATAAGCTGGATGAATTTAATACATGAGCAAACCCCGTGACTAAACTGATTTTTTTACCACACGAAGAACTCTGTCCTGAAGGAGAGGTGCTGGAGGCGAGGCCGGGTACCACTGTGCTGGATGCGGCCCTGGCCCAGGGTATAGAGATTGAACATGCCTGTGAAAAATCCTGTGCCTGCACGACCTGCCATGTGTATATTCGCGAGGGCCTTGATTCGGTCAATGAGGCGAGTGACGATGAGGATGATATGCTTGATAAGGCCTGGGGGCTGGAGCCAGATTCACGGCTGAGTTGCCAGGTAATCATTGCCGATAAAGACCTGGTGGTTGAATTGCCTAAATATACGATCAATCAGGTGTCTGAGGGTAAATAATAGTGAGAAGTGAGGGGGGTTGATTGCTGGCGACGGGCCGCCTGATAATTTTGCATAACCCATAACCCATAACCCATAACCCATAACCCATAACCCATAACCCATAACCCATAACCCATAACCCATAACCCATAACCCATAACCCATAACCCATAACCCATA
>Ga0316190_10000620_pt1 | contig 24742 bp, 26 predicted proteins | sample Eddworburrow2_MG_FD_204929 | JGI IMG/M metagenome (GOLD analysis project Ga0316190, IMG submission 204929) | Coastal sediment microbial communities from Maine, United States - Eddy worm burrow 2 | ecosystem: Environmental > Aquatic > Marine > Coastal > Sediment | place: USA: Maine | collected... | reverse complement strand
GGAGGGACTGCAGTTCGGCACCGAGATGGAGTCCGACACCGCCCCTCTCAACGGCCTGGTGGCCGCCATGCTCAATGCCGAGACCGTTAAGGGCGGTAGCCGGGCCTCACCCACCCTGGCCACACGATCGGGGAGGGCCGGCACCGGTTCAGGGGTGCGCGTGCTGCGGGACCTGACCCGGGGCGGCCTCGCCGCCGCACTGTGTGAGTTGGCAGGCGGAGGACGCTTTGGCATCGAGATCAACGACCGCGCCCTGCCGGTGCCCGACGCCGTCCGGGCCGGATGCGGGCTTCTTGGACTCGATCCCGTGCATGTTGCCAACGAGGGCAAACTGGTGGCCATCGTTGGCCCCGAAGCGGCCGACGCCGTGTTGGGGGCCATGGTCGCCACCGAGGTGGGGCAGCACAGCACCGTGATTGGACGGGTCGTCGACGAGCACCCCGGGGTGGTTGTCGCCCGCACCACCCTCGGCGCTTCCCGCGTCGTCGACCTGCCCCTGGGCGAGCAGTTGCCCCGGATCTGCTGAAGGGGTAACCGTAGAAGTCGATCGAGATGGTCTTGATGATCCGCCCGTATTCCTGGATGGATTGGGTGAGCGGGCTCCGGCGGGCCGCACCCATAGGCCGCGATCACGGCGAGCAGGCGGGCATGGTGATCGACGGTTCGCTGGGTGGCGTTACCAGCGTGGGTGAGCTCGCCGAAGTTGCCGCACCAGGAGTGCCGGATCTGCGTGAGCCTGGAAGCTGTTCAGCCAAGCCAGCAGGTGGGCGCGTGATTGGATAGTGCCCAATCACATGGAGATGATCCAATGACTGAGAGCGAACGGCAACCCGCGACGGATGCACAAGTGAAGGCGATCGCGAACTCGACGCGCCTGCGGATCATGCGGCTCTGTCACCACGATGATTGGACGAACAAGGCGTTGGCGGATCGACTGAAGATGGATCCCTCGACCATCTTGCATCATCTTCGGATCCTGGAGGCTGCCGGTTTCGTGGTTGCCCTTCCGGTGGTCCAAGGTCGTTCTGGTGCCTACGAGAAGCTCTATCAATCCACGAACCTGTCATGGCAATTGATCCTCGACGATCATCTCGCGGACGAGGAATCAGCGGGCGAACCCGCTCCGTTGGCAGCGTTCCGTCATGAGTTTCGCGAGGCTGGGCTTGCCTCGAGCGTCGAGCTAACGAGGCTTCACCTTTACCTCGACGACGACGAGGTCGCTGAGTTCGTAGGTCGTGTACGAGCCGTCATCGACGAATTCGTGGAATCCAACGCCAATCGCGAGCAGCGAAGTGCTCCGAGCTATGGGGTCTTGTTCGCCACGCATCGTCTCGCCGACCGTCGCCAACCGCAATGACACCGGTACAAGAACCACCGACAAAACGACAGCGATCGGCATCGCCTTCGGACTCGGCGTGGTGTCGCTACCTGTCCAGCTCTACGCATCACGCATCCCGATCGAACGCGCCCGACGCAACGTTCAGATCTTCCTTGCCATTGCAGCCCTGCAGGCCTGGCTGCTCGCCTTCCTGGTCGGCACCGGCGCGACGGGTGGGTTCGCAGTAGTCGCGCTCGGTGTCACCATCACCGCCGAGATCGCGGTCTCAGTCCTCTACGCCACCGCCTGGCAGCCGCTGCTTGCTAGCGGCGTCGACACCCACGGACGCCAACAACTCAACTCCACCTGGCCGGCAATCGCACGTGGAGTTCTTGCTGGCGGACTGGTCCTCTTCGCCACAGCGACAACCGTTCCAGCCATCCTTTGGTTCAAGAAGACCTGGGCACAAAGCGAAGCGCTTATCAATCCCCACCCCTCATGACCGGCAGTACCCGAGACTGGACGTGAAGTAGTCGCTTGACTAATCTTCACGAAGGGGTTTGAGGGTCGACGTCAGATACGCGGCCCAAAGGGAGAGTCCCAGTTTCTACTCAACCCTTCGGAGATCCCATGACCAGCCAAGATGACCTGGTACCGTCAACCGCCATTGAGGTCCGGCGGCGAGCGTTCGACTGGCCCGATGACCTACCGGCGTTGCCCCAGTCCGACGATCCGGCGGGGTCTTGTGAACTGGTGGCGCTGTCGTTCAGTCTTCCTTACCTTGAGCCCTACCTGATCCGTACCATGCGAGTGGCGGCCAAGGAGGTTTCGGACCCGGCGCTGCGGGCTGACATGAAGGCGTTCTCGGGGCAAGAAGCGCAGCATTTTCAGAATCATGCTCGGGTCAATGACGTCGTCCGGGCTCAGCTCTCGGGCCCCGCCGCTGCCGCCATGCGTCGCTTGGAAGATCGGCTCGACGCCGACTACCGGCGCTTCAGTGCCAAGAGGTCGCTGGCGTTCAACCTGGTGTACGCCGAGGGTTTCGAGGCGATGACGTTCGCCCTGGCCCGATCACTGCTTGCCGACCCTGTGGTGGCCTCGATGGATTCTCGATGGCGTGAGCTTGTGGTCTGGCACCTGTCCGAAGAGATCGAACATCGCTCGGTCACCTTCGACGCCTACGCGCACGTTGTTGGGAAGTACCCCCATCGACTGGTGGTTGGAACCTGGTCGCAGCTTCACTTCGCCAGTTATCTGGCGCGGATGGCGACCGTTCTGCAGAGGGATCTTGTTGACCCCGGCGCCAGCGTGGTCTCAGTGTCACGGTCGTCACTACGCCGCCAATGGAAACTGGGCACCATCGGTGGGACGCTGCGGGCTATGTCACCCCGCTACAACCCTGCCGATGTCGTATTGGCCCCAGAGTTGGTTCGGGCCGCGGCCGAGGCTGGGGTTGCCCTCGTATGACCGATATCGGCCACATCGAGATCAAGGCCAACGGCCTGCGATTCTCCGCCCTCACCGCCGGTGATCCTGGAGCGGAGGGCGGTGTCGTGCTTTGCCTGCACGGGTTTCCCGACAGTCCGGCAACGTTTCGTTCCCTGCTTGGGGCCTTGGCCGACGCCGGCTACTACGCCGTGGCTCCCACCATGCGGGGCTATGAGCCTTCGTCCCAGCCCGATACCGGTGACTACTCGCTGCCGACGCTGGCCTCTGACGTGGTCGGCTGGCTCGACGACTTGGGCGTGGCCCGAGCTCATCTTGTCGGTCATGATTGGGGAGCAGCGGTCGCCTACGTTACCGGGGCGGCCCACCCCGACCGGTTCGCCACCGTGACTGCGATGGCCATCCCTCCCTTGGGTCGCATACCGGGAGCGTTACGCCAGGTCCCTCGACAGCTCGTTCGTTCCTGGTACATGACCTTCTTCCAGCTCCGCGCCGTTGCCGACCATGCCCTCAGCGTCAACGACTGGTGGTTGGTAAAGAAACTGTGGCGGTCCTGGTCTCCCGGCTACACCCTGAGCAATGACGACTGGGCGACGCTGCGAGCCGTGCTGGAGGCGCCCGGGGTGCGCAGCGCCGCTTTGGCCTACTACCGGCAGAACGCAACCCCGCCAATCCTGCTCGGGATGCGCAAGACCACGGCCATGGCCAACACGGTGGCGGCCGCACCCACCCTCATCCTCAACGGGTCCGACGATGGGTGCATGGACTCCCGACTGTTCACGGCGACGATCGAGACTGATGACTTCCCGGCCGGGGTACGCCATCGGTGCCTGGACGGGGTTGGCCATTTCCTTCACCTGGAACGACCCGAAGAGATTGCCGATCTGGTCGTCGACCATCTCGCAGGCCACTGATCAGCAGGCTCCCGTCGATGACATAGAGGCCAGGCGACAGCTGAGCCAAAGCCGCTGCTGCCTGACCGCTGATATCTCCTGTCGCCTCGGCCCGGCTAATCCGGTCGTTTCTCAGGCTGGACGGACGGCTTCGGCCGGGTCGAGGCGGGCGGCGCGGATGGCCGGGTACAGACCGGCCAGGGCTCCCAGCACCAGGGCTCCGGCGACGCCCAGTCCCAGGGCTTCGAGGGGCACGTCGACCAGCCAATCCTGACGGCGGGCGTACCCGACGGTGACGGCGGCCCCGAGGGCCACTCCGATCACGCCGCCCAACGCCGCCAGCATCGAGGACTCGATCACGAACTGGCCTGCGATGTGGCGTCTGGTGGCGCCCAGGGCTCGTCGCAGTCCGATCTCGCCCCGGCGCTCCAGCACCGAGATGACCATGATGTTGGCGATACCGACGCCGCCGACGAGCAAGGCAACGCCACCGAGGCCCAACAGCAGGTTCTGCAGGTTCTGATCCACCTGGGCCCGGGCCTCCAGTGCGTCGGAGGGGCGGGAAACCGAGACCTCGTTGGGATCGGCCGGGTTGACCGTCCGAGGCAGGACCGCCCGCACCGCTTCCACCGACTCGGGGTCGGTGCGGAGAAAGATGCTGGTGGGCACGATCTCGGCCCCGAGTACGGTCTCGGCCGCTTCGTTGCCGATGAGGACGGCACGATCGATGTCGGGATTGAGGGGGAACGGATTGAGGATGCCGATGACGGCAAAGGGGCGATCGGCGATGTCCACCGTCGGGGTCCCATCGAGGTCGTTGATACCAAGGCGCTCCGACGCCACCGAACCAAGCACCACCGTCGGCAGCGTCGCCGTACCCTCATCGAGCCATCGGCCGGTGGCCACGCTGCCTTCGAGGGTGTCGAGCAACTGGGGTTCGGTGGCCAGGACGTCCAGTCCGTTGCGGTCCTCGACGAAACGGTTCCGTTGCACATCGGTCTGCAGTTCCGAAACCGACGAGGCGTTCTGAGTCGGGCCGATGCGTCGCACCATGGCCGGTGACGGGGCGGGGAGCTGAGTACTTTCCCCGAACACATTTTGACCGGCCTGCACCTGCAGAAGGTTGGTGCCGAGCTTGTCGAGCTCAGCGATCAGATCGGCCTTGCTCGAAGCCGAGATGCCAAGAACCGCCACCATCGAGGCAATGCCGATGGCGATGCCAATGGCGGTCATGAACGTCCTGGCCTTGCGGCCGCGCAGGCCCTGGGTTCCGGCAACGACCGCGTCGCTGAGCCGCATCTTTGACCGGAGCCGTACGGGATTGCCACCCGATGATCGAGCCATACTGGCGCTGCTACTCATGACAGGACCCTTTCAGTCGGCTGGGAGTCCGACGGCGTCGCCGTCGGTTCGGAACGGCTGTCGCCGACCACGCGCCCGTCGCTGATGGTCACCCGGCGGGGCAGGGAGGCCGACAACTCCTGGTCGTGGGTGATGATGATGATGGTGGAGCCGTCGTCGTTGAGACGGCGGAGCAGATCGATGATGTCGGATGAGGTCTTGCTGTCCAGGTTCCCGGTTGGTTCGTCGGCCAGAACGATGGCGGGGTCGCTGACGATGGCCCGGGCGATGGCCACCCGTTGGCGCTCACCGCCCGACATCTGCGTCGGCCGATGCCCCAGCCGCGACCCCAACCCGACCCGCTTGAGGGCCTCGGTGGCCAGTTGCCGCCGCTTGCGTCGGCTCACTCCCTGGTACAGCAGTCCGGTGGCCACATTGTCGATGGCTCCGACGGCCTCCAGAAGGTGGAACTGCTGGAAGATGAAGCCGATCTGGTTGGAGCGCAGTCCGGCGAGCGCACCTTCGGACAACTCCGCCACCGGGGTGCCCTCAATGGTGAGTTTCCCCGATGTCGGCCGGTCGAGAGTGCCGATGACGTTCAGTAGGGTCGACTTTCCCGACCCCGATGCACCGACGATGGCCACCAACTCCCCCCGCTGGACGCTGAGGGTGACCCCGTCGAGCGCCCGCACGGGGGGTGAGCCTGGGTAGAGCCGGGTGATATCTTCGAGCTCGAGGACCGGATGGCCTCCGGACGCCGGGCCCGACCCGGCGATGGGAGCGGCCGCGGTGCTCTGATCCGGTCTCATTCCGGCACCACAACTTCGTCGCCCTCGTCGAAGCCGCCGCTCACCTCGGCCCGGGCCTCGACGACCTTGCCCAGTTCAACACTGACCAATCTCGTATCGGAGCCGTTGACCACCTCGACGGCAAAGCCGCCTTCGGAAAGAGCCAACAGAGCCGAGACGGGAACGTGGAGCACGTTGGTGGCTTTGGTCTCGGTGACGGTGACGGCGGCCGAGGTGACCTCCCCATCGGGATCGGTCGTCGGCGTGATGGTCGAACGCCACACCGAAGAGCCATCGAGCCCGGTTACCTGTTCCTGCTCGACGACGGTGCCGGTCAACTCGGTTCCGTCGGCCAACTCGATGGCGGCGGCGGTACCGACGGCGAGCACCGTGCGGTCACGGTTGTTGGTCTCGACCAGCACTGCTGGTGTGGTGCTGCCCACCTCCAACGAGGTGAAGGGGGCGCCGAGCCTCGTTTTGGAGGTGACCCGTACCGGGCTGGGAGCGAAGACGATCTGCGAGGTGTCGACCCGCCCGGTGGGGGAGAGACCGACGGCCTCCTGCCACTTCTTGACCGCGTCCCGGGTGCTGTTGGCGAACTCGCCGTCGGCCTCCAGTTTCCCGTCGAGGTGGTAGCCCGACTCGATCAGGAACGTTTGGAGCTGGGTCACATCGGCTCCGGTCTGGCGCTTGAGGCGCTTGCCGTTTTCGTCTCGCAGGCCCGTGTTCACCTTCTGGAGTTCCCGGTACATCGGCACTTCCCCCTTGACCAGGAACAGTGGCTTGTTGTCGATGCGGGCCAGCTCCTCGCCGAAACCGACAACCGTGCCCACCGGATGATGCTGGGTGACGGTGCCGTGGGCTGCGGTGTTGATTGTCCACGAGTCACCAAAGCTCACGGTGGCCTTGAACTCACGGCTGGTGGTCAGGTCACCCCGACCGACCGAGGCGGTGGAGGTCGGTCGGGGTGCGGGGGTGCTGTCATCGGTGTCGGACACGGCATCGGCCCGGCCCGCCAGGGTCACCACCCCAATGGTGGAGACCACGGCCACGGTTCCCACCGCCGCGGTGGTCCAACGGCGCCTGCTCATTGGTCGGGTCCGCTGCCGGGGCCACGGATGCCCACGCCGATCTCCTGGAAGATCTGCTCGCAGATCTTGGCCGCATCGGTGAAGTCGTCGAACCCATCGTCGCCGCCGGCCTGGGGGTCGGCCCCGTCGCCGTCAGCCGGACCGCCGATGATGATGCCGCCACCGGAACCGAATCCACCCTCGGGGATGTCAACCCCCTCGTTTCGCATGCACTCTTCCCACTCGAGTCGGGCGTCGTCGAGCTGGGCCTGCTCTTCGGGGGAGAGGTCGAAGCCCGAGTCGATGTTGGCCAGGTGCTCTTCACACTTCTCGGCCACCTTGGCAAAGTCGGCGGCATCGAAGTCGCCTGGGACACCACCGGGGTTGCCGGCGTCGGGGCCGTCGTCGCCATCCACCGCGATGCCACCGCCGCCACCGGGTAGGCGGAGCTCGATGCCTGCGTCGGCCATGCATCCCTCGAACAGGGCGAAGGCGTCCTCGGGATTCTCCGGGGCCTCGACACTGTCGCTCTCCTCGGCGATGGTGGTTGCGGTGTCCGCCGCCTCCTCGGTGTCCTCCAGGCTGGCGACGGCATCGGTCACTGCCTCCTCGCTAGCGCTGCATGCGCCGGCAAAGAGCATCACGGCCATGGCCATCGCTGCGGTGGTTCGGCGCTTGGGGCTCGAAACTGACATTGGGTCACTCTCCTCATTGGTCTGAGTGGAACGTTGACGATCATGACTTGAGGGCAATGAGAGGTTGATGAGAGCAGATGAGAGCGTTCTCATAATTGACGGGCATCGGCGGCGCTCCGAGGCCTGGCGGAGGGCTTCTCATCAACTTCTCACCGCCGAACGGCGATACTGACAGGGTGCGATTGCTCGTCGTTGAGGACAACCAGGCCATGGCCGACGCCGTCCAGCGCGGCCTCGAAGCCGAGGGTTATGCCGTTGACCTCGCCCTCGACGGGGTCGACGGACTGTGGCGGGCCCGGGAGTTCCCCTACGACCTCATTGTGCTCGACATCATGCTCCCGGGGGTCAATGGCTACGAGATCTGCCGCACCATTCGGGGGGAGGGCAACACCACTCCAATCCTGATGCTGACGGCCAAGGACGGAGACTACGACATCGCCGAGGGCCTGGAACTCGGCGCCGATGACTACCTGACCAAGCCCTTCAGTTTTGTGGTGCTCCTGGCCCGCATCCACGCCCTGCTCCGACGGGCCAACCCCACACCGGGCGAGACGATGGTCACCGTCGGCGCCCTGAGTATCGACACCGCGGCCCGACGTTGTTCCCTGAACGGTCGGCCGGTCGAGCTGACGCCCCGCGAGTACACCCTGCTGGAAACCCTGGCCCGCCGTCCGGGCCGGGCCATCCCCCGGGGCGAGCTCTTGGATCTGGTGTGGGGAGCCGACCACGAGGGCTCGTCCAACGTGGTCGACGTCTACGTCGGCTACCTGCGCAAGAAGCTCGATGGGCCCAATGGTTCAGGGCCGGGTTGTCCCATCGAGACCGTGCGTGGCGTCGGCTATCGGTTGGCGGCCAAAGGATGACGAGATGATGGGCGGGATCGGTCTCCGTACCAGGCTGACGGCGTTGGTGACCCTGGTCTTCGCTGTCGCCATCTCGATCAGCTCCTTCGTTGTGGTTCGTATCGTGGAGCGCGACCTGGTGGCCGACACCCAGGCCGACACCGAAACCCTGCTGAACAGTTATCTCGACTCGATCTACGGGGGCACGCCGACGGTGGGGGTGGTTGATCCGGCCACCCGAACCCGCTTCTTCTATCTCGACGATCAAGGCAACGAGATATCCGACCAGGAATACTTCGACGCCCTGCTCGCCCCCCTCGATGAGGAGATGTCCCGCCTCCTCGACGGCATGTTCTCGGATCTGCAGGCTGTACCCATCGGTGGGTCGGTGGTGGTCGGTCCGGCGCTGGATCCAAACCTTGGTCCGGTCAGTGGCGTGGAGTTGCTTCAGATCGATCCTCTGACCGGCGAGTTGCTCGATCCCAGTGGAGCCGCCGTGACATTCTCGCAAGGCCCGCAACCCGCCGGGGACCCCCACGAGGTTGCCGTCGGCAACGACGCCTACGGGATTGCTCAAACCGTCACCCTGAGCAACGGCACCTCGCTGGCCATCGGGGTGTCGAGCCCGTTGCAGCCGGTGACCGACAGTCTCGACACGATGCGCCGATTCCTGGTTGTTGCCGTGCCGACCCTGATCGTCGTCATCGCGGTGACGACCTGGTTGGCCGCCAGTCGGGCCTTGGCCCCGGTTCACGCCATCACCCGCCAGGCCCGGGCCATTACCGCCGCCAACATCGGTGATCGGCTGCCGGTCCACGCCGCCCGCGACGAGATCCATGATCTGGCCGCCACGATGAACGACATGTTGGGACGGCTCGAAGCGGCGCAAACCCGCCAACGCCAGTTCATCGCCGACGCCTCCCATGAGCTACGGAGCCCGGTGGCCGCCAGTCGGGCCCAGCTCGAAGTGGCAGCAGCCAACCCCAACCGAACCGACTGGGAGGCCACCGCCGCCACCGTACTGGTCGAGCAGGAGCACCTTGGCCATCTGATCGATTCGTTGTTGGCGCTGAGTCGGCTCGATGAAACCGGGGCCGAAACCCGTGAGGACGTTGATCTCGACGACCTGGTCGCGGCCGAGGCGGCACGCCCCCACCTGACCCCGGTCAGCGCCGACGTTGCCAATCCGGTGCGCGTCGTTGCCGACGGAGCCCTGGTGGCCAGAGCCCTACGCAATCTGGTCGACAACGCCGCCCGCCACGCCGCCGGTCAGGTGACGGTAACCCTGCACCGTGACGGCGATCAGGCGGTGATCGACGTCGACGACGACGGCCCGGGCATCCCCGCCGACCAGCGGGAGCGGGTACTCGATCGTTTCACCCGGGTGGACGAGGCCCGCGACCGTCAGCGGGGCGGGGCCGGGCTGGGGTTGGCCATCGCCCGCGAGGTCATGCGGGTGCACAACGGCGAGTTGGGCATCACCGACAGCCCCCTGGGCGGGGCCAGGGTCACCATGAGCCTGCCCCTGGGCTCGCGCTGAGCGCGCTGGAAGGCCGGACGATGCAAGCCCTCGACCGTTCCGCTGCCGTGATCACACCGTCCACTGTTGCCGACGGTGTGATCACGGCTCGACGCGTCGTTACACCCGACGGCATCATCGCCGCCACCGTGCACGTCGAGAACGGTGTGATCACGGTGATCGAGCCGAGCGACCGGACTCCGGACCATGAAGTGCTGGTTCCCGGCTTTGTCGATCTGCAGGTCAACGGACACCGCAACATCGATGTGGCAACAATGACGATCGCTGATCAAGGGGCCATGGACGCCATGCTGCTGGCCCAAGGGGTCACAACCTGGTGTCCGACCCTCATCACCATGGCCTTTGATCGTTACCAGGAACGGTTGGCCTTCCTCCGCCGGTGGGCCGACACCACGAACACCGACCGGGAACCTGCTCGCCCCAACATCGCCGGTGTCCACCTGGAGGGCCCCTATCTCGGCCTACGACCGGGGGCCCATGTCGGCGTTCCCGACGGGCCGATCGACCTCGACTGGTTGAACGAACTCGATACCAACGTCGCCATCATGACGCTTGGTCCTGAGCGCTCCAACGCGGTGGAGGCCATCGAGCAATTGGTCGGGCGGGGGGTCAGGGTCGCCGTTGGCCACACCGCTGCCAGTTACGAACAAACCTTGGCCGCGGTTGACGCCGGCGCGTCACTGTTCACCCATTGCTTCAACGCCTGCACCCCGCTTCACCACCGTGAACCGGGACCGATCGGGGCCGCTCTGTCGGCCGAAGGGCTGACGATCACCGTCATCGCCGACCTTGTTCACGTGCATCCGGCAGTGCTTCGGGCAGCGTGGCGGGCCAAGGGCCCCGATGGTGTCATCCTCGTCACCGACGCCGCGGCGTGGCAGACCGGCCGTCTGGGACCTGGCCGTATCTCGCTCGTCGACGGAGCGCCGCGCCTTGCCGACGGGACCTTGGCCGGTAGCAGCCTGACGATGGATCGAGCACTGCGCCATGCCGTCAACGACATCGGCGTGCCGCTCGAACACGCTGTCTGGGCATCATCCAGCAATCCGGCCAAGGCGCTCGGCTGTAACGACCGGGGTGTCATCGCGGTTGGCATGCGCGCCGACCTGGTCGCGCTCGACGACGACCTCGGCGTCAGCGCCACCTATGTCGCAGGCCGCCGGGCGATCCTGGCCCGCTAATCGGCAGGCCTGAACAGGGTGGGCTGGGCGTCGAGGAATCGGCGCTTCATGGAGGCGATGTTGGGGTAGGAGGCAATGGCCGCCGCCTGGACCTGCGCTGCCTGATCCAGTTCGGCGCCATCGACGACTTCGCCGACAAGGCCGATCCGGAACGCTTCGTCGGCGTCGATGATCCGTCCGGTCAACGAGAGGCGGCGGGCGTGGGCGTCGCCGACGACACCTGCCATGAGATCGTAGGCGGCGGGTATGCCGTGACGGACCTGGGGTTGGCCGAAGGTGGCGTCGCGGGAAACGATCCTCAGGTCACACATCAGGGCCAGATCGAGCCCGCCGGCCATGGCACTGCCGTTGACTGCTGCCAGCAAGGGTTTGGCGAAGGTGTGCACCGCATAGTGGTAGTGCCCGGCATCAGCGAACACCGTTGCCGGGTCGGGGGCGTCGGCCAGTTCGGCCAGATCAAACCCGGCGCAGAAATGTTGGCCTACCCCGGCGATCACCACCGCCGCCACCCCGTCGTCAGCGGCGGCATCGCCGAGGGCAGCGACGAGCTGTGCGCGCAGGGCCTGGGACAGCGCGTTGCGCTTCTCGGGCCGGTTCAACCTCAGTTGGCGGACCCCGGCCTCGTTGCTGATCAACAACAGCGTCTCGGTCACGGGGCCTCCGGATTGATCACGGCGAAGCTGGCGGTGGCCGAAGCAATCAGACGACCGTCGTCATCAACGGTTCGGGCCTCGAGATGCACGACCCGTCGGCCCGCGGTCAACACCGACGCCTCGGCCGTCAAGGTGCCCTTACTCGCGCCGCGATGAAAGCGGGTGTGGACCTCGATCGTTGCGCAGAACTGGCCCTCGTCGACCACCGACATCACCGCCGCGCCCATTGCCGTGTCCATCAGGGTGAACGCCACGGCCCCGTGGGCCACCTGGTTGGGGTTGAGATGCTGGTCATCCAGGCTCAACGAGGTGCTGGCCCGGCCGTCGCCGCCCTCAATGGAAAAATCCAGGTACTCCCTGAGCGGAAATGTCTTGTCAACGATGGGATCGGTCACGAGGCGGTCAGCTCGGCGAACTGCTTCTGGTAGCTACCCATGTCGAAGTAGTCTCGCCACAGCGTGATAAGGCCCTCGTCATTGACCTTGAATACGCCGGCGATGGGGAGCTCAAGCCAACCGTTACCGATCTTGAAGCGGTCAAGGCGCTCGTTGAGCACGGTTGACCCCACCTCCCACTGGTCAACGATCTGCCAGTCGACCTCCGACGCCGACTTCAGGAAACCCTCAAGCGTGGCCGACATACCCTCTCTGCCGACGATCGGGGCCATGGGCATGTTCTCGTAGGAGATGTCCTCGGCCGCGAGGGCCGCGGCCGCTGGCACGTCCTTGGCCTCGATGGCACGTATGAAGGCGGTCACGATCTCTGATGGAGACATGCCAGCACACTACAACCGGGCCTTCGATGCTGCTGAGATGCCGGCCATAATGGCGTGACCGGGATCCGAGTTCGATTCGGTGCTGAGCGAACGTCACAATGAATAGCCATGCCCAAGATCCACACCGTTCGCTGCCACACCATCGACGACGACATCACCACCGTCACCAACGACACTGTGACGCTGGAGCCACCCCAACGAGGCGAGGTCCAGATCGCGGTCAAGGCCTGTGCGGTCAACTTCCCCGACATCTTGATGATCCAGGGCAAGTACCAGCACAAGCCGGATCTGCCCTTCGCCCCCGGAGGTGAGGCCGCGGGTGACGTGGTGGCCGTTGGCCCCGGGGTCGAGGACTATGCCGAAGGCGACCAGGTCATCGCCAGTACTCGCACCGGTGGATTCGCCGAGGCCATCAACGTCGCCGTCGACCAGGTGCAGCTCATGCCGGCCGGGATGAGCTACGCCGCCGCGGCGTCGTTCCAGACCGCCTACCTCACGGCCTGGGTGGCGCTGGTGTGCCGGGGCAACCTCCAGCCGGGGGAGAATCTCCTGGTCCACGGGGCCACCGGCGGTGTCGGCCTTGCTGCGGTCGATCTCGGTAAACACCTGGGGGCGAACGTCATCGGTACCGGTGGCCGCGACGACAAACTGGCGGTGGTAGCCGAGCGTGGCGCCGACCACGTGATCAACTACACGATGCCGGACGGGTCCCTGGGCGGCTTTCGAGACGAGGTCAAGGCCTTGACCAGCGGGCGGGGGGCCGATGTGGTCTACGACCCCGTCGGGGGCGACGTGTTCGACGAGTCGATGCGCTCGGTCAACCTCGACGCCCGCATCCTGACCATAGGTTTCACCAGCGGCCGTTGGCCCCAGGCTGCGGTCAACCTGATCCTTATCAAGCAACTGTCGGTCATCGGGGTGCGGGCCGGAGAGTACGGACGTCTCTATCCTGACCGAGGAGCGGCCAACAAACAGGCCATCTACGACCTGGCGGTCGAGGGCAAGATCGATCCTTACGTGTGCCGGGGATTCCCCCTGTCCGAAGCGGTGGCGGCGATGCAGATGTTGGAGTCGCGCAACGTCGTCGGCAAGTGCGTGGTCACCATGAACGGCTACGAACTGGCAACCTGATCCGGGACCGCGATCCGAGACTGGAACCGCACGCCGGTCGAAGGAGAGACTGTGATCATGAGCGAGATCATCTACGAAGTTGCCGATCCGGTCGCCACCGTCACCCTCAACCGGCCCGAACGGCTCAACGCCTTTACACGGGACATGCTGGTCGACCTCCGCGCGGCGTTTGACGCGGCCGCTGTCGACCCCGACGTGGTGGGAGTCGTGATCGCCGGGAACGGTCGCGGCTTCTGTGCTGGGCTCGACGCCGAGGCCCTGCGAGCGGTGGCAGGCTCGGGAGAGGTGGCCGACCCGCCTCCAGGCGAACGTAAGGGTCTGTTCTCCTACCTCACCCAGATCCCCAAACCGGTCATTGCCGCCGTCAACGGCGTGGCCGCCGGTGGAGGTTACGTGCTGGCCACCATGGCCGACATCCGCTTCGGGGGACCCCAGGCCCGCTTCACCACCGTGTTCTCCAAGCGGGGAATCATCGGTGAGCACGGCGTGACCTGGACCACGCCCCGCCTCGTCGGGACCGGGCGGGCCCTGGATCTGCTGTGGACGTCCCGCATGGTCGACGCCGTCGAGGCCGAGCGAATTGGCCTGCTGGAGTACCTGGTGGACGACGACCCGGTGGTGGCGGCCCAGGACTACATCCGGACCCTGGCCGGGACGGTGTCGCCCCAGACCATGGCCGACAACAAGCGCATGGTCTGGGAACACGCAGGCATGGGCCTAGACGACTCCCTCGATGACATGTGGGAGGTTCTGCGAACCCAGTTCGGTCGACCCGATGTGGCCGAAGGGGCGGCCTCTTTCCTGGAGAAGCGACCCCCCGAGTTTCCTCGGCTCCAGTAGTCGGGCGTTACTGCTCGTACACGGCGCTCAGTACACCGCGGGCCAGGGTGGTGCCGAACATGTTGAACCCACAGATGGCGGCCGACAAGTCTTCGGTGATCGGCAGAGCCTCAACGCTCAGGGCGTGCACGGCGAACATGTAGCGGTGCGGTCCGTGACCGGCGGGGGGAGCGGCTCCCAGGTAGCCGGGTAGGCCAGCGTCGTTCTTGAGTTGCTTGGCTCCGGCGGGAAGGCCCGATCCGTCCTGGGCTCCGGCCCCGGCCGCCAACTCGCTGACCCCGGCCGGGATGTCGTAGACGACCCAGTGCCAGAACCCGCTGCCGGTCGGGGCATCGGGATCAAAACCGGTCACGACGAAGCTCTTGGTCTCCGAGGGCGCTCCCGACCACGTGAGCTGGGGCGAGATGTCCTCGCCACCAGCACCGAAGATGCCGCTGACCTGAGCCATGGGCAGGGTCTGGCCCTCGCTGATGTCGGTGCTGGACACCTCGATGGCAGCAGCCGCGGGCAGAAACTCATAAGGGCTGGGGGGACGATTGGACACAACACACCTCCGGTAGTCGAGCGGACGGCCGCACCTTAGCGCGCCGGGAATCCTCTGTGTGGCGCCCACGGCTCACCTAGACTCCGGCCCCATGAAGGTGCCCTATGAGCGGTTCACGATCGAGGTCGAAGGTCAGCAGTTGGTCTGTGGCCGGTGGGGGAGCGGCGACCAGGTGGCGGTTGCCTCCCACGGGATCACGGCCAACCATCTGTCGTGGCAACTGGTCGGCGAGCAACTGGGGGAACTGAGCGGAGTTCACAGCCTGGTCGCCATCGACCACCGGGGCCGAGCGGGTAGTGCGGCCGCCGCTGGCCCCTTCGGGCTGGCCACTCACGCCGACGATGTGGTGGCCGTGCTCAACCATCTCGGTCTGGACTCAGCACCCCTGGTCGGGCACTCGATGGGGGGCTTCGTGGTCGCCACTGCGGCCGAACGTCACCAGGCACGAGTTGAACGGCTGATCCTGGTCGATGGAGGGCTGCCATTCCCGTTCGAACTGCCGACCGATGTCGATGTCGAGGAAGTCGTGCGTTCGGTGATCGGCCCTGCCCTCGACCGGCTGGACCAGCGGTGGCCCGACGTTGAGGCCTACTTGGAGCTGTTTCGGGGCCATCCTGCCTTTGTGGTGCCCAACGAGTGGACGACGGCGGCCGAGGCCTACGTGCGCTATGACGCCGTCACCACCGACGGGGGCATGATCCGCTCCAGCGTCAACAAGGAGGCGGTGCTGGTTGATGGGGGAGCGGCCATCGTCGACCCCTCGGCGGCGGCCTCGATCGAGCGGATCTCCACGGCGGCGACCCTGCTGTGGGCGCCGCGGGGCATCCTCGATCAGAAGCCCGGGCTCTACACCGCCGCCCATGTCGAGCAGGCCACGGCCCGTTTGGCCCATCTCGACGCCCGGTTGGTGGACGACAGCAATCACTACACCATCACCGTTGGTCACCACGGGGCCCGAACCGTGGCCGAGGCCATCGTCGACTGACAGCCGCTTGACCGGCTGGGATTGAGCTGAAGCGGCGGTGGTCTTGTCGGTAGATAGCGACCAGACTGAGCCGGTGAGCGATCTGCAGGAACGACACCGCCAAGTCATGGGTCTCGGGGCCCCGTTGTTCTACCAGGAACCCTTGAACCTGGTGAAGGGGGAGGGGGTCTGGCTCTATGACGACGAAGGCAGGCGCTACCTCGATCTCTACAACAACGTCCCCTGTGTCGGGCACGCCAATCCGGCGGTGGTCGAGGCCATGGCCTCCCAGGCGGCAACGCTGAACGTGCACAGCCGCTACCTGAACGAGACCGTCGTCGACTATGTCGAGCGTCTGCTTGGCCTTCATCACGATGGACTCAACGCCGCGGTGGTCACCTGCACCGGATCGGAGGCCAACGAGGTCGCAATCATGATGGCCCGGGCCGCCACCGGCAAGGTCGGCATCATCGGCACCGACGCCACCTACCACGGCAACACGGCCCAGGTGGCCAAGCTCACCCGGCTTCCCGTCGACGGTGACCGCTCAGGGGTACGTTCGATCGCCACCCCCCAGACCTACCGCCCCATCGAGCCCGGTCTCAGCGACGACGAACTGTGCGATCGCCACATCAACCAGCTCGAAGCCCAGATCGCCGCCTTCAACGACGAAGGGGTCGGTTTCGCCGGGCTGATGCTGTGTTCCATCCTGGCCAACGAAGGGCTACCAACGGCGCCCGGCCGCTTCTTCCAGCGGGCCTCGGAGGTGGTGCGAGCGGCCGGTGGTCTGATCATTGCCGACGAGGTGCAGGCTGGATTCGCCCGCAGCGGCTCCTGGTGGGGCTATGAGGTCAACGACTTCGAACCCGACATCGTCTCCCTGGGCAAGCCCATGGGTAACGGCCTACCCCTGGCCGGCGTGATCGCCGACCATGAGCTCGTTTCCGGGTTTCGGGCCACACACCGTTACTTCAACACCTTCGCCGCCAGTCCGCTCCAGGCCGCTGTTGGCAACGCCGTGATTGAGGAGATCGAAACCAGGGGCCTGGTGGAACAGGTGGCGGAGGTCGGTGCGGGGGTGCGGGCCGCACTTGGAGAGCTGCAACCCGATTGTCCGGCCATGGGTGACGTCCGCGGCCACGGACTGTTCCTCGGCATCGATTGGGTCCACCCCGGGACCAACGATCCCGATGTCGAGGCGGCGGGGCGGGTGGTCGAAGCCATGAAGGAGCGAGGCATGCTGATGGGCCAGGCCGGCCAGCACGGCAATGTGCTGAAGCTGCGCCCTCCACTGGTGTTCGACCACGATCACGCCGCGCTGTTCCTGGCCGCATTCGCCGAGGCCGTCGAGGTGGTCGACGTTGGCTGATCGTGAGGCGTTGAAGGCGGCGGCGGTTCAGGTCGCTGGTCGCTGGGGTCTCGATGTTGCCGAGATCGAACTGTTGTCGATGACCGAGAACGCGGTCTTTGGCATCAACACCGTCGACGGTGATCGTGCGGTACTGCGCATGCACCGTCCGGGCTACAACACCAGGGCCCAGATGGAATCGGAGCTGGTGTGGCTCGAATCGCTGCGCACCGCCGGCCTCGATGCTCCCGCCCCCCGCCACACCGTCGATGGTGAGGCCTATGTGGCCGTGGCCGTCGGCGGTGCCGTTCGACAGGTTGGCGTGATCGACTGGGTCGATGGTGTCGCCCTGGAAGCAGTGCTGCAGAAGGACCGCTCGCTGGTGGAGGATCACTACCGTCGGCTGGGATCGATCATGGCCAGGATCCGGGCCCACGCCGAGCGGTGGGACCCGCCCCCCGGTTTCGATCGACGTCGCTGGGACGCTGAGGGTCTGGTTGGCGATGATCCGTTGTGGGGTCGTTTCTGGGCCGTGAGCGCCCTCACCCACGGCCAACGAGACGTGTTCTCCCGGGCCCGTCGCGTGCTGCACGATCGCCTGGCCGCCCTGCCGCTCGACCGCTCGGTGTTCGGTCTGATCCACGCCGACCTGCACCTCACCAACATCCTGGCCAGCGACGACAGGTTGGTCGTGATCGACTTCGACGATGCCGGGTTTGGCTGGTACCCCTACGAGATGGCGGTGGCCCTGCAACCCGTCGTCGACGAGCCCTGGTTTGACGACGCACGCCGAGCCCTGATCGACGGCTACCGGAACGTGCACCCCGTCAGCGACGACGAACTCAACTGGTTGCCCATGTTCATCACCGTCCGCTCGCTCATCCTGGTCGGCTGGCTCGATGCCCGTCCCGAACTCGGTCTCGGCGAGCAACTGCCCGAACTGATCGCCGACGCTGAGCGCGACGTGGAGCAGTTCTTGTCCTCCTAGCGGGGCGATATGCCGCCGTCGCAGCAGAAACCGAAAGTGGGTAACGAGGCGGCGGCGTCAGGACAAGTTCTTTCCGTTGGAGGACGGCTTCATGCGCTGAGGGCCATGCCGTCGCCACCGGGGTCGGCCGCTCCGACCAGGCCCTTCGGGGTCACGGCAATGCCATGCACGAGGGCAAAGGCGTAGCTCTGCGGCCAGCGGATGACCTCGTGGCCATCGGCGGTCAAGGCATCGGTGATGGCATGGGGAATGCGATTGGCCACGTCGATGGCGTTACTGGTTGCGGAGAACCGGGGAGCGACGATGGCGTCGAGCATCGGCATCTCGAAATCGATCGAGTTCAACAGCACCTGGGTGACCCCCATGGCGATCTGGGTGCCTCCGGGGGCTCCGACCACCAGCTCCAGGGCGCCGTCGTTGAACACCATGGTGGGACACAGCGAGCTGAAACGACGCTTGCCCGGAGCGAGCGACCCGGCCCGCCCCGGCCGGGGATCGAACACCCCCATGCAGCCGTTGTACATGAACCCCAACCCGTTGGTGATCACTCCTGAAGGCATGCCAAGCGAATGGGTCATGGTCATGGCATTGCCATCACCATCGATCACACAGACGTGGGTGGTGTCGGGCGGCTCACCCTGCATGCGCTCCACCTTTGCCCGCTCGCCCCGCCTGATGCGATCGGCCAGATCGGCCCCGTACTCCGCTGACAACAGATGATCGAGGGGCACATCGACAAAGGCCGGATCGCCAACGTGGGCGTCCTTGTCGGCGGTGGCCAGCTTCATGGCCTCGCTCACGACACGAATGTAGTCGATGCTGTTGTGACCCAGCGCGGCCAAATCGAAGTGCTGCAGCACGTTGAGCATCTCCGCCACCATCACCCCACCACCGGGGGGTTGGTTGGTGGCGACGTCAAGCCCCCGGTAACCAATGCGAAGTGGTTCACCCCACACGGTTTCATACGAGGCGAGATCCTCCGCTGAGAGCAGACCGCCGTTGGCCTGCATGTCGGCCGCAATGCGATCGGCGATCTCCCCATGGTAGAAAACATCGGCTCCACCTTCGGCAATAAGAGCCAGGGTGTCGGCCATCTCGGGGTTGCGTAGGGCCTCGCCGATTCCCCGCAGGGTGCCGTCGGGGTGGAAGTAGATGCGGCGTCCAGCCTCGGTGTAGGCCAGGCGATCCACGGCGCTGACCCGGCCCATGATCGCCCCCTCCCGCCACCAGTGGTACATGGCGGGGCGGATGGCGAAGCCTTCCTCGGCCCAGGCAATGGCAGGAGCCACCACCTTGGCCCACGGCAGGCGACCGTAGCGGGTCTGGGCCTGGTGGTAGGCCAGCAGCGATCCGGGGGTGGTGATCGACTGGTAACCGATGTCGTTGACGTTGCCGTCGAGAATGAACCCGAAGCCATCACGGGTCTCGCCGGCAATGAGCTGCTCCCACATATCGGGCCGGGTGGCGGCGGGGGAGGTGCCGTGGAAGTCGACCGTGGTGTGCACGCCCTCTTGGGGCAAACAGAGCTGGGCGTTGCCAAATCCCGCAATGCCGCACATCTGGGGGTCGACAACGCCCGCCACCAGCGCACAGGCGATGGCCGCATCCACGGCGTTGCCACCAGCTTGGAGGGCGTTGACCCCGGCCTCAACGGCTTCGGGTTGGGCGGCCGCCACCATGCCCGAGCCGAAGGGCCCACTTCCGTCGGATGCAGTCATCTGCTGAACAACACTCATGGTCCCATCCTGGCCCATCCGGGTAGACGGCCGCCTGTCGTGGCCGCGGCCGTTGGCATCGATATCGATGATGTAAGGGCCGTCGGTCGCTCGACCCGTGCGGGCTACCGCCTTGACGCCTCCACCACATCGGGAGACAGCGGGGCCGGCGTCTACATCGATGACGTGTTGATTGGCGTCGTGTTCGCCGCCTCAGCCGAGGATTTCTCGATCACCTGGGTCACCACCGCCGGCGAAGTGGCGGCATTCCTGGATGACGAGACCCGCAGGGGCACATTCACCTGTGACCCCGAAGAATCACTGGTTGTCCGGCGCAGACACGACCTTGCGACAGCAACCGGTGCTGGACCATGAGAGCGGGCGAACGATCGCTCGTCGCGACCTTAGGAGAAATGTGCTCAGACGATCTCGGCGGCGATGGATCGAAGTTCGATGATCTCGGGTGAAACCTCGCGGGCGAGAACAGTGAAGGCCACGCTCAACTCATCGACGAACCCGTAGGTTCGCCGCCATTCGGGCCCGAGCCTCGACATCGGGAGTTCCTCAAAGTACTCGGCGAACTCGTCGAGGATCCCCTTGAGGTGCATGATCACGAACTCGTCGCGCACTACCTGCTGCGGAAACGCCTGGCGCAGCCGCATATCGAACAGCGGGTGGATGCGGACCTGGCGAAACACTCCGAGAGACTACTTGCGAAAGTAGGTCTCCCGATCAGGATTGTAGAGTTCAGCCGCCGCGGCGTCATCGGCCGCTGCCAGCCGCTCGAACTGGGCATGTAGATCACCCGACTCGGAGTCGAGGTTTCGAACGAACCGCAGATCATCGATCGTTACGTCTCGGGCCATTGCCAAAAACAGTACATCAGCACTGATGCCGGGGTAAATGGTGGACCTGAAACCGTCATGTGATCGAATGGCGGCGGAAGAGGGGGGCCGCTCGGCCCGGGTCTCTGGTTGCCGTGGGAGGAGGGCAGGGTCGGGTACCTTCAATGGTCTGGTCGGCCGTGATCCTGGGGCAGATCGGTCGGGGATGACGATGCCGCCGACAGGGGAGTGACGCTGTGGGACAGTACGAAATCGGATTGGTAGGGGGTGGGTTGTGGCCGCGCCGCTGAAGGATCAGATCAGTGTTGAGCTGGTCGAAAGCTTGGCCAGTTCGATCAAGCTCGTGCATACCGCGTTCGATACCACCTCGTTTGTGGACCAGGTGTCGAGCGGGCTCGATGCCCTCGAAATGAAGGATCGAATCAACCTCATCGCCGACACCCTGGCTGGGAATCTTCCCCCTGACTACATCACCGCCCTGGCCATCGTGGTTGAGGTCGCCAAGGCCGAAACGAACGCCTGGGCGGGCTGGCCACTGTGTTCGTTTGTCGAACGCCACGGCACCAACGACCCGGAACCATCGCTTGGGGCCATGCCGACGCTCACCAAGCTGTGGTCGTGTGAATTCGCCATCCGCCCCTTCCTCGACCAGCATCTGGACCTGACCCTGGCCCATCTGCAGCGCTGGGTGCACGACGACGACGAGGCCGTCCGGCGCCTGCCGTCGGAGGGAACCAGGCCTCTGCTGCCCTGGGGCCCAAGGGTGCACAAACTCACCGAGTCGCCTCAGATCGGTGTCGACCTCGTCAGCGATCTGAGGCACGATCCATCCGAAGTTGTCCGACGTTCAGTGGCCAACCACCTGAACGATATCGCCAAGTTCCAACCCGATCTAGTGGTCGAGGTGTTGAATTCGTGGACAACCGAACCCGATCCGGTGGACGACCGAATGGTTCGCCACGCCCTGCGCACCCTGGTCAAACAGGGCAACCCCGGCGCGCTCGCTCTGCTTGGCTTCACCACCGATCCGAAAATCTCGATCGGCCACTTCACCTGCGCGCCAACCCACATCGACATTGGGTCGCCGATTGAGCTGAGCGCCTCGCTGACCTCGACCTCAGCGCAGCATCAGAAGCTCGTCGTCGACTTTGTGGTCCATCACCTCACAGCCTCGGGGTCGGTCTCCTCGAAGGTCTTCAAGTGGACGACGGTCGACTTGGCGCCCGGCTCAACCGTGGAGCTGACCAAGCGACGCATGATCAAACAGGCCTCTACCCGCCGCTACCATCCCGGCGTACACAACGTCGATCTACAGATCGCCGGTCACCGGGTCGCTACCAGCCACTTCGAGCTGAACCTGGCCACCGACCACGGTGAACCCGGCTGACAACGCGACGTCACGAGTCGTCGGGCGGTTCGAGACGATCGGGTGGTTGGTCGAGCGCGATCAGCGGCCCTGCCCATCGGGTCGTGGGATCGATGTCGACCAATAGGGCCTTGGCCAGCAGCGTCATGGGCACCGCCAGTAAGGCACCGAGCGGTCCCAGAACCCAACCCCAGAAGATCAACGAGATGAACGTCAACGTGGCCGAGAGGCCAACGGCGTCACCGACGAAGCGCGGCTGGATGACTGACTGCACGACGACATTGATGGCGGTGTAGATGACGGTTACCCACAGGGCGAGCTGCCAGCCCCCCTCGAAAAAGGCCAAGAGTGGGGGTGGGATCAGACCAATGACGAAACCAACGTTCGGTATGTAGTTGCTGATCAACGACAGCACACCCCAGACCAGGGCCAAGGGAATGCCCAGGGCGAAAAGGGCAGCGACATCGAGAACGGCCACGATCAGCCCGAACACCGTCGAGACCACGAACTAGGACCGGGTGGCTGAAGCGAATCCCTGCAGGCCGCGAACGATCTCGACCCGATCAGCGGCGAGCTGCGGCTTACAGGAGCCCGCTGAGGCGGTTCAGATTCCCGAACCTTGCCGGGTCGAGGTCGCGCCCGGCAAAGGCGGCATGATCCGGTGCATAGCGATGGGCTCGGTAGATGCCGACCGACACGTCACCGTTGCGGCGGTGGTTCACGAAGGGGTTGATCCATTCCCACACCACCTGCAGATCGCGGCCGACCTCGAACAGTCGACCGCTTGAGCCTTCACAAACCAGGACCGAACCCGACCACAGCCGGTCGGCACCGGAGATGTAGTTGCTGAAGAACTGCTGGGCCGGGGTTGCCTGGTAGCTCCAGACGACTTCGCCGCTGTTGACGTCGATCTCGATCACCCGTGAGGTGGACGCCCCGTTGTCGAATACCTGTATGCGGTCATCGCCGACCCAGGTCACGTGGTGTTGGCCGTGGGTGTCAGTGAACTTCAGTTTCAGCTCACCCGTGGCTCCGTCGATGACGCCGACCCGGTCGTTGGTTCGGGCCGAGAAGGCAATGTCACCGTGGTCGTTCACGTCGATGGCGTTGAGGTGGGTCCACTCCCAGCGGCGCTTGCTCGGATGGATGGGATCCTTGACCGGGTCGAGCAGTTCCCAGAGATGGATACGCCGAACTTCGGTTCCCGATGGGTCGACCTCGACGATGTCATCACCGAGCAGGCGGGGCAGGCGCTCCCGCGGCAGTCGATGTCCACCGCGAACGGCCTTGTGCAGCTCCTCGGACAGCTCAACCCACTCGGGCAACATGGTGTTGCCGTTGGCGAGACGAACAAAATCGTGATGCTGGGCGCGGTTCTCATACTGCCAGACGACGTTGCCGTCCCAGTCGACCTCCTGCAAAGTGGTCTTGTAGCCACCGAGCCGGGTGATGTGCTGCTCGAACGGTGGGGGAGGCTTGGTCGGTTCGTCCTGTGGCGGATCGGCCAGATTGACGTCCGACCCACTCATCAACAGGTTGCCGTTGTCCAGCAGTCGACCGTAGCCGGGGTCGATGGTGTCGAAGGTCCAGCGGTGGACTACACGTCCGTCCATGTCGAGCAGATAGGCCGAGTTGTCCGAGCCCGGGGTGATCAGCGTGAACCCCTTGGTCGACAGGTTCGGCCGATGGAACGTCAGCCCCGTCGGTCTCGCAACTGACCAGCCCACAATGCCACCTCTCGTCGACCAACCTGCGAGACCCTAGCGCAGGCACCGTCCCCAGAAGGGGCTGCGGCCAGGGGCCAAGGATTGGCTTGATCAGGAATCGGTCTGCGGTGGGGGAGGGGCGGAGGAAGTGCCAACCCAGAATGAGGTCGGCGTGGACGGCGGCCAGCACCACACGGTGGAAGATGGCGAATCGATTTGAGGGCACCGAAGGTCACGCGCCGTCGTGTGGCTGATGGAAGGCGATGTTGGGGGCGGACCGGTCGTTCCGTGGTAGAGGCCAAGGGCCCAACAGCAGGCAAACGCCAACCAAGGCGCCGCGGGTTGACATTGGAGATGCGGCCAACGTCACCGCAGCAGCGGAACTCTTGACGAGGCGGGCGCTCTGTCAATTGTGCGGTGTTAAGGAGCTTCCCAGGTAGACCTCGAGCAATTGCTCGATACACGGCTGGGAATCTGTGAGCGGCAGATGATGGTCAGCGCCCGGCATGATCCGAATCCGGACTCCAGTGCGCGTTCGAGCGAAATCTCGATCGCCGATCGAATCGTGCTCGCCCCAGATCATTTCAACCGCGGTGCCATGCTCATGAACGGTGCGGGCGAGATCTTGCCAGCAAATAGGCGAGCCATGGGGCCTGTGTCGGCAAGGGCTACACCTACTGCTACTCCGTTGGGGTAGACGGGCGCACCTCAGGTCACCGACTCGGCGATTGGTATCGTCGGCCGCCGCCACCC
>Ga0316190_10000617_pt1 | contig 24762 bp, 24 predicted proteins | sample Eddworburrow2_MG_FD_204929 | JGI IMG/M metagenome (GOLD analysis project Ga0316190, IMG submission 204929) | Coastal sediment microbial communities from Maine, United States - Eddy worm burrow 2 | ecosystem: Environmental > Aquatic > Marine > Coastal > Sediment | place: USA: Maine | collected... | reverse complement strand
TAGGCCTTAATAAACGCCTCTTGCGCAACATCCTGAGCCTCACTGCTGTCACGGACATAACGCGAAACAAGATTAATCACCTTTTGCTGGTATTTTAGAACCAACAGATCAAAGGCCCGCTTGTCACCACGCTGTACCCGGAGAATCAGCTCCTGATCAACCTTGCGCTCGCTCATCTCCAAAATCTCTTGGGGCAAAAGCAAGCAATTCTCTCAGCACAGAAGAATTGACCTTTTCTAATCAGTTTAGTTCGTAACTGTGACAACATTTGTTCTCGAAAGCTCATAATTAAGATAGGATGAGCGGATTGATACGATTTTCTTTCATTAGCGGATTATGACTTTATTCTGACCCCGCGGTAAACACCCGTCACCTCTATGAAAAATAATTACCTGCATGATGTGCTCATTATAGGCAGTGGCGCCGCCGGACTGAGCCTGGCGTTACGGTTGCCTTCCGACATCCGCATCGCAGTCATTGCCAAACGTAGCCTAAGTGAAGGCAATACCATGTACGCACAGGGTGGCATCTCTGCCGTGCTGGATAAGCAGGACTCCATCGCCTCTCATGTAGCTGACACTCTGATAGCCGGAGCCGGACTCTGTGACAAAGAGGCCGTGCAACTGGTAGTAGAAAACGGCCCCCAAAATATCCACTGGCTGCTGGAAGAAGGCGTCCAGTTCACTCAGGAAGAGGAAGCCACTTCCAGTTCAGGTTTCCATCTGACGCGTGAAGGCGGGCACTCTCATCGCCGAGTCATCCACGCTGCCGATGCTACCGGCCACTCCGTCGAAACCACACTGGAACAGCAGGCCAGAAGCCGCGAAAACATCGAGCTGTTTGAACACCATATCGCCATTGACCTCATCACCAGCAGTAGAGAGGAAAGCTCAGCAAACCGATGCACAGGCGCATACATTCTAAATCTTGAGACAGAGCACGTTGAAACCTTCAACGCCCGCATAGTGGTACTTGCCACGGGTGGCGCCAGCAAGGTCTACCTCTATACCAGCAACCCTGATGTCTCCACCGGTGATGGCATCGCTATGGCCTGGCGCGCAGGTTGCCGGATTGCCAACATGGAGTTCATCCAGTTCCATCCAACCTGTCTCTATCACCCGCAAGCTAAATCATTTCTGATTACAGAAGCGCTACGTGGTGAAGGTGCCTACCTCAAGCGCCCCGATGGCAGCCGCTTCATGCCGGACTTTGATGAGCGCGCAGAGTTGGCGCCGCGTGATATCGTTGCCCGCGCCATCGACCATGAAATGAAACGGCTGGGTATTGAGTGCGTCTATCTCGACATCACCCATAAATCACCTGAATTTATCAAAGAGCACTTCCCAACCGTCTATTCGCACTGCCTTAAATTTGGTATCGACATCACGCGCGAGCCCATCCCTGTTGTACCGGCCGCTCACTACACCTGTGGCGGTGTCATCACAGACCACCATGCACAAACCGATATCACGGGGCTCTACGCCATCGGCGAAACAGCCTACACCGGCCTGCATGGTGCAAACCGCATGGCCAGCAACTCACTGCTGGAATGCCTGGTCTATGGACAGTTGGCCTGTGAAGATATTCAGCGCGTACTGCCCAGCACCCCAACACCATCAGCAGCACCCAAATGGGATGAAAGCCGGGTCACCGACTCAGATGAAGAGGTCGTGGTTTCCCACAACTGGGAGGAGCTGCGGCATTTTATGTGGGACTACGTCGGCATCGTTCGCACCAACAAACGTCTGGAACGAGCCAAGCGCCGCCTGAACCTGCTGCGCCATGAAATCCGCTGGTACTACGACAATTTCCGGGTAACCAATGATCTGCTGGAACTGCGCAACCTGGTCGATGTTGCTGATCTCATCATCCGCTCTGCCCAACGCCGCCGTGAAAGTCGGGGGCTGCACTACACCCTAGACTTTCCACAGACAGACAACGTAGCACAGAAGAAACCGACCATTCTGATACCTGACAACTACTCACCACGCGAGCCCAAGTAGTTTAGATCCACTGCAACACCTCCACGTTTAGTAAAGCTTACTGTGGATTTTCAAGCACACTTCCATTAACACGGGCACGCCTGCGACAAAATGCCACGCGACTTTTTGTCACATTCCACAGCGCTATTTTTAGGTCTAGCATCGCAAACCAATTTGGCGGCAATCGCCATCTTGCGATTTCAATCACACAAGGCCTGAAGTTCATGAAAAACAAAAAAACACCCCTGGCACTCGCGCTCTCTTTTGCCCTCTCCCCCTGCCTATCAGTAGCTGCTGAAACTACAACCCAACTGGATGAACTGGTAGTGGAGGGTGCATCAACCCAAGCACCAACCACACACTACACCAGCCCGACGACACGGATCACTGATATTGAAGCCGAGAGCATCAGCGTTACAACAGTGGAAGACTTCGTAAAATATGAGCCCAGCATGGTAGTGCGCAAGCGCTACGTCGGCGACTCTAACGGCGTAGTGGGAATGCGTGGCTCCAACATGTTTCAGACCGCCCGTACCATGGTCTATGCTGACGGCCTGCCACTACACTATCTGCTTGAAAGCCAATGGAACGGTTCTCCACGCTGGTCACTGGTCTCATCTGATGAGACTCAAGCTGTGGAAGTGGTCTACGGCCCCTTCTCCGCCGAATACAGCGGTAACGCCATGGGCGGTGTGATCAACATCGAAACCAAACTGCCACAGGAGCAGGAGTTTCATGCCGAGGCAAGCGTCTTTGGCCAGGACTATGAGCATATGGGACATGACTACAACACCACTGGCCACCGGGAATTTTTCTCTTATGGTGATAAATTTGGTGATCTGAGCCTCTACCTGTTTCACAACCACCTGGAAAATGACAGTCAGCCAATGAAATTCCTTTCAGGCACCATAAAGGCTCCAGGCGCAGGAACCGCAGTCACCGGCGGTGGCAGAGGTCTGAATTCCACCAGCACTGATGTTGTCTATTACGGCGACAGCGGTGAAGAGGAGATCACCACTGACCTGAGTAAAATCAAGCTAGGCTATCAGTTCGGTGATTGGCTGGCCAAGCTCACCATCGCCTATGAGGATCGGGAAAAAGGGACTGATCCCAACACCTGGGTTGTCGACAATGCAGGCAACCCAGTGTGGAGCAGCAATGCGATATTCAATGGTGACCGTTTCTCCATTGGCAGCTGGAGTGGAAACCCTTTTGCTGTCAGCGACCAAAACCGTGAAACCCTGCTAGTTGGTGGCGGAGTAGAAGGCCCTCTTGGTGCCAGCAACTGGACAATGAGTGCCGACTTTAGCTACTTCGAAGTATTGGAGGATGAGACTCGCACCTCCAGTCGCAATCCAGATGACCCCGCATACACTGCGGCAGGCCGGGTAAAAGAGCAGGAAGATACTGGCTGGGAGACTCTCGACCTCAAATCCCGCACTGATCGCTTTCTGGGTCGGGATGACATGAACTTCGTGGCAGGTTACCACTACGAACACTACAGCCTGGAGATTCACGACCACAATTCCAATGACTATGACTCAGGCGTAAAAACATCAAAACGTACCTCAACCGGTGGTGACACCATTACTCACGCCCTTTTTGCCCAATGGGGTTATGACTTTGCCCCAGCATGGGATATCGCCTTGGGAGCACGCTACGAACGCTGGAAGATGGAGGACGGCTTCTACTACAACTACGTGCCAGCTGTTGATGTATTGAATGATTTCAAAGACCGTACCGAGCATGGTTTCTCACCTAAATTCTCTCTTGGCTTCACCCCAGAAGGACCATGGAAGTACCGCTACTCAGTAGCCAAGGCCTATCGCTTCCCTATTGTTGAAGAGCTATTCAAAAATGAAAATAGCATCAAGGGTAGCAGCATTGCTGATGCCTCTCTTGATCCAGAGATCGGCATTCATCACAACCTGATGATTGAAAGAGAAATCCCCGATGGTTTTGTACGGGTCAATCTCTTCCATGAAAACATAGATGATGTGATCTTCAATCAAACAGATGTAACAGTATTTCCAACTGTTAGCACCTTCTTATCAGTTGATGAAGTAGAGACCAACGGCGCCGAATTTATCCTCCAACAAAGCAACGTCTTTGATTCAAATCTGGATGTGCGCTTTAACGTCACCTACACCGAGAGTGAAATTGAGAAGAATGACCGGAACCCCAGCACCGAGGGCAATGACTTCCCACGCATGCCAGACTGGCGCAGCAACCTGCTGTTAACCTACCATGTTAATTCCATGTGGGATGTCTCTACCGGTGTCCGTTATGCCGCCAACAGCTATGGCAGACTGGATAACACTGATGACAAAGATAATGTTTATGGCGCACAGGACAGCTATACCTTTGTCGATCTGAAGGTCAATTTCCGTCCTACTCAGGATAGCCGCATCGGTTTTGGTATCGACAACGTGACCGATGAGGAAGCCTTTGTAGCGCATCCTTGGCCACAGCGTTCAGTCTATCTGGAAGGCAGCATTGATTTCTAAATCTAACTGGAAAAATGCAGTTACCGTATGGCTGACAGGGCTGGCGCTATTGCTGGCCCTGTCAGCCGTTCAGGCTGCCAAACACAAGCATAAGGCACCCACACACAGTCTGCTTGAGGCGTGTCAGGGCAACCCTGTACTGCCATCGCCCAACTGCGGTCTGACTCCCACCCCAGCTTTCGACAGGGAAGGGAAACTGTGGCTGGTGTTTGTGCAGAACAATCACCTCTATCTGACCCACTCCGATGATCTGGGCAGCACCTTTGCGCCACCTATCGCGGTAAATCGGGTGCCGGAGGCGATCTATCACGATGGTGAGAACCGACCCAAAATCGCATTTGGCCCTCAGAACGAGATCTATATTTCCTGGAGCCAAAAGACCCCTGGCCGCTTTTCCGGGCATATTCGTTTTGCCCGCTCGCTGGATGGTGCCAAACACTTCGACGATCCACTGACAGTCAATGATGATCTTGCACCTATCAGCCATCGATTTGAATCCATGGCTGTTGATAGCGAGGGGCGCATCTATATCAGCTGGGTAGATAAACGTGATCTGGCAGCCGCCAAAAAGGCGGGACAGGATTACGCTGGCGCAGCCATATACTATGCGTTGTCAGAAAACCGGGGCGAAAGCTTTGTCTTCAATCACAAGGTCGCTGACCACAGTTGTGAGTGCTGCCGTATCGCCATGATACCGGACAGCAATGACCAGATGGTCACACTCTGGCGACATGTCTATCCGGGTAATATTCGAGATCACGCCATCACCCGACTGAGTGTAGATACCCTGCCAGTTAAAGACCAACCCATCCGTGCAACCGATGACGGCTGGATGGTAGAGGGCTGCCCACATCACGGCCCCGATCTGGCGCTGGGTAGTGGGGATAAGATTCACATGACCTGGTTCACTCAGGGCGAGAAAAACAAGGGCATCATGTATGGGCGCTTTGATATGAGCGGTCAAAGCCTTGATATTCAGCACACTATTGATGCATCCAGCACAGCCTCACGCCCACAGGTGGCGGCCGCTTCAGGTCGAATCTATACACTCTGGAAATCATTCAACGGCACCATTACTGAGCTACAGGTAAAATCCTCCAATGACGAGGGTACCAGCTGGTCTACACCTCGCGCCCTGGCAAGTACAGCCGATGGTTCAGATTTTCCCATTCTGATTAACCGCGGGAATGATCTCTTCGCCTCCTGGCATACGCGCACCGAAGGTTATCGCTTGATACCGGTATCCGTAGATGCAGGTAAGTAATTTTAGGAAAGGTTGCCTGCTGCTTTTGCTCTGCCTCCCCGGATGGGCGACGGCAGGGTTGCATCCTTTCTTCGATGAGAGCCTTAAAGAGATTACAGGTGCACGCAATGGACAGCCCTTTCTGCTGGTCCTCTGGTCGATTGATTGTCCTCCCTGCCTAAAGGAGTTAAAGCACATTGGGCAACTCTACTCAGAGTTCACACCGGGCAGTCTGGTGCTTGTCTCGACTGACGGTGCAGATTATGCTGAGGAGGCACAGCAGATATTGGCGCACAATGGATTAACAGATGCCGAAAGCTGGCTTTTTTCTGGTAGTTTTCCCGAGCGTCTGCGTTATCGCATCGACCCCAATTGGTATGGAGAGTTACCCAGAGCCTACTTCTACGATGCCAAACACAACCGCATCGGCAAAAGTGGTGCATTGAGTCTGGAGCTACTAAAACAGTTTATTGCCGGGAGCAAACACATTGAGTAAATCACCTGAGATAAGGGATGAGTGTCGCCGCATGCATCGCATGGCAGCTACAATGTTGGCCCTGATATTCAGCGCCACAGTGGGTGCAGCTGAGGATCCACTCAAAACCTCTCTCTCAACCAGCATCAAGAATAACCAGCAGGAAGCCAAAACCCAGGCGCGCATTGAGGGGATAAACGACAAAACCCGCATCATGCTGGAAGAGTATCAACAGCTGAGTCGCGAACTCGAAGTGTTACAGACCTACAACACTCAGCTACAGAAATTGGTCAATTCCCAAGAGGAGGAGAAACAGTCAATCCAGGAACAGATGAGCAACCTGGAAGCCACCCAGCGGGAGATTATTCCACTGATGCTGCGCATGGTGAGCTCGCTACAGGAGTTCGTAGCAATGGATCACCCCTTCCTGCCCGAAGAGCGGCAGCTACGGGTTACCCAACTGCAGGAGCTGATGGACAGAGCCGATGTTAGCATCGGCGAAAAATACCGCCGAGTGCTGGAGGCCTATCAGATAGAGATGGAGTATGGCCGCACCATCGAGGCCTATCGGGGTGAGCTGAAGGCAGACAACAGCACCCGAACCGTCGATTTTCTGCGCATTGGCCGGGTCGGTCTCTACTACCAGACGTTGGATCGTCAGGAGGTGGGCCAGTGGGACACCACCGCAGGCGGCTGGCAAAAACTGGCTGATGACTACATCCTGCCGATCCGCAAAGGATTACGCATCGCCCGTAAACAGTCGGCCCCCGATCTGCTCTACCTGCCCACCCCCTCGGCACAGGCGGTGGCACAATGATCCGCTCTGCCCTGCTTCTGCTCGTCGCCATCAGCTGGCCCACATGGCTCTGCGCTGCACCCGCCAACCATCTCGACCAGTTGCTGCTACAGGTGCAAAAGGCACAGCAACAGGAGACCGCTACCCGACGCGAACGTGAGCAGCGTTTCCTTGCTGAACATGCTGATCAAAAGAAGCTGCTGGCCGAACTCAAGTTACAACTGGCCGCGGAGCGCAAACGCAGCGAACAGCTGCGAACCTCCTTCGATGTAAATGAAAAGCAGCTATCAGAACTTGAGAGTGAGCTAAAACGCCAGACTGGCGACCTCGGCGAAGTGTTCGGCACCGTACGTCAATCCGCCAAGGATCTCTCCGCGCTGATCAGCGAATCCCTGATCTCTGCCCAATATCGGGAGCGCACCGGGTGGCTACAAACCCTTGGTGAGAGTAAAAAACTGCCCAATATTAGTGAGCTGGAAAAACTCTGGTATCTGGTACAGCAGGAGACCGTTGAGTCCGGCCGGGTCGTGCGCTTCCCCGCCCCGGTCATTGATACCGATGGGCAAGCCAGCGAGCAGGAAGTGATCCGCGTAGGACTGTTCAATGCGCAGGCCCAAGGGCGTTACCTCACCTATCAACCTGAGACAGGCCGGTTCGTCGTGCTGGCACGCCAGCCCGATCAAATCACATTGGGCAATAAAGCAGAGGGCGCTCCAGCAATAGACCCCACCCGCGGCGTGCTGCTAAGCCTGCTGGTAGAGACCCCGGATCTGGCCGAACGAATCCAGCAAGGTGGCGTTGTAGGTTATGTCATCCTGGCACTGGGTGCCTTTGGCCTGCTCATTGTTATTTTCCGGCTTGTCTATCTGACGATCACCGGGCGGGCCATTGGCAACCAGCTAAACAACCTGGCTACTCCCTCCAGCAAAAACCCACTCGGGCGCATCCTGGCGGTTGCAAACAAACATGCCGATGCCGACCCAGGCAATCTCGAGCTACAGATTGACGAAGCCATCCTGCGCGAGCTACCCCGCCTGACACGGGGTGAAGGGCTGGTCAAACTGTTGGCGGGTGTCGCTCCCCTGCTGGGCCTGCTGGGCACCGTGGTGGGGATGATCGCCACCTTCCAGTCCATCACGCTGTTTGGCACCGGTGATCCGAAAATGATGGCTGACGGCATCTCTCAGGCGCTGGTCACCACCGCCCTGGGGCTGATCGTGGCGATACCGCTGCTCTTTATGCACACGCTGGTCGCCAGCCGCAGTCAGGCCCTGGTGCAGATACTCGATGAGCAGTCGCTGGGGCTGGTCGCCGCAGGGAGAGAAAACGCAGATGCATGAGCACCTCGATGGCATGCTCCGTTTTCTTGAGACCGGTGGCCCGGTACTCTGGCCCATCGGGGCCGTCGCATTTATCATGGGTGCGCTCATTATCGAGCGCTACTGGTATTTTCAGCTCGATTTTGCCCGCAAGATGAATCAGATGGTCACTCAATGGCAACAACGATCAGACCGCAGCTCATGGTGTGCCGTGCGCATCCGCGAGGCGATGATTGCCGATGCCAAGATCAGACTGAATCGCGGCATGTCGCTGATTCGCATACTGGTCGCCCTCTGCCCCATGCTGGGGCTACTCGGCACCGTGACCGGCATGATGGGGGTATTTGACGTGATGGCTATCCTCGGCACCGGCAACGCACGCGCCATGGCCTCCGGCATCTACCAGGCTACCATCCCCACCATGGCGGGGATGATGGTTGCGCTGCCCGGGCTTTACTTCAGCGCTGGTCTGAAACGCAAGGTGGAGCGCAGGATAGAGAAACTGACCCACCACCTCGTGCTCGCCTAAACTCAAACAGGATCAATCATGCGCCGGCATCGTACACACAACAACAGCAGTGCAGATTCGGAGATCAATCTGACTCCAATGCTGGATGTGGTCTTCATCATGCTGATCTTTTTTGTGGTGACCACCTCCTTTGTCAAAGAGGCTGGGGTGGAGGTCAACCGGCCCAACGCCAGCACCGCACAACCGCAGGAGTCTGCCAACATACTGATCGCCATCCGTCCCAACGGCGAGATCTGGATCGATAACCGCGCCGTGGATGTGCGGGCAGTTCGCGCCAATATCGAGCGGCTGCGGGCTGAGTTCCCGGAGAGCAGCGTAGTCATACAGGGCGACAAACAGGCGCAGATTGGCCTGCTGGTGCGGGTGATGGATCAGGTAAGAATGGCTGGCATTACTGATGTAGCCATCGCAACCGAAGGCCAGTAATGCCAACAGCCGCCTACTTTTTCAGACTTGCATTTTCAGCGGTGGGCGGGGTCTTAATCGCACTCTCCCTGCTATGGCTGATGCAGCTGATGGTCATCAACGATGATGATGTGGGAATGATGAAATCCCAGCGCCCGGTGATGGAGTTTGTGCGCCTGAAACATCAATCAGAGACCCGCCTCAAACAACGGGAAAAACCCGAAGAGCCACCACCACCCGAGCCGCCACCCCAGATACCGGAAATGGAGCTGGCCGTCGCCAAACCTGTCGCCAAAGCGCCCAATATCGCCATGGCCATGCCGGAACTGAATATGTCGGCCATGCAGTTCGATGGCCCGTATATTGGTGCAGTAGCCCAGGGGACACCGGATCGCGATTTTATGGTGCTCTCCCGCATACCACCCCGCTACCCCTATCGGGCAGAACGCAAAAAGATCGAAGGCTGGGTGAAAGTCTCATTCATCATTACAGAACAGGGCAGCGTTAAAGATGCCGTGGTGATTGATGCCAAACCCAAAGGGGTCTTCGACAGAGCTGCGCTTCAGGCCATTCTGAAATGGAAGTTCAAGCCCAGAGTCACCAATGGCAAACCCGTGGCAACACGTGCGGATCAGGTGATCAATTTTGAACTGAGCGGGAAGCACACATGAAACGCTGCCTACTTATCCTGCTGCTCTGTTTTGCTTGTAGCATCCTCTCATTAGCTCAGGCAGCCGAAAAAAAGAAGGTGCTCTCACAGCAGACCTACAAGGTGCTGATAGCTGTCCAAAAGGCACAGGAGAAGGGCAAGTCATCCCAGGCAATCACCAGCCTCAAACAACTGCTGACCCAATTGAAAGAGAAGCCTTACGAGCTGGCCATTGTGCTACAGAGCCTTGCTCATGCCTATATTGGGCAGGAGAACTATGCAGCGGCTATACCGCCCCTCAAAAAGTGCATTGAACTGAATGCCCTTCCAGTCGAGCCTCAACAACGGGCGCACTACAATCTGATCCGGCTCTACATGGCCACCGAAGGTTTTGCAGAGGCGATTGATCTGCTGAAGATCTGGTTTACCCAAGTGGAAAAGCCACAGGCAGAAGCCTATGTCATGTTGGCTACAGCCCATCTGCAACTGAAGAACTACCAGGCTGCAATAAAGCCTTTGCGCAAAGCGATTCAAATGACGGTTGCGCCAAAGGAGAGCTGGTATCAGAGCCTGTTGGGAGCCTACAGCGAACTGAAGCAACATGAGCAGTGCATAACTCTGCTGCACACCATGCTGGCACGCTTTCCTGATCGCTCAAACTATTGGCGGCAACTGGTGGGTATCCAGCTGATGCAGGAGAAATATCCTGCTGCCCTGGCCACCATGGAGTTAGCCTACTTGCGCGGCCACGTTGATACTGAACAAGAGCTACTCAACCTCGCCCAACTCTATCTGCATCTCAATGCGCCCTATAAAGCCGCAACCATCATTGAGAATGAGATGAAGCATGGGCATATCAAGAAGACAGAAAAGAACTGGGAACATGCAGCCAATGCCTGGCTACTGGCTCGGGAGACCAATAAGGCTGTAGCAGCACTGGAAAAAGCCAAAGCCATGTTGCGAAATCCAGAGTTGGGGCTACGTCTTGCCCAGCTTTATATGGAATCCCGGCGCTGGAATGATGCAGGTAAAACACTTAACACAATTATCAATGATGGAAAGTTAGATCGCACCGATACTGGACAAGCCTGGATGCTGCTGGGGATTGTGCGGCACGAAACCCATTCACTGGATAAGGCCCGTGCTGCATTTAAACAGGCCAAAAAATACAGCAAGACAGCTAACAGTGCAAAACAGTGGCTAGCATTTCTTGATCAAACATAATCTCATTTTTACTTCAAATAGCATACCGTCAGTTACCTTTAAACTCGTCATTAAACATTAGAAACTATATACAATTACAGTTATCCTCCGCGACAAATTGCCGCGCGACAATTGGTCACATTTTCAGCGCTTATTTCCATACGTATGATCTGCTACCGAAATGATGGTGTGATGTCATACAGTTTAAATTTCTGTTAACAGCAGACACGCCACCAAAATTCTGATTGCGGTCTTTTAATGTGCTTCTCTGCATTTTAAAGCTGGCTCAACTGAATTTCACAAGTCGCTCAAATAGAGAGTGTCTTTATATTTCTCACATCTTCTATGGATAGCATTTTTATGTAGCGTCACTGCTATTGGTTTCTACCTGTGTTGATGTGTGCCACTGATATGTAAATAAGGTTGTTAGCATGAAAAAAACAGAACTCCATTATGCGATGCGCATTGCACTATTGGGTACGGCAATTGCTACTTTAGGCAGCAGTAGCATTGCGGTATCAGCCGAGGTTGCCAATGCCTCTGATACAAATTCTTTGGATGCCATCAGCGTAACGGCATCAAGAGTTGAACGCGGCACTAAAGAAGTATCCAGCTCTATTGCAGTTATTGATGAGCAGCGCATTGAAGCTTCCAACATGCTTAACATCAAAGAGGCAATTCAGGGTACACCCGGTGTGCTGATTGAGTCAGGCAGCGGTGGTTATAGCAATCGCTTTATTATCCGTGGTGCTGGTCAGAAGGCGCGTTATGGGGTTCGTGAGATTCAGGTAATGCGTGATGGTGTGCCTATGACTGATCCGGACAGCTTCACCCGTTTTGACTTTATCGATACCCAGGATATTGAGCGAATTGAAATCACCAAGGGGCCAGGTTCTCTTTATGGCGCTGGCTCAGCAGGTGGCACGGTGCAGATCATCTCCAAGTCCGTATTTGATACTGAGGGTGATCGTATAAAGATGGGGTTAGGTGAAGAGGGCACTGAAAACTTCAATGTGCGTGTTGCAGGCGAGATCAATGAATCCAACTCCTATCGCATCACTGCTTCCCATCGTGCAGCTGACAATAACTGGCGCAACTGGAATGGCTACGAGTCCCAACAGCTTAGCCTGAAGCATGGCCTGCTATTTGATGATGGTGCCACTCTGGAAACAGAGCTGAGTTACTCTGAGGCAGACATTGAACTGGCTGGAACCATGAATGCAGCACAATTCGATGAATATAAGAAAGACGGCAAGCAGACTGATAATGGTGATGCCTGGAAGCACTCTGGCCGTTACTCAACAATCTGGTTTTTCAATACCCGCTATGAGAAAGAGTGGGGAGATTTCACCTTCCGCCCCCGGCTCTATTTCAATACCTGGGATCATATCCATCCAGTCACTGGAGCTATCAACGATAACCCAGGCACTGATGTGCTGGGTGCCGACCTGGAGTTTGTTTATAAACATGAGTTCTGGGGGGCTAGCTCCCTGGTAGCAGGCATAACCGGCAGAAGGGAGGATACGGATGGGGCGAAGAAGTATCAGTACCGTGATTATACAACTCGATTTGGCCGCATCTCTGCAACCTTGTCTGATGAAAAAGGTGCTCTGATGGAAGAGGAGGATGCCACAAATAGCACCGTTGGCATCTATTTTCAGGAGTCCATGCAGCCGACAGACCGCCTGACAGCAGATATCAGTTTCCGCTATGACCGCATGAATTTTGATGTCGATACCACCACGGTTACGGAATATAGCTATGGCGCGGGCAGGTATGTTGCAGCAGCAGGTGTTGAAAGTATTGATAAGACCTTCCATCTCTACTCCCCCAGTGCAGGTCTAACCTATGCATTCACCGATCAGGTCAATGTCTATGGTACGGTAGCCCAATCAGATCAGGTGCCATCTGAGTCTGAAATTCAAAAAAACAACAGCCTGGAGGAGTCTACCTCTCGTAACTATGAGGTGGGTGTGAAGGGCCGTGCCCAGAACTGGTCTTTTGACCTTGCCCTATACAAGATTGATGTGACCGATGACATCGTCTCTTCATACGATGCCTTTGGTGATACTTCCTACAGTAATGCAGGAGAGATTGATAAGACTGGCTTGGAATTTAGTGGCCGAACTCAGCTGTTCAAAAACTTCTGGTTTGGTGCCAACTATGCCTATAGCAATTATGAGTTTGATAAATTCATGGAGCCTGTTGATGGCAATTTGGTTGATCGCTCTGGTAACCACATGCCCTATGTGCCCCGTCACCAGTTCAGCATAAATGCAGAATACAACCACCCTTCCGGTTTCAAGGCACGAGTGCAGGCTGACTCTTGGGGTGAATACTACATAGATAATGCTAACAGTGAAAAATATGATGGTTATGATCTGGTGACCAGCCTCATGCTGGGCTATGAAACAGGCCCTCACCGGGTGAGCCTGAATGTAGACAATCTGTTTGATAAGCATTATGCAACTGAGGTCAAAAAGGCCGTATCCGGAGGAAGAACCAAGTACTCCTATCAGGGAGCCAGCCCTCGAATTGCCGTGCTGACCTACGTCTACTCTTTCTGATTTGTTTAAAAAGGTTCCCCCCATGAAAATTGTGCAGCACAAGCGATCCTCCTCACTGCCTGTAGTACTGCTGTGCAGTTTTCTGGGGGCAACGGCCATGGTGGATGCCATGGCCAACACCACTCCAAGGATGATAATAACCAAGCCATCAGCAGCCGCTAGTAACGAACATCAGCACCATGGCGGACATCAACAGCATGGACAGCAAGGAGCTCAACAACAGCCCAGGCCACGTCGTCGCGGAGCTGGCAAGCAATTGATACTGAAGAATGGTGAAGGTGCTGTAGTGAAATTTTGGGCACCCGATCTCAGTACCACAGAGGTCGCACTGGAAGGGAACCGTTTCACCACACCAAAACCTGCAGTCGATAACTACCATGCACTGATAGCCGAGCAGCAAATTGGTAATCTGAAGCAGGCTGCTATCCGTTATATGTATATGCGAGGCAAGCCGAGTAAAGAGAGCCCTTCCAAGCTGGCGGCCGCGCAAAAAACAGAGTTAGAGATCGAGCCTGCCCCAATACCCAGGGAGCATCACCGCTACATGGCCAACAAGGTATGGGAGTTTATTGTTCGGTTTAAAGGAGAGCCTCTGAGTGGCATTCCGGTTATGTTGGAAACCAGTCAGGGTAGCCGTGTAGAAGCAACCTCCAATGATGCCGGTCTTGTTCAGTTCACTATTCCTGATGATTTTTCTGAAGTAAAGCCAGGGCGACGTAAAAACCCTGCAGCTGAGTTATCTCTGTTTGCTGAATACAAAACGGAATCAGCCCAATACGAAACCACTCTGAGCGCTGCCTACCATGTAGACCCAGACCATTGGCGATCCAAGGGATGGGGGGTTGCAGTAGCAGGCCTGGGCTTAGTGGTTGGAGGATTTGTGGGCGGCATTGGCCGTGGCAATAAAAGAGGTAAGAAACAGTGAATCTATCGGTCTTTCGTAAGCTAGTACAAATTGCCGCCTTTGGTTTCATGGTCTACGGTAGCGGCCTCATTGGCTACTACACTGTGGATAAATTCAGTAACGCGCTACCTGCGTTAAGTTGTGCTTTTAACCATAACACAGGTGACTACTGTACCCTGATCCCCTTTCAACATCAGATGGCTCATCGCGTGGGTGAGACCATTGCCAATGACGGTAATCTACTTCAGGGGTTGATGCCAACACTTATCACCTTAGGCACCTTTCTCATTCTCTTCGTTTTTCTGAGCAAGGCTTTTTGTGGCTGGATCTGCCCTCTGGGCACCTTCCAAGAACTACTGAGTATGCTGGGTCAGAAATTAGGGCTGCAACAACGAGAGTCAGTAAACGAGAAGATTGTTAAACGAACCAGACCAGTAAAGTGGCTGGCCCTCTTCTTTCTGGTTTTCTTTTTTCCCATACTGACAGGGTTGGGATATGCCAGCCACGATCTGGTTGATCCCTATTGTAAAATCTGCCCCAGTCGCATTCTAACCACGCTGGCCAATGGCAATACGGATCAGCTAATGGTCGATCAAGCCAATCCAGTCACTATGGGCTTCTCCATCTTTGGCGATTTTCTATTTGGCTTAATGATTGCGCTGGCGCTAACCGTTCGCCAGCCCTTCTGCCGCATCTGCCCCATGTTGGCAATGAATGCCACCTTTAGAAAAATTGGGCTATTGAAACTCGCAAAGAATGCCACCTCTCGGTGTGAAAAGTGTGGCCTCTGCGCCAAGGCATGTCCGATGGATATTCGGGAGATACACACGGAGATGGTAAAAACAGAAGTCACCTTTGAGGATTGTACCCTCTGTGGTCGCTGCGTAGAGTTCTGTCCTGACAAAGATGTGTTGCAGCTTAAATACGCCACTATCCCAGTCTTTTCTGCCAGTTCTGATTATTTCAAGAAACGCAAAAAAGCCCAAAAGGCATGGGAGAAGGCAACCCTGGCCAGCCTGAAACAGCCCACCGTTCAGCCAGAGGCTAAAGGCTGATGTTGAGTCCCATCACACCGGTCAGTCTTAGTTTTGGGGCTGCAGTGATACTGGGACTTAGCTTTGGGGCTGGCCCCTGCAATATTGCCTGTCTTCCCTATCTAGGCCCAATCTTTATGGCAACAGGGGATGGCGTGCGCAAATCCTGGCGGATACTACTCCCCTTCTCACTGGGTCGAATGAGTGGCTACGCACTGTTAGGATGTGCCGCCGGATGGGTCGGATTGCTGGTGCAGGATTGGGTCAACAATCCTGCCGTGCGATGGGTGCTGGGTGGTGCAACTATTCTGGTGGCCTTTTCTCTACTCTGGCGCTATTACCGCAATTCGAAAAAACCTTTTGGTTGCAGCAAAAACCAGCCACAAACGAGCATTGAAGTTTCAGTTGACCAACTGCGTCCACAAACACCCACCATGCCTGGCGGCCTCTTTTTTATGGGCATGGGTATGGCGCTGAACCCTTGCGGCCCTTTAACCATGGTGATATTTGGGGCCGCAACTACAGCCAGTGCTGTTGCTGGTTTGTCATTGGGAATTGGCTTTGGGCTGGGCGCTGTTGTGATCCCGACCATCATATTTGCCTTTGGTGTTGCCCACTTCGGTGCACAACTCAAAGAGCATGTTGGCCGCTGGCGCGGCACTTTAGAATTAAGCAGCGCCGGATTACTGCTTTTTATGGGAGTGTTCACGGGGATGGGATGGATATCACCCTAGCCTGCATTTCTCTTATTGCAGCCTATGGCCTTACATGGAATCCCGGCGTTGGAATGATGCCGGTAAAACATTTAACGCAATTATCAACGATGGAAAGTTAGATAGCACCGACACCGGACAGGCCTGGATGCTGCTGGGCATTGTACGGCACGAAACCCATTCACTGGATAGAGCCCGCGCTGCGTTTCAACAAGCAAAGAAATATAGAAAGACAGCTAACGGCCAGAAGCGGACATTAGGTTCAGCTTTTCTGGGTGGCTTGGTCCTTGTACTTCTCGTACTCATCTAAATACAAGCGCTCAGACTCATCACGGAACTGGTTTCGTTTCAGGTGCAAATCGTTAAGCTTTTCACTAATACTCTTGTAAATTATTTGATGGGCTTTATTCCTCAGCAACTCTTCATCGTATGCATCGATGTCGAAATCATCTTCCAGAGCCAAGTTAACCAACCTCAGTAAAATAGCCTTATCAATTTTGTCAACAGTTTCGTATTCGCCTGCATCCTTCAGAAAATGGCCCTGATGATTTTCAATTTTTAATGCTTTCATACCCACCTCTCCTTTCGATATATGCATCTTCACCTGCTTCCAATGAATTCATAGTTACTTGGAAATTATTTATCTTTTTACCATCAATCGAAAACAGCTCTTTATCAGATGGGTACCCAGAATACCTCTTATATACGATACCTTCTCCTTCAATCTCTTTGGATGTGTAAACTATGTAATCTGCGTTAATTGAAGCTCCAACTGTACTGTTATGCGTAACAATAACCACGGGCATGGTCTTTGAGATCTCCTTCAACATATTGTTAACCTCACCTTTTAAGAAAAGGTTATCAAATGAAGATTCCGGCTCATCTATCAATAGATAGTCAAAATTTTGAGCATCTTTTATTTCTTGTAGCAATCGAAACTCAGACCTTTCACCGCCAGAAACTTTAAACCCATCTTTGTTTAATATTTCATATTCAATGCATGCAAAATACTTATAGAACTCAGATGGTGTCAGAGCTTCGTTTTTCTTTAACGAAACAAGATACTTGTAAGGAAATTCGTACTTTTGATATGCCTTACTAAAAGCGACCTTTTGACCGCTGACATTCTTTATTTCACCAGCACCTTTAAAAGCCCTCTGTTTGCAAACAACCTTAAACCCCTGAAAGTTTTCCTCAGTTATCACCTTTTCAGCCTGCACTAGTTTTGCAATTGTGCTAAATTTGGCGACCTTTTTGTGCTCAATCAATACCTTGTATAAATCGACGTCTTTAACTTGAGTTGCTGATGTCCTTAAGTGAAGCTTGCTCTGAACATCCCGCACGACATTATTAACTAAACCCCTCTTCTTCCTTTCGTATGCCTTAGACCATTGAATCTCAATTAGCTCACACGCCAGTGCCTTCAGATCATTAACATCAACATGCTTATCAATAACCTCCCTGTACGCAATATTCTCTATCAACTGACGGACAGACCCAATCAGATCACTAAGTGCTTTATCTATATCAACCTCAAACTGAGTTTCATTAAACAAAGCTACATTAGAAAATGCGTCTTCCTTCTCTGACTCTTCTGCTGATTTCAGAAGGGTTGCTAGATAGTCTTCTACCCTTCGACTATTAATGCCAAGATCAACATTCAATACATCGTCCAGAACACTCTTGAACGGGTTCAAATGCTTATCAGCAAACATGCTCTTCTTGCGAGCAACATCCTCGTCAAATTCTTTTTCATAGTTAGCATCATCCCTCTGAACAAGAGAGAATTGAGAAATGTATTTTACATTTTCACAGTCTTTACTTATCTGAGTTAAAGTTACGGTCTTCCCTGAAGATCTTGCCCCGAAAACAATGTTCAATCCAGTGGATAGCTTCTGACCATCATCAAATACCTGAAAGAGAGAGTTGCCTTCTGACTTAGAGAGAGCCACTTTATTCCTGTCACGAAGGCCATATTTCAATGAATTCAGGGAAAGGTCACCACAATCAATGTATGTTTGCCTCGTTGGAAACTTGCTCATGTCTTCGCAAATTCGTACATCACTGAAAATTGCTGGCGTTATTTCTGCCTCATTCTTTGCCATACGAATAAACTTCTTAGGGCTATCAACCTCACCCGCAGAAACAAATCCGATAATTTGATCAAGCGTATCTCCCGAGATAGCTGGCCTCTTTTTAAGGTGGGGGATGAGCAAGTAGTCATTGAGGTCACCAAAGATATGAACCAGCTCATCTACGGTTATTGAATCGCCTACTGCCGTAATCCTTTCAGATACGGCATGAGTTTTGAGCTGAAACTCATCTAAGTTTTCATTTTCAGAGATAACGAGGACATGACCTTTATCCAGATTTATTTCAATACCAGGAAATATGACACAGTCTAATTCTTCAGCGATCTCGTTAAATTGGCCGAGGTCGAACATGTCATGGTTAGTTATAGCTATGGCATCAAGTTCGGCTGAATGAACATACTCACATAATTTTTCTAGTGAAAATGTAAAGTGTGCATCGCTAATTGTAGGTACAGTATGTATGTGAAGATCAATTTTCTTCAATATTCGCTCCATCAATAATTAGAAGAAGATGCCTACAGCTGCACCCCAATATGTCTTCAGTGTTTGTCAAGCAAACAAAGGGGACAAGGCTTATATTTGACGCATGTCAGGCTCGACACAGTGGATGTCCGCTTTGGGTCGTTAGCAGCCAATCACAAATTCACCCTGAATACGACTTCCGCTGGATCTCAGCCCATTGGAGATTCGACCTGAATTGAATCTTCACTACACCAAATTGTTAGCGCAAATTCAAAAACCAAATTGTTACTGGACAATAAGACAGCAAGCGCATCAAAACGGCCACAGACTCCAGCCGCTATCCAACTCACTTTCACATTGGCTAATTTGTTTCCGGTATTTCATTGCACGCCATTCAACTTTACGCGCCACTGCTGCCAGCCATTTTTTGTTGTTATAGGTTTTTCGTTTGTAACCACCATGGCCTTCATGATAGGCCAAATACTGGTTGTAGGCATCCCACTTTGATATCCCAAGGGTCTTATGGGTGTAATTCCCATACCATCCGATAAAGTCAGTAACATCTTCAAAATCATCCCGATCTGCACCGCTATTTCCAGTTTTGTCCATATACCAGTCCCAAGTGGAGTCCTTTACCTGAGCATAGCCATAGGCGGATGATTTTCTCCCCCAAGGAATAAAACCAAGCAAGGTATCCTTAGGTGCCTTGGCTTGAGATTGGAAACGTGACTCCTGCCAGATGATGGCTAACTGCACATGGACAGGGACTCCCCATTTATCCTGAGAGTCTTTGGCATACTCATACCAGTCATCTTTTTCTCGAAAAATTGAGCACCCATCATTAAGGTTACGGGGCGGTGCCGTGGAACATGCCACCAGTAACATACTCATACTTAGTAGGATTAAACGCAGATAGCTCATAAATGTAGTTAATTATTTGGTCGTCAGTTTGTTTAGTCTGTACCGACAGTATCAGACACTTTCAAGCTGAATAAAGCCATTTTCCCTAAAGGCTTCATTATGTATCAATTGACAAGAGCACTTCTAAGGTTGAGATGCTTATGAAAAGAGATGAAGTCTCTGTCTGAATAAAGCAATGGAATATCATTATCGATGCAAAAAGTAGCAATAATCACATCAATTGTTTTTCTAACAGTTATGCCTCGTTTTCGAAGCGCACGAAAATTGTTAGCACTTTTAATGGCAATTGAAGTATCAAGTACATTAACGATGATTAAAGAGCTTAAGAGTTCTTTTGCTGTTTCAAAGTCATTGTCATTTCTGAAGCCTTGCAATACTTCAGTAAGTACAATGTCTCCTATACATACTGGGGAATTACCGAGGATGGAATCAAGTTTGTTTGTTTCTTGGGTTTCGTTACCATTGAAATAATCAATCCATACACTGGAATCAACAAAAATCACTTTTCAGTCCTCATGTCCTCTAAATCACCTTCCCAGTTTAATTTACCACGGAAATTTTTTATGTTTTCTTGCTTTTTAAGCCTAATCAATAACTTAAGCGCCAACTCAACAGTTTCGCGCTTACTTTTAGCTCCAGTTAAGCGAATAGCATCATTCATAAGCTCATCATCTATAACGATATTTGTTCGCATTATGGGCAACCTCGCAATGTGTATAAATAATCGATTTAATACACATTAAAGCATGCAGTGAAGCAATATTCAAGGTCAAACACAAAACAAACCTGAAGGAAAATCAATAACCACAACCAGGAAATCTCTCATGTCCCAATTCAACAGTTTCCCCAAAGAGACCATCCCTTTTCTAATAAGCCTGGCAGCGAACAATAACCGGGTGTGGTTCAACGAAAACAGAGCTCACTACGAATCAGCAGTACGGGAGCCTGCCCTGAGTTTTATTGAAGCCATGGGGCCAGAGCTTGAAAAGATCTCTCCCCATTTTCGAGCTATTCCAAAAAAAGTGGGCGGCTCTCTGATGAGGGTTCATCGGGATGTCCGTTTTAGTAATGACAAACGCCCCTATAAAACCAATATCGGCATTCAGTTTCGTCATGAGCTGGGCAAGGATGTACATGCCCCTGGTTTTTATCTGCATATTGAGGCGGGTAACTGTTTTATCGGTGCAGGTATCTGGCGGCCTGAAAGCACGGCGCTCACAAAACTCAGGGATTTTATTGTCGATAATCCTGCTTCATGGAAAAAGGCAAAAAACCACAAGCCTTTTCAATCCCACTATCAATTGGAGGGGGATAGCCTTAAAAGAGCGCCCCGTGGATTTCCAATTGATCACCCACTGATTGAAGATCTCAAACGCAAAGATTTTATCGCCTGCGCCAATTTTGATGATGCTGAGATTGGTAAAAAAGGTTTCTGTAAATATGTGGCAAAGCGCTTTGCCCAGGCTGATCCTTTTATGTCTTATCTTTGCACGGCTTTAGAGGTGCAGTATTGAAAAAAGTCTACACCCATGAAAGTTTGATGTTTGTTCATAATGCCAAACACTTTGTTGAAGAGGCGGGCATCAACTGCATTATGAAAAATGACTACGCCTCTGGTGGAGCGGGCGACCTGTCCCCTTTCGATACCTGGCCTGAGTTATGGGTGGTTGATGACAGCGATTACGAACGGGCTGTAGCGCTATTGCAAAAGGTGTTTGAAAAAGAGCAACAGGCGACTGAGTGGCATTGCGCCCAGTGCGGTGAAACAAATGGCCCTGCGTTTGAGTTTTGCTGGAAGTGTGGAAGCGAGATATTGGAGGGGCTATCTGAGGAGGGCAAGTAGCCACCCTCCTCAGCTTTTTTCTGCTAATCAGTTATCAAATGGGTGTCGCAGTATCATCGTCTCATCCCGGTCTGGGCCGGTAGAGATAATGTCGATGGGAACACCACAGATCTCTTCGATCTTCTTAAGGTAGTTCTGGGCATTCTGCGGCAGCTCTTCAAAGCTTTTGGCTTCAACCGTTGAGTCTGACCAACCTGGCATTTCAATGTAGACCGGCTCACAACGGGAGAAACGCTCGGCTCCTACGGGTGGAATATCGATATCTTCCCCATCAAGCTTGTAGGCAACGCAGAGACGCAAGGTTTTGAGCCCATCAAGCACATCCAGTTTGGTGATGCAGAGGCCTGTCACACTGTTGATCTGAAAAGTGCGGCGTAAGGCCACGGTATCTAACCAGCCACAGCGACGGCGGCGGCCGGTGGTCGCGCCGAATTCATGCCCTTTTGCACCCAGATATTCCCCATCTTCATCGAGCAGCTCGGTAGGGAAGGGGCCACCACCCACGCGGGTTGTGTAAGCCTTCACAATGCCAAGAATATAATCCAAATTGCAGGGGCCGATACCACTACCACTGGCAGCACCACCCGCTGTAGTCGTCGATGAGGTAACAAAGGGGTAGGTGCCGTGATCAATATCCAGCATCGAACCCTGCGCACCTTCCAGTAACATGTTGCCGCCATTCGTAGCCGCTAAATGCATCTCTCCAGGGACATCCACGATCATAGGTGCAACCTGTTCGGCCTGAGCCAGTGCTTCATCCAGGGTCTTTTGAAAATCGACCTTGTCTACCTTGTAGTAGTGCTCAAGGGCAAAGTTGTGATACTCCAACACCTCACGCAGACGATTCTCAAAATGGACAGGATCAAGCAGCTCACCCAGACGAATGCCTCGGCGGGAAACTTTATCTTCATAGGCTGGGCCAATGCCACGTCCGGTGGTGCCAATCGCTTGATTGCCACGCTTGATCTCACGCGCCTGATCCAGTGCAATATGATAGGGAAGAATAAGCGGGCAACCTTCGCTGATGCCCAGACGATCTCTGGCAGGTACGCCACGCCCTTCCAGCATTTCAAGCTCTTCCAACAGAGCCGTTGGAGAGAGCACCACGCCATTGCCAATGTAGCAACGAACACCTTCTCGCAGGATACCGGAAGGGATCAAGTGCAGAACGGTTTTCTCTCCCTCGATAACCAGGGTATGGCCTGCATTGTGTCCACCCTGAAATCGCACAACACCTGCTGCGCGATCTGTTAGCAGATCTACAACCTTACCCTTACCTTCGTCACCCCATTGGGTACCTATGACAACGACATTTTTGCCCATGTTAATTCTCTGTGTAATGTTTTAAATACTGGATACGACCCAGGTGTTACCTTGCTGCTTGAGGATTTTATTACAACCCATCTCAGCAGTACCACCTGTTTGTCCAGGCAATGCACAAACTACACTCTTGCCCTGAACTCTTAAATTTTCAATCTCTTTTAGCAGTGCGGGATCATTAGACCAGGGAGCATAAATGCGCTCCTCTTCATCTGCCTGTTGCGTGGCCCATCCGCCCAATTGCAGCAGGGCCTTTAGATCGGCACTAAACCCGGTGGCTGGCCGTGAGCGGCCAAACATCTTGCCGATGGCATCATAGCGCCCGCCCCGGGCTATCTCCTGACCACGCCCTGGGACAAAGGCGGCAAAAACAACGCCGGTTTGATAGTGATAACAACGCAGTTCACCCAAATCAAAATGCAGAGGCACATTAGGCAGTCGCTGCTGAACCATTTTTGCAACCTGCTCAAGGTAGATCAATGCATCCTGTACCTCTTGATCTGCCTTTGCCAACAGAGTTTTTGCCCGTTCAATGGCATCATCACCATTTAATTCTGCCAACGAGGCCAGCATGCCAGCGGCGGGTTCCTGCACTTCCAGATCTTTCAGCAAGGTATCAATTTCCGGCATGGCCTTACGTTGCAGCGCATCAAACAACGCCTGCTCACCCGCCTCATCCAATCCAGCTTGGCGTGCCAGTCCACGGTAGATACCCACATGCCCAAGATCAAGATAGAGATCATTAACGCCGGTACGCTTGAGCGTCTCTATCATCAGACAGAGCACTTCAACATCACTCTCTGCCCCGGCATGGCCAAATAGCTCAGCACCAATTTGCAATGGGTTGCGTGAGCTGGCAAATCCATCGGAACGGGTATGCAACACAGTACCCAAGTAACACAATCGGGTAGGCACATCGCGACGCAACTGGTGCGCATCCATACGCGCTGCCTGAGGGGTCATATCAGCACGCACGCCCATCAGTCGACCTGTTATTTGATCTGTCAGTTTAAAGGTTTTCAGATCCAGGTCACTACCCGCACCCGTGAGCAGTGAATCCAGGAATTCAATAAAAGGAGGGATGACCAACTCATACCCCCAGCTACGGTAGAGGTTTAGCAGATCACGTCGCAGGTTTTCGAGGTTCCAGGCCTGTGGAGGGAGAACTTCATCTACACCTTCAGGCAGCAACCAACGTTCATTATCCATCTAGTACTCCGTCAACATGATAATGCCAAGTTCAGCGCTCCTGTGGGGTTTCGCTGCAAGGCACAGTGCGCAGGCAATGGCCATAGTCCTTGTCAAGCGCTGTAACGCCGCAGCGGGACACCACAGGAGCGCCCGAAGGGTTGAGCTGTCAGCGCCCATGGCCGCGTTGTACTTCTTGCTAAGGACTACAGCCATTAGCTGCGAGGCACGCCTTGCCATGAACACTGACAGCTCAACTGAACTCGACATTATCATGTTGACGGAGTACTCATTTCTCAATTAACCAGATACAACGTTGCAACGCCAATCAGCATGCTGATCAAACCAGTCATGCGTAAGGCTTTATCTTCCATCTCTGACATCATGCGCATCATATTGCGCATGCCGTTTGGATTGAGGAAAGGCAGTATCCCCTCAATAACCATCACTAATGCCAGAGCAACTAATAGATCGTGCCACATATACACAAAAAAGCCGGGCAGTCGCCGCCCGGCTAGTCCTTATTTATCAAAAAGGCTCATATTCAAAGATGGCTTCAGCAGAGTGACTACTTGGCACCCTTCAGGTGATTAAAGTATTTAAAAAACT
>Ga0316190_10000615_pt1 | contig 24858 bp, 20 predicted proteins | sample Eddworburrow2_MG_FD_204929 | JGI IMG/M metagenome (GOLD analysis project Ga0316190, IMG submission 204929) | Coastal sediment microbial communities from Maine, United States - Eddy worm burrow 2 | ecosystem: Environmental > Aquatic > Marine > Coastal > Sediment | place: USA: Maine | collected... | reverse complement strand
CCTCCTGTTCGCGGCGTTGGCGCTCATATTCCTCTTTTAATGCAGCATCAATCACCGTCATTACACCTTCAACGTCAGCGGCGATGGTGCTATCGGCATAGCGGCCGGTAAGCTTGATCTCAGGGTAGAGGTTGCCACTTTCAAAGTGGCTCCAGATTTCCTTGCCATAAGCGGTGGTAAGCAGCTCAGGGGCGTAGCGGCCAAAGTAGGTGCTCATGTTGTTGACATCGCGTTCCAGCATCATACGGGCGCTGTTGTTGCCTGCAGCATTGACGGCCTGGGGCAGGTCGATGATGACAGGGCCATTGTGGTCGACCAGGACGTTGAATTCAGAAAGATCGCCGTGCACCAGCCCGGCACAAAGCATGCGCACAATTTCGCTGATGATCCTGTCATGGTGTTCCAGGGCCTGCTCATGGCTGTAGCTAACATCACTGAGGCGAGGGGCTGCGTGGCCGTCGCTGTCGGTGATTAACTCCATCAGCAATACGCCATCGATAAAGCCATAGGGCTGAGGCACACGTACACCAGCGGCGGCGAGTCGATAGAGTGCATCCACTTCAGCGCTTAACCACGCCTCTTCACTCTCTTTCTGGCCGTAGCGAGTACGTTTCTGCATGGCGCGGGTACGGCGGCTGTTGCGCCCTGTTCGGCCCTCCTGATACAGCGCGGCCTGCTTAAAGCTGCGTTTATTGGCTTCCTTATAGACTTTGGCGCAGCGCACATCTTCACCACAGCGGACCATGTAGACCTGGGCCTCCTTTCCGCTCTGCAACTGACAGATGATATGGTCGATGAGGCCGTCTTCGACAAGTGGATGCAATCTCTTTGGTATTTTCATTTGGCTCTTTGCCTGTCGCCAGGCATTGGGTGCAGGCGTCGCGATAGCAAGCAGATACGGATGCTTGTATTTGGTCCCAGGGCTTTATTTATTGCTGAACGCCCACTGTGGATCAGGGGCCGTCATACGCCTCCTGCAGCGCCGGGTTGGGTTTGCAGCACGTTCAGGTGCGTAAACGCGCTACATCCTGCGAACTATGGGAGGTCATTCCTCGGGCGTCTCATCTGCGGGCAGCTGGGGCTGCTCTTCCTCCTGGGCTGGCTGCTGCTGTGCTTCAGCTTTCTGCTTCCGCTTTTCTTCCTTCTTCTGTTTCTTGGCAAGATCTCTCTGGCGTTTAGCGAACGCATAATTGGGTTTAGCCATCGGCAATCCTCTTCAGTTGGATTCAGGGTGAAAGTGGACTACTAGTGTACCTCTTTTTGCCACAGATTATTTTTAGCGGCCGACAACAGTCAGATCAAATGGAAATGCTGGCAGTCAGAGTGCCTCCGTGAAAAGGTCAAGATGACGCCTACAGAGACATAGGTTGCAGGGCGCAACCTCCTCTGCTCGGCAACCGTTTCTGCATTGCCGAGGGGTGGCAGCAGTTTCTGCATTACTGCCGGCTAGCGGGGAAACACCACCAAATGATCCAGTTCCAGACGAATCCCAATCTGCTCGCCGATCCGGTGATTATGGTGGCTGGGGGCAAGGCAGAGCACCCGCGTATCACCGGGTAGGCGTAGGGTATAGAGGTGGTCGGCGCCGCGAAAGGCCTTCTCCTCTACCGTGGCAAGATAATGGCTCTGGTCATCATGGATGATGTCATCTGGCCGCACCAGTAGCTCCACCTCCGCATTAACCGGCAAGTTGAGGCAGACGTCACCATGAAGGTCGCCCAGAGGGGTCTGTAGCTGCCGGTTATCCAGAACCCTTCCCCGTATGAATACACCCTGGCCGATGAAGTCTGCGACTGTGCGGTCCTGGGGGCTGTGGTAGAGGTTAAAAGGCGTATCCCATTGCAGTAACCTGCCATCGGTCATGACGCCGATATGGTCGGCCATGGCAAAGGCCTCATGTTGATCGTGGGTGACCAGCATGGCGGTGATGCCGTCCTGTTTCAGGATATTGCGTACCTCCCGTGCCAGTTGTTCACGCCGTTCGCTATCCTGGCTGCTGAAGGGTTCATCCAGTAGCAGCAAGGTGGGGCGGGGGGCCATGGCTCGGGCCAGGGCGATACGTTGCTGCTGGCCACCGGAAAGTTGATGGGGGTGGCTGTTGCGTAGATGGGAGAGGCCCACCAGCTCCAGCAGTTCATCGATGCGATGGTTGATCTCAGCCTTGGTGGCGTCCCGCATGCCGAAGGCGATGTTGTCCGTCACGCTGAGGTGGGGGAAGAGGGCAAGGTCCTGAAACACCATGCCCACTCGGCGTTTCTCCGGTGACAGGCTTTTCTTGGTGTCTGCAACCTGCTGGCCGTGGAGTTGGATGTCGCCTATGGTGGGCTGCTCAAAACCGGCGATGGCCCGCAGCAGGGTGGTCTTGCCGCAGCCGCTGGGGCCAAGCAGGCAACCGATCTCGCCAGGGATCAGGGAGAAGCTGATCTCCTGGACGATGAGCTGATTTTCCAACCGGATGGAGACATTGTTAAGTTGTAGTTGTTTGCTCATGGCCGGGTCGGGAGTGGGCGATGGTTCGGCTAAGTAGAATAACCGGAATGATGCTGACAAGCACGATGGCGATAGCGGCAGTGGAGGCGTCGGCCAGGCGCTCATCCGAGGCCAGCTCAAAGGCACGTACCGCCAGGGTGTTGAAGTTGAAGGGGCGCAACACCAGGGTAGCGGGCAGCTCCTTGAGCACATCCACAAAGACGATGATCAGGGCAGTCAGCAGGCTGCCCTTCATGATGGGCAGGTGGATGCGCCGCAGTACATCCATGCCGCTGTATCCCAGGGTTTGAGCTGCCTCATCCATGCTGGGGCGGATCTTGCCCAGGCCCGATTCCACCGTGTTCAGGGAGACGGTAAAAAAGCGCACCATGTAGGCGAACAACAGGATGAAGATTGTGCCGCTGAAGATCAGCCCGGTGCTGAAGTCAAACTGCGAACGCATCCAACTATCGATGCCGTTATCCAGGGCGCCGAAGGGGATGAGGACACCGACGGCGATGACGGTGCCCGGGATGGCATAGCCCATGCCTGACAGCCGCACCATGAAGCTCAACAACGGGGTGGCGTGGTTGCGATTGCCATAGCCCAGGATCAGGGCCGGGATCAGGGTCAGAAGTGCGGCAGTGCCGGCCAGCAGAAAGCTATTGAGGGCTAGCTGGTAGAAGTTGGCGTCCACCATGTCACCGAAGGTCAGCAGGGCCCATTGACTGAGTTGTCCCACCGGTAGCAAAAAGCCGAAGAACAGGGGCAGGAAGCAGGCGATGGTGGCGATCCAGCCTGCCAACGGGTTGAGTTTGATATTGGGTATTGCGCGATAGCGGTTGGTGGCGTGGTGAAAGCGGGCTTGGCGGCGGGACCAGCGCTCCAACATCACCAGCACGAAGACGAAGGTCAGCAGTACCCCGGAAAGCTGTGCCGCCGCCGCGCTGTCATTGAGCCCGAACCAGGTGCGGAAGATGCCGGTGGTGAAGGTGCTGACGCCAAAATACTGCACCGTGCCATAGTCCGCCAGGGTCTCCATCAGGGCCAGGGAGAGACCGGTGATAATGGCCGGGCGAGCCAGGGGCAGGGCCACGGTAAAGAAGCTGCGCCAGGGCCCGCAGCCCAGGGTGCGGCTGGCCTCCAGGGCGCAGATGGACTGGTCAAGGAAGGCGGAACGGGCCAGCAGATAGACATAGGGATAGAGCACCAGGGAGAGCATGGCCATGGCCCCGCCCAGGGAACGGATCTCCGGGAACCAGTACTCGCCATAACGCAGATCGAAGGTCTCGCGAATCCAGCCCTGCACCGGCCCGGCAAACTCGAACATGCCCGTATAGGTAAAGGCGATGATATAGGCGGGCATGGCCAGGGGCAGCAGCAGGGTCCAGCTGAACAACTTTCGACCAGGGAAGCTGTACATGCTGGTCAGCCAGGCGGTGGTGATGCCCATGCTGCCGGCCCCCAGGGCCACGCCCAGCATCAGCAGCAGGGAATTGCTGACGTAATCCGCCAGTACCGTATCGGCTAGGTGTTGCCAGGTCTCGGTGCTGGGGGTGAACACGAAGCCGAGGATGGTGAGGATGGGGGTGGCGATCACCAGGGCGACGGCGACCGCAGCCAGGGTCCAGCCAGATGGCCAACGCAAAAAGGGCCGATGATGACGGCCCAGGCGAGAGACAGGTGTCTCAGCGATAGCGTTGCTCAAGATTCCTCCCTGTGTGTGATGGGCGGAGGCACAGAGAGAGTGGGCTCCTTATCTTTGCCACCCCCTTGGAACTCCCTTACTTCCAGCCGGCCCGATCAAACACCTTCACCGCCTCGGCGTTGTTCTTGCCGAGCTCACTCACCATCAGGCTGTCCGCCTTGAAGGGATAACCCCATGACTTGACGATGTCGCTGACCGGAACGCCTGCCTTGACCGGATACTCGTGGTTGGCCTGGGCATACCACTGCTGGGCCTCGTCGCTGACCAGAAACTCCAGTAGCCTGACGGCGTTTGCCTTGTGTTTTGCTCCGGCGGTAACCCCGGCGCCGCTGATGTTGATGTGGGCGCCACGGTCATTCTGGTTGGGGAAGAAAACTCCAACCTGCTCAGCGGCCTTCTGCTGGCTTGGGTCTTTGCTGTTGCTCATCATGACGCCCATGTAATAGGTGTTGACCACGGCGATATCACAGACCCCGGCAGCGGCGGCCTTTACCTGGGCGCGGTCGTTGCCTTTGGGTGGCTGGGCCATATTGGCCACCACACCCTTGGCCCACTTTTCGGCTTCGGATATGCTGCTGTGGGCAATCAGTGAGGCCAGCAGGGATTGGTTGTAGACGTTGCTTGATGAGCGGATACAGATGCGTCCCTTCCACTTGGGATCGGCCAGATCCTCATAGCTGGTCAACTCACCCGGCTTGACTCGCTCCTTGCTATAGACGATGACCCGGGAGCGGGTGGAGAGGGCAAACCACTGGTTGTCACCATCCCGTAGATTGCTGGGCACGGTCTCGGTCAGGATCTTGCTCTCTGCCGACTGTAGCAGGCCGGCAGCCTTGGCGACGTGCAGGTTGCCGGCATCGGTGGTGATCAGCAGATCCGCTGGGGTGTTTCGGCCTTCGCTCTCCAATCGTTTCAGCAGTGCCTTGGCCTTGCCAGTGACCAGGTTCACCTTGATCCCGGTCTGCTTTGTGAACCGGTCGAGCAGAGGCTTGATCAGGTTCTCCTTGCGTGCGGAATAGAGGTTTACCTCCTCTGCGGAAAGAGCGGGTCCGCTGATGAGAGAGAGGGTAAGTGTGATCAACAGCGCGTGCTTCCAGCGGTTCATTACTCTATTTCTCCTGATGTGGGTCAATATTGAATACCGATGCTGGAATCTTATGTGAGTTTATGAGTGATGTAAATGGAAATCATTATCAATAACTATCGGCAAATAATCCATTTGCTTATATCTATATCAAGATTCTTTATATCCCCTGGTTACCTAAAACTATGTAACAATAACGAAAGATTCTTAGAACGGCCGTGTAATTTAGTATCCTCTAATATTGCATGGTTATATTGACCGATTTGTCTGGAGATAAAGAACAATGATCAAACCCCACGGGTCTGACGCCCTGAATCCCCTGTTTGTCTACGATACCGAAAAGCACCACGCCTTGACCAAAGAGGCGGAAGGTCTGCCCTCTGTGGTGGTCTCCTCCGCGACTGCCGCCAATGCGGTCATGATGGGTGGTGGTTATTTCAACCCATTGACCGGCTACATGAATGCGGCAGATGCCCTGGGCTGTGCCGAGAAGATGAAAACAGCCGCTGGCGTCTTCTTTCCGGTGCCTGTGCTGAATCTGCTGGAGGATGTCTCCGCCATCCAGGGTGCCAAGCGCATCGCCCTGCGTGATCCCAACGTGGAGGGCAACCCGGTGCTGGCCATCCAGGACGTGGAGGCCATCGAGGAGATCAGTGACGAGCAGATGCAGTTGATGACCGAAAAGGTCTATCGCACCACCGACCCGGAGCATCCGGGTGTGGCCGCCTTCAACAGCCAGGGGCGCTATGCCGTCTCCGGGCCGATCCAGGTGCTGAGCTTCAGCTATTTTCAGAGTGATTTTCCGGATACCTTCCGTACCGCGGTGGAGATCCGCAATGAAATCCAGGAGCACGGCTGGCAGACTGTGGTGGCCTTTCAGACCCGTAACCCCATGCACCGCGCCCACGAGGAGCTGTGCAAGATGGCCCTGGAGACACTTGATGCCGATGGCGTGGTTATCCACATGTTGCTGGGTAAGCTGAAGCCGGGCGATATCCCAGCACCGGTGCGCGATGCCTCCATCCGCAAGATGGCGGAGCTCTACTTCCCACCCAATACCGTGACGATTACCGGCTATGGCTTCGACATGCTCTATGCCGGCCCCCGCGAGGCGGTGCTGCACGCCCTGTTCCGCCAGAATATGGGCGCCACCCACCTGATCGTGGGCCGCGACCATGCCGGTGTGGGCGACTACTACGGTGCCTTCGATGCCCAGACTATCTTCGATGAGGAGGTGCCGGCGGGTGCCATGGAGATCGAGATCTTCAAGGCGGATCATACCGCCTACTCCAAGAAGCTGAACCGGGTGGTGATGATGCGCGACGTGCCGGATCACACCAAGGATGACTTCGTGTTGCTGTCCGGTACCAAGGTGCGTGAGATGCTGGGGCAGGGCATTGCGCCGCCGCCGGAGTTCTCTCGCCCCGAGGTGGCCAAGATCCTGAGTGATTATTATCAGTCCCTGGATTAATGGCGCCTTCTAGGCAGATAGCAGGGTAATGATGTAGGGTCCGCACTGCGGGCCCTACTTTTTTGTATCGCCAATGAAATACCAATTCGAGATCCTGAATGCCGAGCCGTTGTCCGAAGGCTTCCTCAAACTGAATCGCTATCGTGTGCGGCACAGCCTGTTTGCTGGCGGCATGGGTGAGGAGATCGAGCGGGAGCGGGTGGAGGGGCTTCAGGCGTCCGCAGTGCTGCTCTACGACCCCGATCGGGATGAGGTGGTGCTGATTGAGCAGTTCCGGATTGGAGCCCTTGAACAGCCCCAGGGGGCCTGGCTGTTGGAGGTTGTTGGGGGGCACATCGGGGCAGGGGAATCTCCGGAAGAGGTCGCCCGCCGGGAATCCCTGGAGGAGGCTGGGTGTGAGGTGCTGGAACTCCAGCCCATCTGTGATTTCCTGGTCAGCCCCGGCACCACCTGTGAACGAAACTTCCTCTTCTGCGGCCGCGTGGATGCGACCAACGCCGGTGGTATCCACGGCATCGATGATGAGGGTGAGGATATCCGGGTTGAGGTGTTGACGGCGGATGCAGCCATAGGTGAGCTCTATGGTGGGCGCATTAACTCCACTACCGGCATTATTGCCCTGCAGTGGCTGGCGGCCAACCGGGAACAGCTGCGCCAGCGCTGGTCTGCACGCGCCAATCCTTAATCTCTCCAGATTGCTCGATTCCCAAATTTGTTCCCCCAGAGGGGATGGCAGTTCCCCCGCAAAATCTGCCGTATGCAACAAATAACCCCGCTGAAAATGCCTATATTACATATGGTTATATGAAATAGGTCTTATTGCTGCGCCTGTGTACGCTAGTATTTTTTTAGTTGACAAAGCATTAACATATACTAATATACTTATTCTTATGGGGGAGCTTGCGATTCGCTCCATTGGTTCCACCGGGCAATGCCCGCCTTGACGAATTAAGAGAATGAGATGCTAGCGAAAAAAGCCCTGTCCTGGCGCCGTTTCGAAGATGGCGACAATACGTGGGATGGCTACCATGAGAAGATTATCAAAGGTGGCAAATCCTATAAGTGTCCAACCTATGTGCACCGCAGCCCCCCCTGTCAGGGAAGTTGCCCATCCGGACATGATATCCGTGGCTGGCTGGCCATTGCCCGTGGCATGGATAAACCCCCGGTTGAAGGCATGGAGTGGCAGGAATATGCCTTTCAACGCATGGTCGAGGCAAACCCCTTTCCGGCCGTAATGGGGCGGGTGTGTCCGGCCCCTTGCGAAGATGGCTGTAACCGCAACGAGGTTGATGAGTATGTAGGCATCAACGGCGTTGAGCAGTATGTCGGTGACTGGGCTGTCGAAAATAACCTGAGTCTGCCGAAACCTGAAAAGGAGACCGGCAAGCGGGTGGCCGTCATCGGCGGTGGTCCTGGCGGCCTGTCGGTAGCCTGGCAACTGCGCAAGCGAGGCCATGGCGTCACCATTTATGAAAGGCATGAAAAGCTGGGTGGCATGATGGCATATGGCATACCGGGCTATCGTGTGCCGCGGGATACCTTGAATGCAGAGATTCAGCGCATTCTGGATACCGGTGTTGAGGCCTTAACCGGGGTTCAGATCGGTAAGGACATCACGGTTGAGCAACTGGAAAAAGAATATGATGCCATCTTTTGGGCCGTTGGTGCCCAGAAGGGGCGTGGTTTACCGATTGAAGGATGGGAAGGTACCGAGAACTGTATTACCGGTATCGATTTCCTGGATGCCTTCAATAAGAGCAAGCTGAAGTACACCTCTAAGAAGCTGATTGTGGTTGGTGGTGGTGATACCTCCATTGATGTGGCTTCCGCTGCCCGTCGCCTGGGTCATATCTCGACCATGGCGGAAAAGGATCGCCCCGAGAATGTCATCCTGGGCCATACCGCCCATGATGTCTCTTCTGCAGCAACGCGTGAGGGTGTGCAGGCCGTCCTGACCTCTCTGTTTCCCATAGAGGAGATGATTGCCTCCGAGCGTGAGCGTGCAGATGCCACCCGGGAGGGTGTAGAGATCAAGGGTGGCGTCATGCCGCTGGCTGTCGTCAAGGATGAGAATGGCCGCGCTATCGGGCTTAAGATGTGCGAGTGCACCATGGATGGCATGACCCCAATCCCGGTAGAAGGTACCGAGTTTGAGATCGAGGGTGATCTGATTGTATCCGCCATCGGTCAGATGGGTGATCTGCCAGAGGGTGCGGAAGAGCTGGATAATGGCCAGGGTTTTGCTGATATCAAGCCAACCTATCAGGCCAAGGCCAAGGGTAAAGAGAAGCACTTTGCCGGTGGCGATATTATCCGTCCGCATCTGCTGACGACCGCTATCGGTCATGGCTCCATTGCCGCTGAAGGTATTGATCATATGCTGGCGGGTCATACGGATGAGAAGCGGCCCAAGGTGGATGTTCACCATTTTAATCTGTTGAATGAACTGCATCGGCGCGGCAATGACCCGGAACCCTATTCCGGTCCGACTCGTGGTACCTCGGAAGGTAAATTCGCGGTGCATAATTATGAGGATCGAGCAGCAACCCAGATCATTCCCCATAATGAGCTATTCCTGGGTCACTTCAGCCATGAGCCTGTTGGCAAACGGGATGAAAAACATATCAGTGCCGATGAGGTTGTCGGTAACTTCGAAGAGCGCCTGATTGCGTTTACCGAAGAGCAGGCCAGAAAGGAAGGTGAGCGCTGCATGAGCTGTGGCATGTGTTTCGAATGCGACAGCTGTGTGGTCTATTGTCCACAGGATGCCATCTATCGCGTCAAGAAGGATGAGGCGGGCGTTGGCCGTTATGTGGCGACCGAATATTCAAAGTGCATCGGATGCCATATCTGTAGTGATGTCTGTCCCACGGGTTATATCCAGATGGGGCTTGGTGAGTAGTCAGAAAAAATGCCCTCCCTGCTGTGCAGGGAGGGCATAGTTTTGTCTCAAGTTAAATCCGCGAATTCAAGCCAGCGGATTATTCCCGCAAATTTCCTTTGAATGAAATTTCCCAGGGTGCTTCTTCTTTACGTCTTTGATGAAGCTGCGGGCCTGTTGCGAACGTAGCAGGTTCTGAGGATCGCCCTGAATGTACCAGCCGTCACCGTCAACGATATACCAGTGCACGGCCTTGCCTTTGCACAGTGATTCATAGATGCCGCAGTCAGTACAGGCAGCCGTCGTGTCCGCATAACTTTTACCAGCGAAAAAGGCAGCCGAAAGAACCAGCAGCAGCGTCAGCTGTCGAAATGCCTCGGTCATTCCATGGTGGGCAGTATGGCGTGGTATCGCAAGTGCTTTCATGATTGCACCTCACTAGCCGATAAAGTCACCTGGCGTCCGTTTCAAAAACAAAAAACCCGCTTCCTTCCTCATCCGGTAGCGGGTTTTTTATTGGAGTTGGTATGACGCCGTCTTAACCAAAAGTTTAGTAATTAATGGGGTAATTGCAAGGTGGTAGGCCTTTAAAGATTAGTCGATTAATTAGTAAAAAAGCGACCATGCTTGTTTGAGTGATTCGGTTGTTGGGTGTAGCTTCGAGGCAACCAATGTTGAAGGAGAGAATAACTGTCTGCCTGGAATGGGCCGCAAAAGCTTGGGCTCAGTCTGGTAGACCATCATCAAGTCGTAATAACATCTAGCCGAACTGTCAATGAGGGATTGTATGTCTGCCACTGAATGTGCTGGATAAGATTTGCTATGAACTTAAAAATCTTATTGCGAAAGCACAATTCATGCTGAATTATCGTGTTGAAAAAAACGGGGGCCATATGGCCCCCGTAATTGTATTACCAACTTCAGTCCAGATTATGGCGTAACCATCTCTACCCGCCTATTTTCAGCACGTCCTTCCGTCGTCTTATTGGAGGCGATAGGGCGCTCTTCACCATAGCCCTTTGCTGAGAGCTTGGCCGCGTTTGCCCCTTTGGAAACAAGATAATCAACAACTGACTGTGCACGGCGCTGAGAAAGATCCATGTTGTAGTTGTCGTTACCTGTGTTATCGGTATGGCCTGCAATAATCACCGTCACATCTGGACGACCTCGCAATGACTCCGCGACTGTATTCAACACGCTTGTGGACTTCGCCGTCAGCTTTGCAGAATTGAGTTCAAAGTTGACGCCCTTAAGGATAACGGCCGGAGGACATCCCATCGAGTTGACCTTGACGCCGGCAGGTGTTCCAGGGCATTTGTCCTTGCTATCCACAACACCGTCACCGTCAGAGTCGAGCTCACAACCATGTCGGTCGACAGCGGCACCTCTCGGCGTGCCTGGGCAGCGATCCTTATCATCGGTAACACCGTCGCCGTCGGAGTCCAGCGGGCATCCCTTGGAATCTACCGATACGCCTTGTGGTGTTCCGGGACAGCGATCTTTGTCATCGGTAACACCGTCACCATCGGAATCCAGAGGGCATCCCTTGGCATCCACGGATATGCCTTTTGGTGTTCCTGGGCATTCATCCATATCATCCGTCACACCATCCCCGTCGGAGTCCAGCTTCGTGTCACCACATTCAGGGAGCATTTCATCCATGGCCCAACGATCCTGCCAGCATTCACCATATGAGTTTTTCCATACTTCTCCTTGCGGATTCTTCCAATAACCGGCCTCAGCAAGACCGGTCAAGGCAAAAACGAGGCCCAGTGCAATCACCAAGTCCAATAGGTTTTTTTGTCGCTTTGTTTTCATGCCTCTCTCCTTTGTGCATTTTTGTGATCGATGTTTTCTTCAAAATAGCTAGACGCTATTCCCAGATTTTCCACCACTTTTTGCGTTGTTCCTCTCGGGTGGTTTGACCCTGTTCGGAGCCTTTGTCGAGTTCTTTCTGCTCCTGCTCGGATTTTTTCTCGCGCTGTTTCTCTAGTCCTTTTTTGTCATCCCCTTCATCATCATCCTTGTCCTTGGATTTTTTCTCTTTCTTTGCTTTTTTCTCATCGCCATCATCATCGTCTTTTTTCTTGGGTTTCTTTTCCTTGCTGGATTTGTCTTTGCCCTTTGATCCCTTGTCCTTGTCATTTTTGGCGAGCAGGATCAGGTTTTCACCCTTGTCCGTCAGGTCGCTTTTTGCAGCCGAGGCGGCACTGCTGGCAACCATAAAGAGGATGGAGAATAGTGCAACAACGATGAGTGAGGGTTTTTTCATGGGGCTTTCCTTGTTTAACCAAAATGCTCAGGTGCTGAGCAGCTAAGTTATGGTGTGAGAATGTTGTGAATCGGTAACGATTCTATCAATGGCAGTATAGCCCAATGATGCCTGACGGTTCACATTCCTTCACGTGAAATGTTGTCCGCCAGGTGCAGGAAGTTATTCAGGCGGCGCTGGTCAATCTTACCCTCTTCCACGGCGGCCAACAGGGCGCAATCCGGTTCCTCACGATGACGGCAATCACTGAATTTACAGTGGCCGAGATGGGGGTGGAATTCCCGGAAGCCATGTTCCAGCTCCTTGTGGCTGAGGGCAACCAGGCGGAAGCTGCGCACACCGGGGGAGTCGATCAGTTTGCCGCCGGTGGAGAGTGAGTAGCAGGTGCTGGCGGATGTGGTATGACGGCCGAGCCCGGTGGCCTTGGAGAGCTGGCCGGTCTGGATCTCCTGGTCTGGCAGTAGGGCCTTGATGAGGGAGGACTTACCGACACCGGATTGTCCAACCAGGATGCTGGTTTGGTCACGCAGCTGTTCGATCAGTGGGTCTAGGCCGTGCTCAAACTTGGCGCTGATATAGACCACGGGGTATCCGATCTCGGCATAGACCGCAAAGCGCTCTTTGAGCCCCTCTGTCTCCGAGTTGTTCAGCAGGTCCATTTTGTTGAAGGCGATGATGGCCTCAACGCCGATGGTCTCGGCGGTGACGAGATATTGATCCAGTAGGTATTCGCTGGGTTCCGGCTTGGGTGCCAGTACCACCACCAGCTTGGTGATGTTGGCGGCAAGGGGTTTTTCGTGGCCGCTGTAATCCGGACGGGCCAGCACGGAATCCCGTGCCAGCAGGGCAGTGACCACCCCGGCGTTATCATCGGTGGGTTCCCAGATGACCCGGTCCCCGCAGACGATGTGGCCCAGGTTCTGACGCCAGAGGCAGTGCCGCAGGTTCCCCGTTTCGTCTGCCACCACCAGATTTTGCCCATGGCGGGTTATGACCTGGCCCTGCTGGGGCGCGCCGTGGTCTGCGTGATCAAAGGCCTGTTCTGCGCGCTCTTCCAGCCGTTGCCGCCGCTTCTCCTGGATGCTTGCGATGCGCTCTTTTTGGCGCTGGCTGAGTCGGCGTTTTGCCATCAGTGATGGATGTTGCTGTGGATGAACAAGGCGCTATTCCGGCTTTGGGGTTGTGGCGATTCTAGACAATATATGGCCGATACGCACCGGTGCCGGTGGGTGGCTGTCGTGGTAGGCGGAGTAGAGCGGGTCCGGCGTCAGGGTGCTGGCGTTCTCGCGATAGAGCTTGACCAGGGCCTGGATCAGGGCCTGCCCATTGGCCTGCTTGGTGGCGTAGTCATCCGCCTGAAATTCATGGCGGCGCATCAGGTAGGAGGAGAGGGGCTGCAGAAACTGGGTAAAGACCGGCGTTATCAGCAGAAAAAGGATCAGCGCCGTGGCATCGGAGGGATGGTTAACCCCCAGGGCCTGATAGAACCAGACATGCTCATAGAGCCAGCCCAGCAGGGCCAGGCCCGCCAGTGAGGTGAGGGCCATGGCAATCATATGCTTGAGGATATGTTTGTACCTGAAGTGGCCCAACTCATGGGCCAGCACGGCCTCGGTTTCCTCCGGGGTGAGGCTCTCCAGCAGGGTGTCGAAGAAGACGATGCGTTTGCTGCGGCCCAGCCCGGTAAAGTAGGCGTTGCCGTGGCTGGAGCGTTTGGAGCCGTCCATGACGAAGATGCCCTTGCTGGAGAAGCCGCAACGCTCAAGCAGGCGCTGGATGCGTTCCTGCAGGCCGTCATCCTCCAAGGGCTCAAAGCGGTTGAACAGGGGGGCGATGAAGGTGGGGAAGGCCCAGGTCATGAGCAGGGTGAATCCCATCCATACTGCCCAGACGGCCAACCACCAGAGTGGGCCGGCCCCTGCCATAAGCCAGAGTATGACCCAGGCCAAGGGGGCGCCCAGAACCAGCGTGAGCAGGCCGGCCAGGATCAGGTCCATGACATAGCGTCCCACTGTGGTGCGGTTGAAGCCAAAGCGGGCCTCCAGCCGGAAGGTGCGCCAGAGTGACAGGGGCAGGTCCAGCAGCCCCATGATGAAGAAGAGTGAAATGATCAGGCCAGTCCCTTGGAGCAGGGGGTTGAGCTCGGTTGCCTGCCACAGGCGACTGAGCAGCTCCAGGCCACCCCCCAGGGTCCAGGCGATGAGCAGCACGACGCCCAATGCCATCTCGATACGTCCCAGGCCGCTGCGGGCCAGGGTGTAATCGGCGGCCTTCTGGTGCTCTTCCAGGGTAACCGCGTCGGAGAAGGCCTCCGGCACATGGTTGCGATGGGCCAGCACGTGCTGACGGTGGCGGTTGAGCAGCCAGAATTGGATGCCGAGGCCGGCGCCGAGAGCGATCAAAAATATCTGAGTGAAATAATACATCGGCACAGGATACAGTGAAGCCTGCCTTTCACACCACCCTTCTACTGCAACAGCCCAATGGCACGCCCTGGCCAGCTTTTGCTCGGTCAGAGTGCTCGACATACTGTCGACTATGCCTGTGCGCTCTTCGGTCGCAAAAGCCAGCCATGCCGCACCCTTGAGCCGTTTCGCTACGAATGGTGGTGAGAAATGCAGGCTGGGCGTCCTATCTGCTAGAATACCGACCTTTTGGCATATGCCAATTCGCTGAGGATGGCTGCATGGCGCAAGACCCGAATAACCTGATCTGGATCGATCTGGAGATGACCGGCCTGGATACCCAGAACGATGTGATCATCGAGATCGCCACCATCGTGACGGACGCGAGGCTCAATACCCTGGCCGAGGGACCGATGATCGCCATCCACCAGCCGGATGCGGTACTGGATGCCATGGATGAGTGGAATACCCGCCAACATGGGGGCTCGGGGCTGATCGACCGGGTGCGTGCCAGCGAATATAATGAAGCGGCTGCAGAGGCTGAGACCATCGCCTTCCTGGCGGAGTACGTGCCCAAGGGCAAGTCCCCCATGTGTGGCAACAGCATCTGTCAGGACCGGCGTTTTATGGCCCGCTGCATGCCCGAGCTGGAGGCCTATTTCCATTATCGCAACCTGGATGTGAGCTCCCTGAAGGAGCTGGCTGTCCGCTGGTCACCGGAGATGGCCAAGGGTTTCAGCAAGCAATCCAGCCACCTGGCCCTGGACGACATCAAGGACTCCATCGCCGAGCTGGTGTATTATCGCGAGCACTTTTTGAAACTGCCCTGAGTGGCGGCATGAATCTGATATGACCGGGCCGGGTTTGGTCCTGGTTGTTTTTTGACTGAGGAGAACTGTATGGCAACCGTTACACTGAAAGGCAACGTATGCAATCTGGCTGGTACCGAGGTAAATGTTGGAGACGTGGCTCCTCAGATTACCGTGGTGAACTCTGACGGCCTGGCCGACAAGGTCGTAGGCGGCGCCAGCGAAAAGACCCAGATGATCGTTGTGGTGCCTTCCCTGGATACCCCGGTATGCGCCATGGAAACCCGCAAGTTCAACGAAGAGGCCGCCACGACCGATAACGTCGAGGTGACCGTGGTCTCCATGGACCTGCCCTTCGCCGCCAGCCGCTTCTGTTCCACCGAGGGCATTGAAAACCTGACCGTTGCCAGTGACATCCGCAACAAGGATTTTGCCAATGCCTATGGCGTGTTGATTGCCGACGGCCCCCTGGCCGGTCTGACCTGCCGCGCTATCTTCGTGGTGAACAAGGATGGTCGTGTAGCCCATAAGCAGATCGTGCCTGAGATCACCGATGAGCCAGACTATGCTGCGGCCCTGACCGCCGCCAAGGGGACCACCTCCCTGGGTGTTAGCTGCTGCGGCACCTGTCAGTAAGCCCTGCTTACATATTGTGTCATCTAGCCCCTGTTCGCAGGGGCTAGTTTTTTATGCCGCAGTTATTTCTAAATCTCTCAGCAAAACCGCATAAGCTTTTCTTCTTAGGCGGCATCCTGAATGCCATGGTCTTTATGGCCATCATGCTGGGGCAATATGCAGGGTTCGCCTATCCTGTTGTTGCACCCAAGCTCTATCATGCCTACTCCATGTTCTTTGCGGTATTCACCCAGTTCTTTACCGCGTTTCTGTTCACCATGTTTCCGCGGTTTTTGGTGGCCGATGAGGTTCCCAAAAAACGCTATGTAACAATATTTTTGCTGCTCAATATTTCATCGCTTCTTTATGCAATGGCAGTCTATGTTTCCCAGACCATTGCGGCATTGGCCATGCTGGGTCTCTTTGTTGCGCATGCTTGCATATTCAAGACGCTGTGGGAACTGAATGCCCAGGGCAGTTCACCGGATCGATATGATACCAATTGGATGCTGGGTGCCTTCTCCCTGGGTGTGCTGTCCCATTTGTTATTTGTGTTGCAGCAGTTTGGTGTAGGTCCGGTATCCTTAGATATCTTCGCCATCAACATGGGCTTCTTCCTCTATCTCTTTCTGCTGGTGCTGACACTCAGTCAGAAGATGATTCCGTTTTTTACCGAGAACAAGGTGCAGGGTTATAAAAGCAATAAGACCCCTTTCTTTTTGGAGGCGATGTTCCTGCTGTTGGCGATAAAGGTGTTATTGATATCACTACAGCTTTCAAGCTTTGATGTTGTGGTAGATCTATTGCTGTTTGCTATGACGTTGCAGGAATTGATCAAGTGGCGACTGCCGTTTTTTAAAGTTGATGCCATGTTGTGGGTTCTGTATCTCTCACTGCTGTGGATACCCTTGGGTTTTCTGCTCTATGTTTTTTCTGACCTGGGTCAGCTTTTTTCGGGCAGTGGGGCTGTCATGTTTGAGAAGGTGCATCTGCATGCCATTGCCGTAGGTTATTTTGTCACCATCGCTATCGGCTTTGGTTCTAGAATTATTCTTGGGCATGCAGGACATAAACCCCTGGCAGACAGGTTTACCATTGGGTTGTTTGGTCTTGTGCAGGTGCTGGTGTTTTCCCGCATTATCGGCGGACTGAGCCTGAATCTGGATACAGCTCTTTATATCCCTCTTATTATTTTTTCTGCTCTTGTTTGGCTGGTGCTGTTCACCCTTTGGTCAAAAAGATATCTAAAACTACTCTTTCAATAGGATTTTATTTCGGGCTGAGAGGGTGGGAACCTGGTTCACTATGGGATATGCTTTATCCCTAGTAGCGCTTAACTATTTAGCTGGGATGCAATCCAAAATGGTGCGGAAGCCCCATTGGAGAGCAAACATCATGTTGTTAACAGTAACTGATCCCACCGAACAGCAATCGCAGTTTGCGCGTTCTGTCGCCTGCATCATCTCCATCACCTGTCTCTTTTTCCTTGGCTTAACCGCCGTATCGGCCCAGCCCGGCGACAACATGCTTGCCATGGCTGAGGAGGATGCATTGTTGGCCATCTATGGTGATGAGGAGATTCTCAGTATTGCCACTGGCAGTTACCAGCCTGTGGCCAAGGCACCCGCTGTGGCTACGGTCATTACCGCTAAGGATATTCGCAAGATGGGGGCTACCGAACTGGCCCAGGTGCTAGAGGCAGTGCCCGGCCTGCATGTTAGCCGAAGCTTTTTTAACAACAACCCGATTTTTACCTTCCGTGGCATTTACAGTGAGTATAACGAACAGGTGCTGCTGCTGATCAATGGCATTCCCTATACTTCCTTGCAGACAGGTGAGCGACACGGGACATGGGGTGGCATGCCAGTGGAGGCGATCCAGCGTATCGAGGTGATTCGTGGGCCTGGCTCGGCGGTCTATGGTGCCGATGCCTTTGCCGGTGTTATCAATATTCATACCAAGAGCCGTGAGGATATCGATAGTACAGAATTTGGTGTACGTATCGGCAGCTTTGATACTCAGGACTACTGGGCTCTCTATGGGGATGACTGGGGTGAGTTTGAAGTGGCGGCCATGCTGGAGTATCGCACCACTGACGGCCATCGACGCAATATTACTCAGGATGCTGCTACCCTGTTTGATGGCATCTTCCTCAATGATACCTCCTATGCGCCGGGATCAGTTGAACTTTCCCGTCAGAATATCGATGCCCGTATCGATATCGGTTATGAGGTCTGGCGCTTCCGTACTGAGTATCAAGGTCGGCGGAATGTGGGGATGTACGCAGGGCTAGGTAGTTCCCTCGACCCCAATGGCCGATATCGTGCCGACCGCTGGGGGGCGGACCTTACCTACCACAATCCGGAGTTTGTAACCGACTGGGACGTGCAGGCCCAGGTCAGTTTTCGTAATTTTGCCCAGGAGGTTGAGGAGCAGATTTTCCTGTTGCCTCCCGGTACCTATCCAGGTTTTCCGGAGGGGGTAAGCGGCAACCCAGAGACATGGGAGCGGCACTGGCGCTTCGACTTTTCTACCTTCTATACGGGTTTTGAACGGCACAAACTGAGGTTTGGTACTGGTTATTACCTTGGAGATATATACAGAGTTCAGGAGACCAAAAATTTTGATATTCTTCCGGGTCCTGTGTTCTGGCCTAAGGTTGGCTTGGTTGATGTTACTGATACCGCTGGTGTGTATCTGCCGGAGAGGAAGCGCAGGAACTATTACTTCTCCCTGCAGGATGCCTGGCAGTTTACCAACGATTGGGAGCTGACTGCCGGTGTGCGTTATGACCATTACTCGCAGTTTGGTGATACCGTCAATCCTCGCCTGGCGTTGGTCTGGTCCACCAGCCAGAACGTGACCAATAAATTCATGTATGGCAGTGCCTTCCGCGCCCCGTCGTTTGCCGAGTCCTATGGCATGAATAATCCCGTGGCCACGGGCAATGATGACCTGGACCCGGAGACCATGAAGACCTTCGAGTGGGCCATCGACTATCGGGCCTCTGATGAACTGCGCCTAGGGGCAAACCTGTTCCACTACGTATGGGATGATATTATCGAATATGTATCGGGTGTAGCGGAGAATACGGGTAAACAGAAAGGATACGGTGTCGAACTGGAGGGCGACTGGCAGGCCCGTGATGATCTGCAGCTGAGAGGCAGTTATGCCTACCAGTACTCCGAGGATAAGGAAGCGGATCATGTCTCAGCCGGCGCTCCCAATCATCAGATCACCCTGAGAGCAGATTGGGAGTTCGAGCCAGACTGGCACCTGAACTCTCAGGCCAATTGGGTGGGCAAGCGTAACCGGGCGGCGGGGGATCCCCGTTCTGACCTGGATGGTTATGTCATGCTTGGTATGACCCTGCGGTACCGTAAGGCCAACTCCCCCTGGGAGGTGGCGGTGGCCGGGCGTAATCTTTTCAATACGGATGCAAGGGAATCGACCACAGGTGACCAAGCCATATTTTTGCCGGATGACCTGCCCCTGGCCGGCCGGAATTTCTTCGTAGAGCTGCGCTATAGCCCCGCTAAATAGCGGTAGGGCAGATTACCCCCGCCAAAAAGCTTTAAATTCCATTTGTTATCACGAAGCTCACGATGGTGAAAAGCTTGGCTTTTGTTTATGCCCTCGGCAACTACGTCTGCATGGCGCAAACTACCTGCGCCCATGTAGGTGTTCGTGGTATGGCTGGTTAATTTAGTCTGCTACTTATCAAGATGGACATCCATCTGGGGATAGGGGATGGAGATGCCGTTCTCATCGAAGGCCAGCTTGATCCTCTCTGTCAGATCGAATCTCACGGCCCAGTAATCTCCGGTATTGACCCAGGGGCGGACATTGAAATTAACGCTGCTGTCGGCAAGTTCTCCCACGGCAATCAGTGGCTCCGGCTCCCGCAGAATTCGCTCGTCCCCGTTGATGATGTCCCGCATGATCTCCTTGGCCTTGCGGATGTCGTCGTCATAGCCGATGCCGAATATCATGTCGATGCGGCGAGTGTCCTGGGCAGAGTAGTTGGTGATGGTGCCGCTATAGATGACTCCGTTGGGGATGATGATCTCTCGGTTGTCGCCGGTTTTCAGGGTGGTGTTGAAGATGCTGATTTTCTCCACTGATCCGGCGGTACCGCCTGCCTCAATGAAGTCGTTCCCCTTAAAGGGACGGAAGATTATGAGCATAATGCCGGCAGCAAAATTCTTGAGTGAGTCCTGCAGTGCCAGGCCGATGGCCAGACCGGCAGCACCCAGCAGTGCAATCAGGGATGTGGTGTTGACGCCGAGCTGATCCAGGGCGGCGATGATCACAAACAACAGCAGGGTGCCATTGCTGATGGAGCAGGCGAAGTTTACAAGTATCTCGTCCATGCCGGATCTGATCAGAAGCCTGCGGATTAGCTTGACCAGGCTCTTAGCAACAATGAATCCGACAGCGAATACCGCTAGGGCCAGGAGGATATTGATGCCCCAGGGGATGATATAGGTTGAAATAAGATGCTCTACATTGATGTCTTCGGATAACGCGTTCATCAGGGTGCTCCTTTTTATGACGCTATCAGGGGTGGCAGTTGCTGGTAGCGATAGTTGTAGACTAGATCTCTGGTATTAAAAAGACTGTATTTTCATAATCCTTGAATGGAAGGCCTTCATTTCAGACGTGTTGTTTCAACGCCCAACGCACATGTTCCCGTACCACCTCAGATTCATGCTCCACCCTTGATTTCAAGGCGGCTATGATCGCCTCGCTGGTCGGTGCGTTACCCAGGGCAACGGCTATGTTGCGTAACCAACACTCGTGGCCGATGCGGCGGATGGGGGAGCCTTCCAGATTCTCCAGGAACTCATCCTCGGTCCAGGCGAACAGCTCCACCAGCTTGGGTGCCTCCAATCCCTGGCGGGGCAGGAAGTCCTGTTCCTTTGTCTCTGTGGCAAAGCGGTTCCAGGGGCAGGCCAGCTGGCAGTCGTCACAACCGTAGATGCGGTTGCCCATGAGGGGGCGCAGTTCTTCGGGGATGGGGCCCTTGAGTTCGATGGTGAGATAGGAGATACAGCGCCGGGCGTCCACTTCATAGGGGGCGATGATGGCCTGGGTGGGGCACACCTCCAGGCAGGCGGTGCAGCTGCCGCAGTGGTCATCCACAGGTTCGTCCACCGGCAGGGGCAGATCGGTGAAGAGCTCGCCCAGAAAGAAGAAGGAGCCAGCGCCTTTGTTGATCAGAAGGGAGTGCTTGCCGGTCCAACCGAGCCCTGCTTTTTCCGCCAGGGCCTTCTCCAATACCGGTGCGGAGTCCACGAAGGCGCGGTAGCCGAATTCACCGATCTCCTGTTCCATGCGTTTGGCCAGTTTCTGCAGCCGGTTACGCATGAGCTTGTGGTAGTCCCGGCCCAGGGCGTAGCGGGAGATGTAGCCGGAACTGGAGTCTGCCAGAACTGTCTCAGGGGTACGGCCGGAACTGGACAGGTAGTTCATGCGCACCGAGATGACGCGCAGGGTGCCCGGTACTAGCTCCTGAGGTCGGCTGCGCTTGGTACCGTGGCGGGCCATGTACTCCATGTCGCCCTGAAAGCCGTTGTCCAGCCAGCGCTGGAAGCGGGCTTCATCCTCAGCCAGGTCGATGTCGGTGATCCCGACCTGCTGGAAGCCCAATTCAGTGGCCCAGGCCTTTATGTTTTTGGCCAGTAGCGCGTAGTCTGGATTGTTGGGAATAGGGGTCATTGATATGCACTATATCATCCTCAGACAGGACGTCTGAAAGACTACACTTGAACTAAAGCGCCCTGGAATTTGGTCATGGATTTGCGTTAAGGTTTTGTCGGATTTTTAGAGATGAGAAGCAGCAATACTATGTCCTATACAGCAGAACTTCCCCAGTCCCTCTACCGTGCCGCCCAGGTACGTGAACTTGATCGTACGGCCATCGATGGTCTTGGCATTCCGGGCTTGGCCTTGATGGAGCGGGCAGGTGTTGCGGCCTTTGAGCTGCTACAGGCAACCTGGCCGGAGGCCCGTGTCATCACCGTGGTCTGCGGTACGGGCAATAACGGGGGGGATGGCTTTGTCCTGGCGCGCCATGCCCTGCAGGCGGATATGGTGGTGCGGGTGCTGCAGCTGGGAGACCCGGAGCGCATCAAGGGCGATGCCCGCAGCAATCTTGAGCGCTATGAGGATGCGGGGGGCAGCGTAGAGCCCTTTACCGAGGTGCCGGTAGATACGGAGGTGCTGGTGGATGGCATTTTCGGCACCGGCCTGGAGCGGGAGGTAACAGGTGAATGGCGCCAGGCCATTGAGGTGATGAATGCACACCGGGCGCCCGTGCTGGCACTGGATATCCCCTCCGGGCTGCATTCGGACAGCGGGCAGGCGCTGGGGGTAGCGGCACAGGCTACCGCCACCATCAGTTTTATCGGGCTCAAGCAGGGGTTGTTTACCGGAGATGCCCCGGATTATTGCGGCCGCATCTACTTTTCTGCGCTTGAGGCGCCGGAAGAGGTCTACAAGGCAGAGGAGCCCTCTGCCATGCGGGTGACATGGCAGGATCAAGCGGGCCTCCTTGCCCCACGAGCCCGCACTGCCCATAAAGGGGATTGTGGCCATGTGTTGGTGATTGGAGGTGATCACGGCTTTAGTGGCGCGGCCCGTATGGCGGGAGAGGGTGCCCTACGCAGCGGTGCCGGCTTGGTGAGTGTGGCTACTCGTACTGAGCATGCGACTCTGCTGAGCACCCATCGCCCGGAGCTGATGTGTCATGGTGTGGAGGATGCCGCTGGGCTCTCCTCACTGCTTCAGCGGGCCACGGTGGTGGCGGTCGGTCCGGGCCTGGGCCAGAGTGACTGGGCCTGCCAATTGCTGGGCCGGGTGCTGGAGACGGATCTGCCCCTGGTGCTGGATGCGGATGCCTTGAACCTGCTGGCCCTGGAGCCGGCCTATCGGGATAACTGGGTGTTGACCCCCCATCCCGGAGAAGCGGCACGCTTGCTGGGATCTAACTCTACAGATATCCAGGCTGACCGCTTTCAGAGTATCAAGGCCCTACAGGAGCGTTATGGCGGCGTGGCCGTGCTGAAAGGTGCTGGAACCCTGGTTCAGGGCAGCCCTGAGCGGCCGGTCGCACTCTGTTCCGAGGGCAATCCCGGTATGGCCAGTGGCGGCATGGGGGATGTGTTGACTGGTGTCATCGCAGCGTTACTGGCCCAGGGGCTTGGTATTGAGGATGCCGCTACGGCCGGTGTCTGTCTGCATGCGGCGGCAGCCGATCGGGCTGCCCAGAGCGGGGAGCGTGGCCTGTTGGCCACGGACCTGCTACCGGAGCTGCGCCCACTGCTCAATCCGGATGCTGTTTCGTGCTGAGCCTGGAGGTCGAGAGCCCGGAGGCCCAGGAGGCCCTGGGCGCGGCGCTGGCGGCGGCCTGTCCTGCATCCTGTGTCATCTACCTTGAAGGACAGCTGGGGGCCGGCAAGACCACCCTGGTGCGTGGATTTATCTGTGGCCTTGGACACCAGGGGGCGGTAAAGAGCCCGACCTATACCCTGCTGGAACCCTATGATCTGCCCAATGGGCTTTGCTACCATTTCGACCTCTATCGCCTGGCCGATCCCGGTGAGCTGGAGTATCTGGGGGTGCGGGATCTCCTGCAGGGGGAGGCCATCCTGCTGGTGGAGTGGCCGGAGCGCGGGCAGGGAGAGTTGCCGGGGGCGGACCTGATTCTGCATATCCATTACCGTCCCGATGGGCGTCATATTGAGCTGGAATCCCTCACAGACAAAGGGGAACAGCTGGTAACTGAGGTTGCAGGCTGATAGTGGGCAGTTTTTCAGCTACTGGAATCGATATTAAAAATAAGGGGTTGGGATTGATGGGGTGGGGTGTTTGATGTTTGCTTCCCCTGGCCTTGTGCATTTTTGTCGTTTTTCTGTGGTGCCTGTGCGCCTGACGGAGATCACGTCCTTGGCCCTAAGTGCTAAATTAACTTTAGGTATGTCTCCTATCTAACAGATATACCTAGAAAAATAGAGAATGCCGTGCTATCTTCGATAGTATCTCCAGTAGGATGGTGCATAGGCAGTTCATAATGAAAAAGCTCATTGCCTTCATATGCCTGCTCTTCAGTTTGCAGGTACAGTCAGCAACCCTCTCGGTTGATGGCTTGCGTCTCTGGGCCGCGCCAGATCACACGCGCCTGGTATTTGATACCAGCGGGGCGGTGAGTCACAGTATTTTCAGCCTCAGTAACCCCGACCGGTTGGTCATCGATATCAAAAGCACCCGCTTGAAGGTCTCACTGCCTGAGGCCGGCAAGGATGACAGCTACGTCAGTGGCCTGCGCAGTGCACCTCGCAAGGGAGGCGATCTGCGCGTGGTGCTGGATCTGAAACAGGTCATCAACCCCAAGAGCTTTGTACTCAAGCCAAACAGCCAATATGGGCATCGCCTGGTGGTCGATCTCTATGGCAAGAAAGGTGTGGTCAAGAAAAAACCCAAGGTAGTGAAGAGCGTCAATAACAGAACAAAACTGCGTGATATTGTCATTGCCATCGATGCCGGCCACGGCGGTGAGGATGTGGGTGCCAGCGGTCCCCGCAGAACCCGCGAAAAGGATGTTGTGCTGGCGATTGCCCGTAAGCTGAAAAAGTTGATCGAGGCTGAGCCAGGCATGCGGCCGGTCATGACCCGTGATGGCGACTACTATGTGGGCCTGCGCAAACGCATGAACATCGCCCGTGAGCATAAGGCCGATCTGTTTATCTCCATCCATGCCGATGCCTTCCGTGACCCACGGGTGCGCGGGGCCTCAGTCTATACCCTATCTAATCGCGGTGCTTCCAGTGAGGCCGCCCGTTGGCTGGCGGAGAGTGAGAATGCCTCTGACCTGGTTGGTGGTGTCTCCCTGGATGACAAGGATGACTTATTGGCCTCGGTGCTGCTTGATTTGTCCCAGACAGCCACCCGGCAGGTCAGTATGGATGCAGCGGACAGGGTGTTCCGGCAGCTTAAGCAGTTGGGCAAAACCCATGGCCGGCGTGTACAGCAGGCGGGTTTTATGGTGTTAAAGTCACCGGATATCCCCTCCATATTGGTAGAGACCTCCTTTATCTCCAATCCATCGGAAGAGAAGAAGCTGAAGGATCCCCGGCATCA
>Ga0316190_10000610_pt1 | contig 24888 bp, 22 predicted proteins | sample Eddworburrow2_MG_FD_204929 | JGI IMG/M metagenome (GOLD analysis project Ga0316190, IMG submission 204929) | Coastal sediment microbial communities from Maine, United States - Eddy worm burrow 2 | ecosystem: Environmental > Aquatic > Marine > Coastal > Sediment | place: USA: Maine | collected... | reverse complement strand
ACGATGTCGGCCTTGCGACTCAGCTTCTCTCGACCGTCAGGTTCCACGAGTTCTCGACTGTTCGGTGGGGGTTCACCAGACCTCAAAACCGAAGTCCGGTGGCTCACGGCACCCAGGCCGGCACCCGGAACCAGAAACGCCCTGGTGCTGTGACCAGGGCGTTCTCGTGTGGGGCTACCAAGAGTTGAACTTGGGACCTCACCCTTATCAGGGGTGCGCTCTAACCAACTGAGCTATAGCCCCGAGCGAAACCCAACGCTATCGGCTCGGGCGGGTTGCGGCTACTGATTTCGCTTTCGATGCACGCGAACTGTCTCTTCTTCAACCACCGTGACGCGGATACCGCCGATCAGGTCGGAGATGAGGTTGAACACCACTGTCAGCAGCACCACCATCACCGTCGATGCAAGGGTCATGATGGCAGCGATGGCCATCGCCGCTCTGAAAACGACGTCGCCCTGGATCTCGTACTCGGTGTAGTCGCCGAGTTCACGGATGAAGCTCTCGATGTTCTCGATCGTCCCGGCGGCGACGGCTGCGTTCCACACCAACACGCTGGCCAACAACAGAGCGGCGAACACCGCCAGGTGAAACAGCACCGAGAAGGTCAGCACCGACCACGGGTCGATATGACGCACGACCCGGCGAACCTTGCGGGCCCGCACTCGTCGACTACGTCGGAGCAAGCCGCTTTCGAGTAGGTGGGGAAGCTTGGTGGCCAGACCAGAAGCCTTCTCGACCGAGCCGTTTGGTGCCACAGCGGGCTGGGCGGGCGATGCGCCGATCAGAGGCGGAGTGCCGACGGTTTCCCCAACGTAGGGAACCGAAGGGGATACAACCGGCTGGGTTGACATCTCCGCCACCGCAGATCTGCCGAACTCAGCGTCGGCGGTGAGGGCGTGGCTGGTCTCCATGACCGGCACCACACCGGCCCCCGCCTTGGCAGCGATCGGCCTTACGCCGGATGATTCAGCGTCGGTCAGGGTGGAAGCGGATTGCCGCCCTCCGCTTGCGTTCTCCGCAGCGAGCGCAGCTCCGGCAGAAGCGACGGTCTCCGAGGCTGAACCACCCGGAGTCGGCAGGGCCCCCTCGGTGGGGAACAAACCGTCGGTGGGTGCAACGCCTTGGGATGTCACCGTGGGCACGGTCAAGGCATCGGCCACCGCTGACGGTTCGATCACGGTTTCCAACAACTCACCGGTCGGTGCCAGTTCGGTCGAAACGGAACCGTTGCCGTTGCCATCAGCTGAGCCGTCGCCGCCAGTGCCACCGTTGCCGGTCGAACCGAGGACGGGACGCTCCGACTGGACGGTCTCGTCGTCCTCGACGCTATCGGTTGGCTCGAACCCAAGAGCAGCCACAAGGGCGTCACCGATTTGGGATGAGCCCCGCTCTGGGCCGTCGTCATCGGTCATAGTTAGGCTAAGTGTAGGCGACGACGGTGACGACTCCAGGTCACCCCATGCGGTGAATTCGACATTTGCCCAAGCGGCGCATCAACCGGTTACGTCCCAGACGGCGGCCGCGACCGCACGTACGCCGTCGACCGCCACCGTCACCTCGACCCTCACACCATCAGTGCGGTAGGCAACGAGGTCGGCCCCGTTCCGGGTCGCCAGGTCAACGGCGCCCGGGCGGCCCTCATAAACTCCGGCCAGCGCCGCCATGTCGGCCGCCGTCTGGGCCTCGGCCCGCCGCACTGCTCGCGCCCCCAACTCAACCACGAACACCATCACCACCACGGCCAACGCCAACACGATCATGGCCATCGGTAACGCCGAACCCCGCTCGCGATTCCTCTGCATTCCCAACCCCCATTACCAATACCTGTGTGTACGTGGGGCCCGCAGGGCCGAGGGGTCGAAACCGAACGATCAGTTGTCCGACGGTGACCCACCGCCGACACCATCGTCGCCGAGATCACCATCAGTGCGGTCGCCAACAGCATCAGCCGCATCGACAACACCGGCATCGACAACACCACCAGCCGCATCGCCGACAGCGAGTTGGTCGAGGTCGACATCATCGCCTTCGGGTGCCTCGACGTTGAACAGGCGGGCCACGGCTGAGACTTGATCGGAGTCATCCAGGTTCATGACCCGGACACCGGTGGCGTCACGACCCTGCTGGGAGATGTCGGTGACCGAGGTGCGAATGACCACCCCACCCGAGGAGATGAGCAGTACCTCATCCTCGGAGGCCACGAACATCGACGCCACGACCTTGCCCTTCTTCTCGTTCACCGTGACACAGCGAACACCGAGACCAGCCCGCCGCTTGGCGGTGAACAGCTCGGGATTGATGCGCTTTCCGAAACCTTCACTGGTCACGATCAGCAGTTCAGCGTCGGTCGACATCACATCGGCGGACACCAACTCGTCGCCCTCACGGAACTTCATACCAACCACCCCAGCCGCCGATCGACCCATGGGGCGCACATCGGATTCGGAGAAACGCAGGGCCTGGCCCTGACGTGACGCCATGAAGATGTCGTCCTCACCATTGGTCGGCACCACCGACACCAGCTCGTCGCCCTCGTTCAGCTTGATGGCAATCAGGCCACCCCGCAGCGATGAGTCATAGGCGGTGAACAACGTCTTCTTGACCCGCCCCTCGCGGGTGGCGAAGAACAAGAACCGGTTGGTCTCATAGTCGCGCGTATCGACGATGGCCTCGATCTTCTCCTGCGCCTGCAACTGCAGGAGGTTGACCAGTGCCATCCCCCGCGAGGTGCGGCTTGAGATTGGAATCCCGTGGGCCTTGATGCGGTACACCCGCCCCTGGTTGGAGAAGAACAACAGATAAGCGTGCGCCGTGGTGTGCAGCAGGTGGGTGATGAGATCGTCGTCGTCGCCCTTGAGCTTCGCTCCGGTGACGCCACGCCCCCCTCGACCCTGATTGCGGAACTCCTCGGCCGACACCGACTTGATGTAGCCCGACGACGACAACGTGACCACCAGGTCCTCGTCGTCGATCAGGTCCTCGATGTCGAGCTCGCCGGGATCGGGCACCAAAGCTGTCTGGCGAGGGGTGGCAAACTCGTCGCGGATCTCGGTCAGCTCTTTCTTGATCACGGCCCGCAGCTTGGCGTCGTCGGCCAGGATGGCTTCCAGCTCGGCGATCCTGGTCTGCAGGTCGTCGTATTCCTCTTGCAGCGCCGCCCGGGCCAGGCGGGTGAGGCGGGCCAGGGTCATGTCGAGAATGTGATTGGCCTGCGCCTCGGAGAACTCGAACCGCTCCCCCATCAGCCGGTTTCGGGCCTCGCCCCGATCCTCCGACGCCCGGATGGCGGTGATGATCTCGTCGATCATGTCGAGGGCCCGCAGCAGACCCTCCAGGATGTGGGCCCGGGCCAGCGCCCGCCGCAAGCGATCCTCGGTGCGGCGTCGCACCACCTCACGCTGATGCTCGACATACGCCACCAGGGCGTCGCGCAGGTTCAGGGTGCGGGGAATCCCATCGACCAGAGCCACCATGTTGGCGCTGAACGTGGTCTGCATGGGGGTGAACTTGTAGAGGTTGTTCAACACCACCAGTGCCGTGGCATCACGCTTGAGGTCGAACACCAGGCGGGTCTTGCCCTTGGCCGACTCGTTGCGGATCTCCCGCAGCCCGGTGATGTCGCCCCGCTCAACCAACTCGGCGGTCTTGCGGGCGATCTGATCAACCGAGGTCTGGTACGGCACCTCGGTCACCACGATCTGATCCGAGGTCTTACCCTCGACGATCTCGGCCACGGCCCGCATCCGGATCGAACCCCGACCCGTGCGGTAGGCGTCGCGGATACCGACTCGGCCCAGAATCTGGGCGTGGGTCGGGAAATCAGGGCCCTTGACGAACTCCATCAGATCTTCGACGGTCGAGTCGGAATTGTCGATCAGATGGATGACGGCGTCGATCACCTCGCCCAGATTATGGGGCGGGATGTTGGTGGCCATACCCACCGCGATGCCCTGGCTGCCGTTCACCAACAGGTTGGGGAAACGGCTGGGGAGAACCGTTGGTTCTTCGTGCTTGCCGTCGAAGTTCTCGGTGAAATCGACGGTGTCCTCGTCGATATCGGCCAGTAGACGCATGGCAAGCGGGGTGAGCCGACACTCGGTGTAGCGGTAGGCGGCGGGGGGATCGTCGGGCGAACCGAAGTTGCCGTGGGGATCGATCAGGGTGTGGCGCAATGAAAACGACTGCCCCATACGAACCAGGGAGTCATAGATGGCCGAGTCACCGTGGGGGTGGAAACGACCGATCACGTCACCAACGACGGTGGCGCACTTCACGTGCGAGCGGTCGGGGCGGTGGCCGGCGTCGAACATCGACCACAGGATCCGGCGGTGAACCGGCTTGAGGCCATCTCGCACATCGGGCAGGGCCCGGGAGATGATGACCGACATTGCGTACTGGAGGAAGGAATCCTCCATCTCGTTCTGGATCTCGATCGGCTCGATGTTGTCGATCAAGCCCTGGTCTTCGTCGATGGGGGGTACGTCACTCATGGGCAGCTCAGATGTCGAGGAATCGGGCGTCGTCGGCGTTGTTCTGGATGAAGTGTTTGCGGCTCTCGACGTCGTCGCCCATCAGCACGGCAAACACCTCATCGGCAATGACGGCCTGCTCAACGGTTACCTGGAGCAGGGTGCGTTTGTCGGGGTCCATGGTGGTTTCCCACAACTCGTCGGCATCCATCTCGCCCAGGCCCTTCAGCCGTTGGAACTCGGCGTTGGGATGCTCGGCCAGGTAGAGGTCGCGGGCGGCCTCATCCTTGAGGTAGATCTTGGATCGACCAACCTCGGTGGAGAACAGTGGGGGCTGGGCGATGTAGATGTAACCGGCCTCAACCAGGGGCCGCATCTGACGGAAGAAGAACGTGAGCAACAGGGTGCGGATGTGGCTGCCGTCAACATCGGCGTCGGCCAGTAGCACCACCTTGTGGTACCGGACCTTTTCCACATCGAACTCTTCTTCACCGAAACCGGCGCCAATGGCCTGAATCAGCGAGATGATCTCGGTGTTCTTGAACATGCGCTCGGGACGGGCCCGCTCCACGTTCAAGATCTTGCCCCTGATGGGCAGGATGGCCATCGTCCGGGGGTCGCGCGCTTCCTTGGCTGAACCACCGGCGGAGTTGCCCTCCACGATATACAGCTCCGACTCGGCCGGATCCTTGCTCTGGCAGTCGGCCAGCTTGCCCGGCAGCCCGGCGCCGTCGAGTGCCGACTTGCGGCGGATGGTCTGACGGGCCTGGGTGGCGGCGATCCTCGCCCTGGCCGCCTGGGAGGCCTTCACCACCATGGCCTTGGCCTCGCGGGGGTTCTCCTCGAACCACTCCCGCAGCCGCTCGTTCGTTGCCTTCTCCACCAGGGAGCGGACCGACACGTTGCCCAACTTCGACTTGGTCTGCCCTTCGAACTGGGGCTCGGCGACCCGTACGGAGATGATGGCGGTCAAACCCTCACGGATGTCCTCGCCCTGGAGGTTCTCCTCTTTTTCCTTGATGAGACCCTTGTCGCGGGCGTAGGCATTGACGGTCCGGGTGAGCGCGGTGCGGAAGCCCTGCTCGTGCATGCCCCCTTCCATGGTGTTGATGCCATTGGCGAAGGAGTGGATGCCGTCGGTCTGGTAACCGGTGTTCCAGGCGAAGGCGATCTCGACCGCTTCGCCCTCAGCCTCTTCGGCGTACCAACCGACCTGTTCGAACAGGGCCTCCTTGGAGGCGTTCAGGTGGCGGACAAAGTCACGGATGCCACCGTCATAACGCAGCACGACCTCTTTGAAATCAGGATCGCGCGCATCCATGAGGTGGAATTCGAGGCCGGCGTTGAGGAACGCCATCATCTGGAACCGGTCGACCAGCGTCTGGGTACGGAACTCGACGCCCTCTTTGAAGATGGCAGGATCAGGCCAGAATCGCACGGTGGTCCCGGTACGGATAATCCGGCCGGCACTGGTCGCGCCGTTGGCGCCGTTGCTGTCGATGCCGTTGGCCGCCTCCAGGATGGTGTTCGCATCCTCGGCCCCGTTGCTGTCGACACCGGCGTTGCGGTAGATGGGGGGCGGTGAGGTCCCGGTGACGGTCAGCTTCTGGTCGGGGTGGCCGCCATCGCGGAACGACATGAAGTGACGCTGGCCATCACGGTCGATATCGACCTCAAGCCTTGTGGACAAGGCGTTGACAACCGAGACACCAACCCCGTGCAGACCACCGGAAACCTTGTAGCCACTGTCTCCGAACTTGCCACCGGCGTGGAGCACGGTGAGCACAACCTCGGCTGCGGTCAGGTTCTCGAACTTGGGATGCAGACCAACGGGAATACCCCGGCCGTTGTCGACAACCTCGACACCGCCGTCTTCACAGATCTCGACGTCGATGCGGTCACAGTGGCCCGCCATCGCTTCATCCACAGCGTTGTCCACAACCTCCCAAACAAGGTGGTGGAGGCCGGTGGGGCCGGTCGACCCGATATACATTCCCGGCCGTTTGCGAACGGCTTCGAGACCTTCGAGGACCTGGATGTCGGCCGCACCGTAAGAGTCGGACGAGCCGTCGTCCACAGCACCTTGGTGTTCGTTGTCAGAAGAATCAGCCATACAAGTAGCGCACCCATGCGTCGGATGCCAGCTTTCGCCAGCTATTCATTCTACCAGCCCATTGCTCCCGGCCGGTACAAGCCGAATCCCCTTCAGCCCACTAGCTCTCCTGAGCCGTCCGACCCTGCTAGCGAACGGTGTGGGCAACCACCTTGGTCACGGTGGTTTTGGGGAAAACCAGGGCAAACCGCTGCTTGATCTGGTGCTCCATCCAACCGATCTGTGAGGCCCAGGCAGCGTCGTCGCAGTCAACGGTGAGTACCCCGTCGATCAATTCCAGCGGCCGGGTGGGGCCGGCCAGAGCGGGGCCCACGATCTCAGGCCAACGCTTCAACAACTCACTCACCACATCGACCGGGGGTGCACCGAGGTGCTTGAAGTACCGCTCCAGACCCCAGCGCACCGGTTTGGGATCGTGATAGTTGCTCATGACACTCCCCCGGCAGCGTCATCCACCGGCTTGGGCTGGAAGGTGCCGTCGGGGTGGACGTGGAGTTGCTGGTCGGCGTGGGCGTCGGGGGGTAGTGGGCTGGCGCTGGTGATGACGGCCTGACCGGGGGGAAGGTTGGCGAGCAACGCCCGGGAGCGGTCGGGGTCGAGCTCGGAGAGGACGTCGTCGAGCAGTAGCAGCGGTGCCTCGCCCAGGCGTTGGCTGATCAGGCGGTGGCTCGACAGCCGCAGGGCCAGGGCGAGGGTACGTTGCTCCCCCTGGGAGGCCTCGCTCCGACTGGCCAGGCCGTCGATCTGCAGCACCAACTCATCGCGGTGTGGTCCCCGCTGGGTGACGCCACGGCGGACGTCGTCGTTGCGGCCGGCAGCGAGGGCCTCGGCCAGGGTCGTCTCGGGCCAGGAGCGCTGGTACACGGCCGTCACCGGAACACAGCGGCCGGCCAGCACCTCATAGGCGGAGGACAGGTGGGGCAGCAGAGCCGCCACCAGAGCCTCGCGGCGCTTCGTCAGCTCCTCCCCCACCGATGCCAACTTGGTGTCCCACACATCCATTGTCATGGCTGCGCCCTCATCGAGGCGACCGTGACATTGGCGCAACAGGGCGTTGCGTTGTCGCAGAACCCGCTCCAGATCGCTGACCACGCCGTCAGCCGCGGGGTCGAGTGCGACCAGGGCATCGTCGAGATACTCCCGGCGCCGGGCCGGGCCCTCCTTGACCAGGGCCAGATCATCGGGAGCGAACACCGTGACCCGTACCGCTCCCAGCAGATCACGGGCCCGCCGCAACCGTTGCCGGTTGACCTGGGCCCGGGTCTTACCCTTGGCCAGCTCCAACTCGATCAGGACCTCACGTTCATCACGAATGCCCTCGGCCCGCACGAACCCCTTCTCCGCTCCGTGACGAACCAGGCTGTCCACCGGGGCCGAGCGGAACGACTTCAGTGTCGCCAGCAGTCCCAACGCTTCGAGCACGTTGGTCTTGCCGACACCGTTGGGCCCAACGATGGCCGTCAGCCCGGCGTCGAGCGGCAACTCGAGGGTGTGGTAGCTACGGAAATCGGTGAGCCACAGGCGGGTGATCTGCACAGGCGGCTTCGGCTAGGAAACCCGTACCGGCATGAGCAGGTACAGGAAGTCCTCAACGCCGACGGCACGAACCAGGGCAGGCTTGAGCTCGTCGATGGTGGCCAGGGCAATCTCCTCGCCGGGGGCAACCTCGGCGCCTTCGAGCAGGTACTGCGGGTTGAACGCCACCACCAGATCGCTGCCGGTGTAGCGGCTCTCCACGCTCTCCCTGGCGGTACCGACGTCCTGGGTTACCGCCACCAGTTCCATTCCTTCGCTCGACATCTCGATACGGATGGGAGTCGACTCCCGGGCCAGCAGCTTCACCCGGCGTAGGGCGTCGAGCAGTTCTTCGCGGTTGACGATGAGCTCGTTGGGGTGCGAGTCGGGGATTAGACCCCGGTAGTTGGGGAAGTCACCTTCGATGAGACGGGTGATCAAGGTAACCGAGCCAACCTCGAATGAGGCCTCGTTGCGGCCAAGGCGGAGCGAGACCCGCTCGTCCTGGGCCAGCACCCGGTTCAACTCGCCCAGGGCACGGGAGGGAACCAACACGCTCTGGCCCTCGTCGAGCACGGCGACATCGGACACATCGCGCATGGCCAGGCGGTAGGAGTCGGTGGCCACCAGCCGAAGCCCGTCGGCTTCGGCCGCCAACAATACACCGGTGAGAATCGGACGGGAATCGTCCGACGAGGCGGCCAGAACGACCTGCTTGAGCGACTCGGCCAACTGGCTGCTGGCCAGGGTCACCGGTTCGGATTCAAGCTTGGCCAACTGGGGGAACTCGTCGCCGGAGATGAGGCGGATGCTGAAGTCGCTCCGCCCCGCCCTGATGGCCAGCGATTCATCCTCGGCAGCGAAGGACACCGCTCCCGGCTGCACCGCCTTGACGATGTCGGAGGCGAGGCGGGCAGGAATGACCGACACGCCATCGGATTCTCCCGAGACGGTGACGACGGTGGAGATCGTGAGATCGAGATCGCTACCGGTGAGGGTCAACTGATCGCCGACTAGTTCTGCTCGTATTCCTGAAAGTCCCGGAAGGCTGCTGCGACCGCTGACGGCTCGGCCCGCGATACCCAACGCTTCGACCAGTACGTCTCGTTCACATCGGAACTTCACGCCCGAACTCCTTTGTCCTCATTGCTACGGTCTCATCGTGTCTGAAAATGGTAGTAGTGGGTAGTAAGACCTGTGGATTGTGGACGGCGGGGCGTCTCACCTGGTCACAGGCCCTTTAGTTTTCCAGAGTCGCTCTGGAGTTTCCCCACCGGCGCGGCGGCGAGCCGACGGTGCTGGGGACAACGGCCAGCGTATCCACCGGCAAAGGCCCTTCTGTGCACAGGTCTCCCACAGCAATTACTACTGGTAGTCCCCAGCCTGAGCCTGGTTTCTGACCTTCTTCTCCAGCGCCATCACATCGTTGTAGATCTGTGAGCGCTCCTTCATCAGAGCTGAGATCTTGTCGCAGGCGTGCATGACGGTGGTGTGATCGCGGCCTCCGAACTCCCGGGCGATCACGGGGAAGCTCAAATCGGTGAGCTGACGGGTGAGATACATGGCCATCTGGCGGGTGATGACAAGGGGCCGGCGGCGTGACTTGCCAATCAATTCCTCATTGGTGAACCCGAACTTGTCGACGGTGGCTTCCAGAATCATGGCCACGGTGATCGGTCGGGGTTGGCGGTTGGCGATGAAGTCGCCCAGTACCTGCTCGGCGATGTCGCTGGTCATCGGGCGGCCGTTGAGGGTGGCGAAGGCCGTTACCTTATTTAAGGCGCCTTCAAGCTCACGGATGTTGCTGGTGATGTTGGTGGCGATGAACTCGCTGACATCGTTGGGTAGGAAGTTGCCGTCGCGATCGGCCTTCTTCCGCAGGATGGCCATGCGGGTCTCGATGTCCGGGGGCTGGATGTCGGTCAGCAGACCCATCATGAAGCGACTCTTGAGCCGCTCCTCCAGGGTGGGGATGGCGTCCGGCGGGCGGTCCGATGACAGTACGATCTGATGGTTGGAGCCGTAGAGATCATTGAAGGTGTGGAAAAGCTCCTCCTGGAGTGAGTCCTTACCTTCGATGAACTGGATGTCATCGACCAGCAGCACGTCGATCTGGCGGTAACGGCGCTTGAAGTCGTGACCCGAGGAGTTCTTGATGGAGTCGACAAAGTCGTTGAGGAACGTCTCGGTCGAGACGTACAGCACTTTGAGGCGGGGGTAGACGTCGTTCACGAAGTGCTGGATGGCCCGGAGGATGTGGGTTTTCCCCAGCCCGGCCGAGCCGTAGATGAACAACGGGTTGTACGAACCGCCGGGGCGCTCGGCCACCGAGAGGGCGGCGGCGTGGGCGAAGCGGTTCGATGGGCCGATCACGAAACCGTCGAAGGTGTAGCGATGACGCTGGTCGATTGCCTCCCCCGGGTGTGGACCGCTACGTGGTGCCTGGTGGGGATCGGGGGGCCGTGGAGGGGGTGAACCGAGCGGATCCGACAGTTGGGGCCGGTCGCGACCGTCGGGTGCGGTCGGGGCGAACTCGCTTGGGGTGAGGTCAAGATCGAGGGTGTCGTGCAGATTGAGATCGGCGTCGAACAAGGTGGGGATAATCAGCTCGAACTGCACCACCAGGTTGTGGCCTGCGGCCTCGGCCACTGCATCTTCGACCAGGGGCCGGTAGCGACCATCGAGTTTGTCGCGCATAATGCCGTTGGGTAGACCCAATACGAAGCGGTCTCCAACCAGCTCCACCGGGGCCACCGAGGCGAAGGTGCTCTGCCAGACTCCGTCGGAGACCTGACTCTTGAGAAGATCGGAGGCCGATGTCCATAACTGCTCGGCTGCTAACACGGTTCCTCCACCAGCGGTTTCTCCCCAAATCCCACAGGCTTATCCACAGCTCTACCCGGGAATGTCGCCGCGGGTAGGGGCAGAGATGCGGCTCCTGGAGCATGGAAAGGCTCCCGGGGAAGGTTGACGGTAGCACTGTGGATAGCGGCGGCCCACCCCATGCTGTGGAAAAGGTGGTTGTCCACTGGCTCGGCGGTACGCTTCTCTGATCGAGCTGTCATGGCCGGGGCCGACGTTCGGTTCCGCCTGTCCGGCATCGTCACGCATCTGGCGCTGATCAAATCAGGCTGGATGTGCCCAGGTTCTCATCTCGAGTCCTGACTCCGATCCTGCGATCCGTTCAGGGAGAAGTTTTCGTGAAGCGCACGTTCCAACCCAATACCCGCAAGCGGGCCCGTAAGCACGGGTTCCGTCTCCGTTCAGCGACCCGTGGTGGTCGAGCCGTGTTGCGGTCGAGGCGGGCCAAGGGCCGCAAGCGCCTGAGTGCGTGATCTGGCGTATCCGCAGCCGTAGTATCTTCGCCGACTTGGCGGAGAGCGGCCGACGGGTACGCAGCGGTCCGATTCGAATGATGTACGTCCCCCTGCCCAGTGAGCATCCGCAGTTGGCGATGGCCATGGGCCGCCGGTTTGGTAACGCGGTGGAGCGAAACCGGGCCCGGCGTCGGGTTCGGGCTGCTTTCGCCGCCGGTTGGCAGCCCGGTCGGTCACCAATGGGTGCCTTTCTGGTTTCCGGTAACCGCCAACTGCTGACGGCCCGCTTCTCGTCGATCGTGGAAGCCACGTCAGATTGCCTGACCCAACTCGAGGGCGCCTCCAAGCGCGCCGGGAGTGAGGGTCGCTGATGGTGAAGCGTTTCATGCTGCGCCTGATCCGCCTGTACCAGGCGACGGCGCCGGTACGCACCCCTCGTTGTCGGTACCTGCCGACCTGTTCGTGTTACGCCGCTGAAGCCATCGAACGACATGGTGCGGCCCGAGGCCTGTGGTTGTCACTGCGGCGCCTGGGCCGATGCCAGCCCTTCGGATCGTATGGATTCGACCCGGTCCCGGAGAAATAGCCATGTTTGATGCCGTTGCCAGAGTGCTGGCCTTCTTCTATTCGCTCCCCGTTGTCGGCGGCTCATACGGACTGGCGATCATCCTGCTCACCGCAGCGGTGATGGTCGTGTTGATGCCGTTGACGCTGAAGGCAACCCGGTCGACGATCAAGATGCAGGAGGTGCAGCCCAAGCTGCGCGAGCTGCAGAAGAAGCACAAGGGTGACAAGGCCACCCTCAACCAGGAGATGATGGCCCTCTACCAGGCCAATGGCATCAACCCGGTTGGCGGTTGCCTACCAATGGTGGCCCAGCTGCCGGTGTTCCTGGTGCTGTTCAATGTGCTTCGAGGCCTGTCCCGCCGGGTGTCGGAGACTCCATACTTCAGCATCTCGGAGTACGCACGCTCGCTACGGGGAGCGGAACCCCTCGTTGGCGAGAACTTTGATCCGAAGTACCTCTCGGTCGATTCGGAGTTCTACCAGGACCTCAACCACGACACCGAGATGGCCTTCGGTCCCTTCGACCTGGCCCAGGAAGCGCTGGATGTCATCCAGAGCAACTTCCTGCGGGGCATACCCTATGTATTGCTGATCGGATTTGTGGTCGCCACCAGCTTCTACCAGCAGCGGCAGGTCACGGCGCGGCGCTCTGGTGGGTCGGCAGGTATGAACCCGCAGCAAGAGATGATCATGAAGTTCCTGCCGTTGCTCTCGGGCATCTGGAGCTTCGTGTTCCCGGCGGGGCTCGTTCTCTACTGGGCCACCTCGAACGCATTCCGGATCGCCCAGCAGACCTACATCACCCGTGCCTTCTACGGCGCCGATGATGACGATGGTGGGTCCAAGACGACCGAGGCCCTGGCGGCCACCCTGGGCGGCGAGGATTCAGACACCCCGACCGACGACGTCGTGACCGATAGTGTCAACGGGGTTGCCACCAACGGGTCGAAGTCGAAGTCGAAGTCGAAGTCGAAGCCGGCGGCGAAGCAAGGCGGTTCATCGAACGGCTCAGACCGGGATTCCGATTCTGAGCCCGAGAGTGGCCCCGTTGACCGCGAAGCGGCCTGGGCCAAACGACGACAGGAAAGGGCACGGATCCAGGGAGCGAACAAGACCACGGTGGAACAAACCAGCCGGGTTACTCCCAAGGGAACGAAGCCGACAAGCTCGAAGAAGAAGCGGAAGAGGTAACAGAGCGTGGAATGGGTGAACGTCACAGCAAAGTCGGTGCCCGAGGCAATCGACTTGGCTCTCGGCAATCTGGGAGTTGATGAGACCGAGGCCGAGATCGAGGTCTTGGAAGAACCGAAACAGGGCCTCTTCGGCCGTACCCGAGGCACGGCCCGGGTGAAGGCGCGGGTCAAGCCACGTCAGACCCGCCCCAAAGTCGAGCGGGGCCGAAGGAACACCAAGAGCTCGGCGAAGAAAAGCACACAGCGAAAGGCAAAGGACGATTCGGGCTCGAAGTCGAGTTCGAACGGTTCCTCCCGCCAATCGAGGGGACGCGACGAGTCCAAGCGCGATGAATCCAAGCGCGATGAATCCAAGCGGGGCGGCGAACGCTCCGAGCGGGGTCGGGGCCAGGGTTCGAGCAGTAGCAGTGACCGAGGCGGTCGGAACAGGAAGCAAGGCCAGGGCGCGGCGACGGCCAAAGCCAAGGAGGCTTCAATGCAAGAAGTGTCGGATCATATTGAGTCGTTCCTAGCGGGACTGACCGAGGCGTTCGGGCTCGACGGCGGTGTCCAGGTCATTTCCGACCCGGACAACGGTCTGGTCGGCCAGGTCAACAACCGCCACGGTGTCATGGTTGGTCCCCGAGGGCGCACCCTCGACGCCATCCAGGAACTGACCCGGGTAACGGCCCAGCGGACCGCTCCGAGCAACATCCGAATCAAGGTCGATGTTGGTGGTTATCGGGAGATGCGGGCCGACGCCCTGCGCAAGTTTGCTCTTGATGCCGCCGATGCGGCCCGGGGCGATGGTGTTGAGCGCTCGCTGGAGCCGATGAGCGCCGCCGATCGCAAGGTCGTGCACGACGCGCTGAATGGTGTCGACGGCATCGAGACCCGATCGGCCGGAACCGAGCCGCGCCGCCGTGTCGTGGTTGTCCCCCTTGAGGTCGCCGACGACGAAGTTGCCGACGACGAGGTCGTTGAAGACGAGGTCGTTGAGGGCGAAGAGATGGTCGTCGAGGATGAGGTCGAGGCTGAGGAGTCCGAAGACGAAGTCGACGACACCGACACCGACACCGCCACCGCCAGCGACGAAGAAGAGTAACCGGGATCACCGGGTACGTCGGAGCCGTCAAGGCCCGACAATGATGAGTATCAAAGATTGAGCTTGAGGGCAGCCCCAGTGGCTGCCCTCAGTTGTTGGTAGCGTTCGGTTGGGTTGGGCCGAGCGAAGGGGCGGACGTTGGATCTGGATGAGGTTCTGGCACGGTCCCGCCAATTGGGATTCCTCGGACCGGGACCGGTCGCTGATCAGATCGTCCACGCTGACCGCTACCGCCTGGCCTTGGCGGGCCTGGCGGATCTGTCCGACAGCGGACGTCGGACGAACGTCGTGGATCTGGGAGCGGGCGGCGGGGTGCCGTCGTTGCCCCTGCTGGTGGCTGATCCGGATCTGTCGTTGGTGCTGGTTGACTCCTCGCAACGACGAATGGCGTTTTGTCTGTGGGCGATGGTGGAGCTCGGCGTCGACGATCGGGCCGAGGTGTGGACCGGTCGGGCCGAGGATTTTGGTCGGGACGAGACTCGCCGCGGACACCACGACGCCGTCATCGCCCGTAGCTTCGGGCCGCCGGCGGTGACCATCGAATGTGCGGCACCGCTGCTACGGGTCGGAGGCCGCTGCGTGATCAGTGAGCCCCCGCAGGAGCGGGCCTGGCCCGCGGGGCCGTTGGCCCAGGTTGGTCTGGTCCAGATCGAAGGTGGCGACGGGGTTGCGGTGTTCGAGCAGACAAGTGAGGTTGGCCCGGAGTTCCCCCGATCGGGTAAGCGGCAACGCCGCCAACCGCTGTTTTGATAACCAGGCTTGACGGGTGATTCGCCGGGGCCGTTGACCAACGCCGACCGTCCGCAGGTTTTCCACAGTACGATGATCGAGCTGAAAGGATAATGTCGACCGGGCCACCGGTCGGGCTTCATGGCCTGCCATCCCTGGAACTGTGAGATGGGAAAGCGGCTGATGAGTCCGGCGTGGGAAGTCGTTGCGTGAATCGGCGGTCAAGGGAAAGCGGCCACTAGGAGGAACGAGGGTTGACGACGTTCGAGTCAAGCCAGGAGGCGAAGAGTTCGGTGAATCCAGATGGGGCTCGCCTGATAGCTGTCGCCAACCAGAAGGGTGGCGTAGGAAAGACCACCACCGCGGTGAACCTGGGAGCGGCCGCGGCCGAGCTCGGTCACCGTGTGCTGATCGTCGACCTCGACCCTCAGGGCAATGCCAGCACCGGCCTTGGTATCAACCCCCGCACCCTTGAATCCTCGATGTACGACGTGCTGCTGCACGATGTGCCGATGGACGACGCCATCGAAGCGGCCGCCGTTCGTAACCTGTTCCTGGCGCCGGCCAACCTCGACCTGGCTGGGGCCGAGATCGAACTGGTGCCCGCCTTCAGTCGCGAGATGCGATTGAAGAATGCGATCGCCAAGGTCAAAGATGACTTTGACATGATCCTGATCGACTGCCCGCCGTCGCTCGGTCTGCTGACGGTGAACGCCTTCGCCGCCGCCACGGAGGTTCTGGTTCCGATCCAGTGCGAGTACTACGCACTGGAAGGTCTCGGCCAGTTGCTGCGAAACGTCGATCTGGTTCAGCGCAACCTGAACTCCGAGCTGCGGCTGTCGCACATCGTCCTGGTGATGTTTGATGCCAGGACCAATCTGGCCAGCCAGGTGGCGACGGAGGTGCGGGAGCATTTCGGTGAGCTGGTGTGCCAGACGGTGATCCCGCGAACGGTTCGACTGTCGGAGGCACCGAGCTTCGGGCAGCCGATCACCGTATTCGACACGGCATCGAGAGGGGCGTTGTCGTACCGCGACCTCGCCCGCGAGGTGGCGGGCCTACCGCCGGAACGCTCCTGACCCTGGCGATGCCGTGAGCGACCGATTGAGCGATCTGCTCGGTTTCGGCGATGAGGGCGACGACGATCGAGTTCAGCCGACCGCCAGAGCCGGTGAAGGCGCAGGCCCGACCGCGTCTTCGGCCGGAGCACTGGTGTCCCTGCCGATCCGTTCCATCGGGCCCAACCCACTGCAGCCCCGCTCCCATTTTGAGCGCGAGGAGCTGGAAGGGCTGGCCGCCTCGATTCGTGAACTCGGCGTGCTGCAACCGGTGCTAGTGCGCGAGGTGTCGCACGGACGCTATGAACTGATCGCCGGCGAGCGTCGATGGCGGGCGGCGGGCGAGGCAGGTTTGACCGAGGTGCCTGCGATCATTCGCACGGTCGACGATCTGTCGATGCTGGAGCAGGCGGTCGTCGAGAACCTCCATCGTTCGGATCTGAACGGGGTGGAGGAGGCGGCCGCCTACCGCCAGTTGATGGACGAGTTCGGCCTGACCCAGGATGAGGTCGCCCGGCGAGTCGGCAAGAGCCGCTCGGCCGTGGCCAACACCCTGCGGCTGCTGCAACTCGCACCCACCGTGCAGCGGCTGGTGATGGTGGGCGAGCTGTCGGCCGGGCATGCCCGAGCGTTGCTGACGTTGTCGGACCCGATACGGCAATCGGAGTTGGCCCGGACGGTGGTCACCGACGAGTTGAGTGTTCGTGAAGTCGAGGAGCTGGTGCGGCGACAAGGCCGGACAGCAGGTTCGGCCCGGCGGGAAAACCAGGAGCGGCCGACGGGCGACCAGAACCGTCCGGCGTCGATCCTGGAGATCGAGCAACTGCTGGGCGACCGTTTGGCCACCAGGGTCTCGGTGTCGTTGACCCGCAACCGGGGCCGGCTGGTTGTTGAGTTCGCCGATATGGAGGATCTTGATCGGATCTTTCGCGAGCTGGACAGCAGTTCGGGCGGTCCGGGTGATTCGGATCTGCCCGGCCTCGACGACGAGTGGTAGATACCGTTCGGCTCTTCGACGAGGGCTGACCTCCGGTGCCGGGCCGGTGCTGGGCGTCGCTGAACTCCAGAGGCGATCGCTGCTGGAGACTCCTCCGGGTATTCGTTGCGTGGTCGTACAGAAGATGATTGGTCGTGACGGTCGAGCGAGGGAGCCGGCGACGATCTCGCGGCGGTCGGTGGAGATCATCTCGTCGTTGATTTCAACGGGCAGGGCGCCGACGAGGCGGATCACGGACTCGGTGTTGGGGAAGATCTGAACGACGTCGGTCCGTCGTTTCAGTTCACGATTGAGTCGTTCGATCGGGTTGTTCGACCAGATCTTCGACCAGTGCGCCTGGGGAGGGCGGTGTAGGCCAACAGGTCATCCTCGGCGGTTTCGAGTTTCGCAGCGACCTCGGGTGCCAGGACTTCGAGCTGGGTCACGATTTGTTCGTAGCTGAGAACGGGCTCCCTGGGGGTCGGGTTGAGCGAAGATGGTTCGGATCAACCCAGGAATGATGGTGCGGTGGTGGTGCTTGGCGACCACGAGCAGGTTCACCGGCCGGTGTCGACAGCAGTTTGTCGCGGTGGCCGTTCCGCTGGTTGTTCGGGCGGATGTGCGTTCGCAGGGTTCGGCTTCAATCCAGGCCGACAGTTCGGCTTCGATCAGTTCTTGAATGGCGTCGATCAAGACCTCAGCCAGGTTCTGAGAATCGCACGATGACCACCACCACCACCAACAACAACAGCGTGATGACCCCGAGGTCCACCGCTACGTGGGACTCATCCGGGTCGCTAGTTGCAGAGGTAGGTAGGGCGTCCTGGGTCAGGACCCACAACTACTTGAAGTGGTTTCGGGCCACGCAGTGCGTCGGGTTTGACCGCAGTTCTTGACACGGACCGTGTCGCCGGGTTGGGTTGTCGCCTCAATCTTGTATCCGGAACCGGTATTGTCGGCCGCAGAAAGGAGTGAGGAAACCGCTGAGGGTGGGTGTCAGTGTTGGCTGGGCGGCGGTCCTGTTGGTTCGAGCGCTGCTTGATGGTGGCGATCAGGCGGTTGTTGGGGTGATTGCCGAGCGGTTGGCCCTTTGGTTTGCACTCGACGGCGGCGGTTCCACCATGACCGCCAAGAGTGCGGGCTCGATGCGCCAGTGCTGTTCGGCGGGCTGGCAGTGGGGGCACGGGCAAAATGGAGGTGGGCGGAAGTGCGTCGTCGCTTGGAGCGTGGATGTCGGATGGTGGGTGGCAGGGGTGCTCGGCGGCGAGGCCCCGCGAGGAATGTCCGGTGGAGGGGAGCGTCGAGGCTGGGCGTCAGTGGGGGTATCCACGGATCACGGCGAAGTATCCCACAGGCTGTGGAAAACGTTGTGTGTAACCGTGGGTGGCGCCAAGGTTACCTAGCGTGGGCCAGTGGATGTTTCACGTGAAACAGTCCCTGACGCCTCGATCACGCAACGAGCGCACGTCAGATGCATATAGACGATATTTGTGGTGGGTGATTGTGCGTAAGGGTCGGTCATTTTGGCGCGGGAGGTGACACGCCGGGGTACTCGGTACGGGAGGTAGCGTTTCGCCCGGCGACCACTCCCTGCTGTAGTCCACAGGTCGAACTGATCTTCTGGGGGGTGGAAGAAGGCCAGTCGGAGGAACATCAGTGGTCGCGGGGACTTGGTTCTGGGAACTTGCGTGGCCTGACGGTTGGTCCGGTCCCGCCCCTTCGCTCGGGACAGCGTCTGGAGGCGGCGACAGAGGGGTCGTGCGAGAGATCATTGACCTGAGGGCAGGGAGCAGGGTCCTGCCCTGGCCTGTGGTCGGGCTGTTGTTGGGTTGGCCTGGGGTCGTCCGTGCTCGACCTGTTGGTTGCCGATGGGAGAGCCGCGGACGGTAGGACTGCCGGCGGGTGCTGAGGTCGTCTGATGGTGCCAGTTGGTGGGACGGCCGAGCAGTTGAAGCGCAGCTCTCGGGGCGTCGGAGAGGACCGGTGATCCAGGGGAGGGAGGAGCAAGATCTCCGGAAACGGCGCGGCGGGGCGGCTGGTGATTGCGGCGTGGTTCTATGTGGATCTGAAGGGCGGTGCTGCCCCCAAATAGGCCCCTCTACTGCCCATAACCACCCGGCATCTACCCATTGATGGGTACAAAACGCGGGTAAAAGGGTTCTACGCGGTGATAGCTGGGCTGAATGACGGGGTGATTTGGTAGACAGAGGGTGGTCCTGGGTGGAGAGGCCGCGACGGTCCTTCCGCTGCTTGCGTTCCGGGGGTGGCAGAGGCTGCGGTGATGGGGCGGCGGAGAGGCCCGCTGTTGGCGCTCTGAGCCGAGCGGAGGCCGGTGACCGGACCATGAGTCGACCCGGCCGTTGGGAGGGCCAGGAGGGGCGACTGTGCCGGGCTGGGCCGAGAGCGAGTGGAGACCAGGTACGGCGGAGGCTGGCGGGGGAGGGCGCATGGCCGGTATTCCGGATTGGGGCTGCTCGGTGTGCGGAATCGTCCCCGCTTTAGACCCGGTCATACCCAAGTATGGGTACGACTGCGTGATGGAGACGGTTGAAGGCGGATGATCAGGGGCTGATAGAGGGGAGATCGGGTACAGACCGAGGGCCTTGGTGGATGATCCCGGGTAAGTGGGTCGAATGTGGGTGGGATGTGGGTGGGATCGGGGCCCCTCGTCTGCGGCATCTGCCTGGGTCGGGTGCTTGTTCAGCCCGCAGTGATGGCTCGCCTCACGGGCTGAAGAGACCCGTCAGGCCTGAGGTCGGGGTGCAGGCGCCTTGATTGCGGGCGTCGTGCGTTCGTCGCGGCCCGGGGCCGTCATCGTGGCGAGAGTGCGGGAGGCGGGCTCTGAGCGACGTTCCTGGCGATTGGGCGGCGGAAGCCGGTTGTCGTCTGCGCCTTGAAGGGGAGCAGCGGTCTTGAACTCAGTAGCTCGGGGGAGATAGCGGTGAGATTGGGGGCGTGCTGGGTAGCGCTGGGGATGAAGTTTGGGTAACTGGGTGGAAACCGGTCGAGAGCGGGTGAATTTGGGTAGACGGGCTTTGGCCTGCTGCCGATCGCACCTGCTTGCGGTGCTGCGCCGCCTACGGGCGCACGAGTTGGGGTGCACTCAAGGCTGGGATCCGGATGCTGGTGAAGGTCGGGGGCAACGGGGGGCGTTGAGGGTACAAACGGGGCTTGGGCGGGCAGGTGTGGGCAAGGTTGGGTATAAACAGGGGATCTCGCTTGACGGATCGTGCCGGCACCCGGCACCCGGCACCAGAGGACGACAGGAAGCGAGGCAGACACCCGGGTCGCCCTTGTTGTGCTTCACCGTGAGATGGTCGTGGCCAGGCCGCCCAGGACTGAGGATGCGCATCGGGGTGAGGCTGACTCAGGCTCGCCGGAGCGTAGGGGGTGATCGGGGGTCAAGCGGGGGCTGGCGGGTTGGTCTGGGTATGAACGGGTGTGAAGTGGGGTGGTTGCGGCCCGGTCGGACCATACGGCATCGCGGGGACTCATATTCCGGTTGAGGTCGGCCTGGTTTGAAGGCCTGTCGGGGCGATGAGGGGGACAACGGGGATCAGATGGGTGGATACGGGTATGAAACGGCGCAAGCTGTGGTTGATTCGCAGGGCATCTGGGGGAGATCGCGTGGATGGAGGTGGTCGCCGGGTTTGATTGGGGTTAATCAGGGATATTTGGGTCTGATCGTGGATCAGCTGGGTATCTTTGGTCGTTCGCATTCAGGTTGAAGGTGCACGACCTGGATGTTGCCGCCGTCTGAAATCTCAAGGGACCCCCTCGCGTCCCCAATCATCCGCCCATCACCACCAGAATCCCCGCTATCATCCCGCTCTGTACCCGGTCTCTCCCTGATTAGACCGGACTACACCCGCAGCAACCCAGATACTCCCTAGTACACCCCCGGAGATGGGTACGATCCGGGGATATCTGGGGACGCCATGGGTAGAAAGGCCAACTATGAGGACCATTCCGAATTCGATCGTTGTCGGCATCGGTAAAGGGGGGAGCTGCAAGACCACGCTGGCTACCCAACTCGCCGGGATCTGGTGCAGTGAAGGTAAGAAGGTGCTGCTCGCCGATCTGGATGTTCAGGCCTCCGCCACGAAGGTCGTTGGCCTCGATCCGCGGGAGGCGGGCGACGGGCGTCACTTGATGGACTCGGTGATGTACGGCGACGATCTTGTCACTGTCACCGCCCGCGACAATCTGGAGGTTGTCGTCGCCGGACGCCACACCAAGACGCTGTCGCACCATCTGGTCACATCCGAGAATGGGCCGGACTCGTTCGCCCTGCCGTTCGAGAAGCTCATGGCGTCGGGTCGCTTCGACCGGATTCTGTTCGACCTTCCCCCGTCGGGCTCCTCGCGTCTGGCCGACATGGCCATGCAGACCGGCAAATACCTTCTTGTTCCCACCAGCTCCGGTCTCGACAACATTGAAGGGCTTCGGGTTCTGGCCGAGGAGCTCGAGACCTTGGAGTCGGACATCCTCCTACTCGGCGTGGTCCTTATGAAGATCGGGGCCGGCGCTCCCCGCAAGCGGGTCGAGACCAAAGCCGAGGTGGCTGAGATCCTGGCCGGGGTGGCCGATCCGTTCCAGACCATCATCAGGGAAGCCGGCGCCGCCTACGACGACAGTCGTCGGGCCGGACTCTTTCTCCACGAGTACTCTCAGTGGGCAGGCACGGTCTCGGTGGCCAACCAGATCCACGGTCGAATCAAGATCCCAACCAACCTCACCGTTCTGGCGCAGGAGTTCTACGAACTGGCCGATGAGGTTGACGATCGCATAGCCCAGGCCGAACTGCTGCTGGCGGGGGTTGAGTGATGAGCGATCTCAGCAAGGCCCGTGGCCTCAACTCCATCGCTGACCCGCGGCAGTTCAAGGGGGCATCGGGTCGTGGTCGAACGCCGCGACCTGCCGCCCCTCGTCAGGCTCCACCCGAGCCGCCGCCGCCGGTAGAGCGGCCCGATCCCCCACCGGTGGCAACACCACACCGGGCGGTAACCCCGGGCGTCAACCGCAAACGCCGGGAACTCTCAGTCCCCCACCAACTGGCCGAGGCGTTGGAGGCAACCGGGATCAATCCGGCTGACATCGTCATGGCCGGCTACCGCAAACACAGCGACAACATCTACGCCGGCAACGGTGGTCGCATGATGGCCCGGGGGCGGACCAGGCTCCGGCTGTCGATTTCCGACACCGAGTTCGAACAAATCACCCGCCTGGGCCTGGCCCGCGGCTGGAATCGTTCGGAAACGGTGTCGGTGATCTTGGCCCTTGAGCTACTTCCAGGTCCGAGCTCGGACCAGGACAATCAGACTCAGTCGCCTTCGAGTCCAAATTCCTTGACGAGCTGAGCCTTGCCCTTGGCCCCGACAACCCGGGTGGCCAACTCGCCATCACGGAACAGCAGCATGGTGGGGATGCTCATGACCCCGTAACGCTGAGCGATGTCGGAATGCTCATCAACGTTGAGCTTGGTGACCTTGACTTCGCCGTCCCACTCCTCGGCGATCTCGTCCAGAATCGGGGCGATCATCTTGCAGGGGCCGCACCAGTCGGCCCAGAAGTCGACGATAACGGGCTCCGTGGAACCGTTGACGACCTCGTCGAACGTGGCGGAGGTGAGTTGACTGACTTTGTCGGACATGTAGGGTCCTACCTTCCTGGCAGTGATTCGACCGATAAACCTGACCGGGTCGGTCAATATTCCATCTCGGCCTGAGGTGATCAAACCCTAGCGCGTACCAGTGGCAGCGCCGAAGTGCCGGTCTGGCTACTTGGTCTGGGACTCAAGCCAGCGCTCGGCGTCGATGGCGGCGGTGCAGCCCGAACCGGCCGACGTCACCGCCTGGCGGTAGACGTCGTCCTGCACATCGCCGCAGGAGAAGACCCCCTCGACACTGGTGCGGCTGCTCGGCGCCTGGGTCACCAGATAGCCGTTGTCCTTCATGTCGAGCTGACCCTTGAACAGATCGGTGTTCGGGCGATGGCCGATGGCCACGAACAGCCCGGTAATGGCCATGTCGGAAACCTCGTCGGTCTGGTTGTTCTTGACCCGCAGCCCCGCCACCCGGTCGTCGCCGACGATTTCCACCACCTCGGTGTTCCAGGCGAACTTGATCTTCTCGTTGTCATGCGCCCGCTGCTGCATGATCTTTGAGCCACGGAGCTCGTCACGACGATGAATGATCGTCACCGACTTGGCGAAACGGGTGAGGAAGGTCGCTTCCTCCAGGGCCGAATCGCCACCCCCGACCACGGCAATGTCCTGGTCGCGGAAGAAGAAACCGTCGCATGTGGCGCAGGTCGACACCCCATGACCGATCAGTTCCTGCTCGTTGGGGAGGCCAAGCATCAGCGACTTGGCGCCGGTGGCCACGATCAGCGACTCAGCCAGGTAGGTCGGCTCGGCCGTTTCCGGATCGCCGACCCAGATCTTGAACGGACGCTCCGACAGATCGAACCGTGAAGCTTTGACCGTCTCCAGGGTCGACCCGAAGCGCTCGGCCTGGGCCCGGAAATGCATCATCAGTTCGGGACCGGTGATGCCCTCGGGAAACCCGGGGAAGTTCTCAACCTCGTTGGTGAGCATCAGCTGCCCACCGGGCTGATCGCCGGTTGAGGATGGCTCCCCCTCCAGAACCAGGGGTGCCAGCGAAGCTCTGGCAGCGTAGATGGCCGCGGTGAGACCGGCCGGGCCGCTCCCGATAATGACGACCTCGTGGTGCTCGGGCATTGTTGGTTCCTTTCAGCGTACGTGATGGCTCAGAACGAGCCGAGACCGGGGAACCCTACCGTTCCTTCTTGGACCAGAAGAAGCTGCCGACGAGAACGAACACGGTTCCGAGAACGAAATAGGCGAGCCACGTCTCACCCTCGTCGACGCCCGGCACGTAGGAGGTGACGATCACCAGGAAGCGAACAGCAAGAATCAACAGGAGAATCAGCGCCATGACTCCGATGAGGGCCATGGCCAGTAGGTAGACGACGTTGCGGGAGGCGGCGAGTGCCGGACCGGTTGTCTTGTCGCGGACGGTTCCGACGTACTGCACCACCGTGGCGGAGGCCCGGGCCGGCCAGTCGTCGTCGGTATTGGGGGCACCGTTCAACTCAGAACGTTCCAGGATTGGGTCAACGTTGGCCATTGACGGGATCCTAGCTTCGCCTGACCGTTTGGATGTCGACGACAACCCCCCGACTGCAGCTTTGGTCGAAACGACTCGGTTCTTCGCCCGATACTACGGTTCGAGCTCGATGCAGCTGTTGTCGTCAGCGATGGTGAAGGCGGTGGTCGACCGCGTGCCGTTGTCGTCCTCGAACACCAATACCTCGCCCGGTTGGCCCGCCACCTTGATGGGGATGTAACCGATAAAGGGGCCGTCAAAGGGGAAGCCGACGGCCCCGGCACAGGCCGATGAGGCGGGTTCGGCCAGCTCGCCCTGGCCGATGGTCTCAAGCTCGGTTTCGTTTGGAGCCTGGGCGAAGCTCAATAGTAGGGCGTCGGGGTCGACCGGTGGAACCTCGGTCGACTGGACCCTGCTCTCGCCGTCGGTCTCCCCTCCATCAGTTAGCGGGCGCCCCGTGGTTGCTTCCTGCTCGCCCTCGGAGTCGTCAGCGTCGGCCGACTCGTCGTCCGCTGAATCTTCGGAACTGTCGGCCTCTTCCATCGCTTCGTCGGCTATTTCGGTCGAGGTTTCGGCATCGGCATCGGCATCGGCCAGGGCAAACGAAGCATCATCATCATCACCACCACCACCGTCGTCGCCATCAGCCTCGGTGGCCGCATCGTCGGAGGTGTTGACGCCGATACCGTTCGAGGCCAACGTCGCCAGCCCGACGCCGACCACAGCCAGTAGGG
>Ga0316190_10000608_pt1 | contig 24905 bp, 15 predicted proteins | sample Eddworburrow2_MG_FD_204929 | JGI IMG/M metagenome (GOLD analysis project Ga0316190, IMG submission 204929) | Coastal sediment microbial communities from Maine, United States - Eddy worm burrow 2 | ecosystem: Environmental > Aquatic > Marine > Coastal > Sediment | place: USA: Maine | collected... | reverse complement strand
CCGCCACCGATCACCGGCCGCTTCGAGCTCAACGGACACCGCGCAGCGTTCGCCCTCGGCCGCGTGATCGGAACGGACCGTGCGATACACGCTCCGTTGACCTGGCAACCTGCCGTACAAACCGAAGCACAGAGCGTCGAAGATGCTCGACTTTCCCGTCCCGGTGGGTCCTGCCACCAGAAACAGCCCGGTCGCGGCGAGGCGCCGAAAGTCGACCGTCTGGTGGCCGACGTACGGGCCGAAGGCCGTGAGGTCGAGCCGGAGAGGCCTCATGATGTCGCCTCGGTGGCGACCTGCGCCAGGGCGGCCTCGAATCGGCGCCGGGTCTCGTCGTCCGGCACTTGGTCGGTCACATCGACCCAGAAGTCCGCGAACTGGTCGATTGGATGGGTCGGGGGTTCGGCGACGATTCCCCCGCGGTCGCGTTCTCGGGTGGAAAGCTCGGGCACGGCGGCCACCTCGGCCACGAAGGGATAGTGCGCACGCAGCCGCCGATGGGCGTCGAGCACGACCGTCGGATCGGTCAGCTCGACGCGGACATAGCGATTGACCAGGTCGGGATCCACCGCCGAGCACAACTGGTCGATTCTCCCCCGCACCACCCCCACCCCGCGGCCGACCGGGATGACCAGCGGATCGCCGACGACCCTGGCCCCCGACTCGTCGAGATCGACCACCATCACCTGCTTCGGCTCGGTCTCGGTGAACGAGTACGCGAGCGGGGACCCACAGTACCGGCGGCTCGGATCGCCACCGACGAGCTGGGCTCGGTGGAGGTGTCCGAGCGCCACATAGTCGAAGCCGGCGAATCTATCGATATGGACGCGGGCGGTGGCGCCGACCGAGACCTCCCGTTCGGAACCGGCCGGCATTCCGCCCGTGACGAAGCTATGAGCGACCGCGACCGAGCGCATCCCATCGGGGACACCGGCGCGGGCGTCGGTCAATGCGTCGGCGAGTACCGAGTCGTGGGTGGGTCTCGACACCCCATCACCGTCATCGACCGGCACCAGGAGCGGATCGAGATAGGGAACCGGGGCGATGGCCAGGGGGCCGTCAGCGAAATGGCGGACGACGACCGAGCCGGCCCGAGGGTACCCGCCGCGCACCACCACCCCTTGGGGGTCGGTGAGACCGTCGTAGGCCGCCACGCGCTCGGCGTTGTCATGGTTCCCGGCGATGGCCACGATCTCCGCGCCGGCCGCACGGATACGTTGCAGCGCTTGTCGCCACAACGTCACCGCGGGAACCGGGGGTACCGGCCGGTCGTACAGATCTCCGGCGACGACCACGAGCTCCACCTGTTCGGCGGCCACGACCTCGACCAACCAGTCCACGAAATCAGCCTGATCGCCGAGCAGCCGGTGTTCGCCCAGCGAGCGGCCGAGATGCCAGTCACTCGTGTGCAGGAGCCTCATGAGCCAGAGCGTACGAACGGGGTGTGACAAAACCGAGGATGGTCACCATGGTCGGTGAGCGGACCGAAAATCTCGCTACCGTGAGCAGGTGCTCCGCCTGTACACCGCCGAACGGGTGGAGTCGCTCCTGGAGCGACTCGCGGCCATCCTCGCCGAACCGCTCGATGACCCCTTCGCCCCCGAGTGGATCGCCGCGCCCTCGAAGGGGATGCACCAATGGCTCCGCCAGCAGCTCTCGGAGCGCTTGGGCGCCTCCGCGCCGGGCCGGCGGGATGGGGTGGTCGCCAATATCGACCTGGTGTTCCCGGGTTCCTTGTTCGGTCGGGTGATGCAGGTGGGCGACGACGTCGACCCCTGGCATCTCGACCGGCTGAGTTGGGCGGTGCTCGAAGCACTGACCGAGCAGCGGGACGATCCAATACTGAGTGCAGCGGGGCTGACCACAAGATCCGACGGAGCGACCTGGTACGGCAGGGCGCGTCGCCTGGCTGACCTGTTCGACCACTACTCCTACGGCCGACCGACCCTCCTCAAGCATTGGCACGAGGGTCGGGATCTGGACCCTTTGGCCGCAGAACTTCCGCCGGCTCAGCGCTGGCAACCCCACCTGTGGCGCATGGTGAGAACCCGGATCGGCCAGCCGGTCGCCGCCGAGAGATTCGACCAGGTCCTAGCGGAGCTGCGCAGCGGCGCGCTCGAACCTGAGCTCCCGGCCCGCCTGTCCCTGTTCGGGCTAACCACCGTGCCCGGCGGATTGCCCTTTCTCGACCTGCTCGACGCCCTGGGCCAGCGGCGCGAGGTCCACCTGTTCTTGTTGACCCCATCGCTCACCCTGGACCAGGCCGTCCGCAACTATCCGCTCGGTCAGGTTCCCACCACCGCGGACCGGACCATGGTGCCCCGGGCCGAGGAAACCACGCTCGAGATGTTGGCGCACCATCCGCTCCTGGCCTCCTGGGGCAGGTCGAGCCGGGAGAACGCGGTCCTGCTCGCCGTCGCCCAAGAACAGCGCCACCTGTCCGAGCCCGTGGCCGTAGACCCTCCGGGGGTCCCGCCTCGATCAGCAGCGTCCTCCCCGCCCACCGTGCTGGATCGTCTCCAACGCGACATCCGCGAGAACCGTGCCCCGGATGGCACCCACGAGGCCGCGCCCGACGACCACTCGATTCGGGTGCATTCGTGCGCGGGGGCCACCCGCCAGGTCGAGGTGTTGCGCGATGCCATTCTCCACCTCCTGGCAGACGACCCGACGCTTCGCGAGAGCGACATCGTGGTGCTGTGTCCCCAGCTCGACCAGTTCGCCCCCCTCGTCGAGGCGATCTGGGGTCCCTCGGCGGACCGAACCGCCCCGAGCGGCGAGAGCCCGCCCCAGTTGCGCTATCGGATCGCCGATCGAGCGCTTCGCCTGTCCGATCCCCTGATCGGCGCACTGGCCGCGCTGCTCGATCTCCTCGGCAGTCGCTTCACCGCCTCGGCTGTCGCGGACTTCCTCGCGCTGGAACCGGTACGGCTCCGCTTCGGCCTCGACGACGAGGATCTCGCCACCTTTACCGGCTGGATTGGGGATGCCGGCGTGCGCTGGGGTCTCGACGGCTCCCACCGGACCGACTGGGGTCTGCCCGACGAGTTCAGCGCCAACTCGTGGCGGGCGGGCCTCGATCGACTCCTGATGGGGGTGATGCTCGGCGATGAGCAGGGCGTGCTCGGCCCCGGCGAGGTCGTTCCGAGCCCGGTCGAGGGCAGTGACATCCCCCGGCTCGGACGATTGGCCGAGATCATCGGCTTGCTGGACGATCTCGAACACCGATTCGCGACCCCGCGCCCGGTGCACGCCTGGTGTGAGCTGCTCGCTCATACCGCCGACGACCTGCTCGCCGTGCCGTGGGACGAGCAATGGCAGCGACAGCGCCTGGTACGGGTGCTCGACGGTGTCGCCGAGAGCGGATTCGTCGGCGACCGCCCCTCGACCGCCACCCTCGAGCTCAACGACGTCCGCCGGCTGCTGGGGGACCTCCTGGGCGGTGAGCCCGGCCGCATCAGCTTTCTCGATGGTGCCCTGACCGTCACGTCGGTGCTACCGCTGCGGGGTCTGGCCCATCGGGTCGTGTGTCTTCTCGGCGTGGACCAGGAGGCGTTCACGACCTCTTCGGTATCTGGCGATGACCTGATGGCCAAACATCCGGTGATCGGCGACCGCGATCTGCGGGCCGAGACCCGTCATGCCCTCCTCGATGCGGTTCTCGCGGCGGGGTCTCATCTCGTCATCACCCGAACCGGCCGCGATCCGCGCACCAACCTGGAGGTACCGCTCGCCGTCCCGCTGGCGGAGCTGCTCGAAACGCTCACGGCCACCATCGCCGGCCCACCGGCCTTCGAGGTCACCCATCCGCGCCAGGCCTTCGACGATCTCAACTTCACCACGGCAGGTCCCGCTCAGAGGGTGTGGAGCTTTGATCGGCGCGCCCTCGCCGGTGCGCTGGGTCGCAGCAACGAACCACCGCGGCCTCGACCCCTTCTCGACCGACCACTCGACGCCGTCGAGATACGCGATATCGGGCTGGCCGACCTCCATGGCTTTCTCGCACACCCTGTCAGAGCATTCTTTGCGCAGAGGCTCGAGGTCGCCTTGCCGCGGGAAGCTCAACCCCTCGAGGACATCCTCCCCGCCGAGCTGGGCGGGTTGAAAGGTTGGGAGGTCGCAAACCGCCTCCTCGACTCCCGCCGGGAGGGTGTGTCGTTCACCGAATGGTTCCGGATCGAACGGGCTCAAGGCGCTCTGCCTCCTGGGTCATTGGCGGGACGGGAGGTCGACAAACACACGGAGAAGGTGGACGCAATCCTGGCCAAAGCCCACGAGCTCGGCCTCACGCTCACCGCCGCACCCACCGATCACCACATCGATCTCGTGCTCGACGCAGGCACCCGCGTCGCCGGCGCGGTGCGGACCATCGATACCGCGCATGGACCCGGACCGGTCAAGGTCATGGTCTCGACGTTCAGACCAAAGCACCATCTCGCGTCGTGGCTGGACCTGCTGGCGCTCACGGCCGCCCACCCGGCCACCCGGTGGAGAGCGGTGGTCGTCGCGCGCCAAGCCCAGAAGACCGCCGAGCGCGACCTGGTCGTCCCCGGTTCCGATGCCGATGAACGTCAGGCGATCGCCTATCGAGGACTGAACGAGCTCGTGGAGCTGTACCGAAGAGGATTGCGCGAGCCATTGCCGCTGTTCGACAAGAGCAGTTATGTGGTCCATCAGGGAAAGGAGTGGGTGGGTGCCTGGCACGGTGATCCCGCCTTCGGGGGGGGTGACGGGGATGATGCGCACAATGTTCTGGCCTTCGGCAACCTGCTCGGGTCCGAGGCCGCCGCCCTCCCCGTCGAGCGACACGATCCGGCCGGTCCGGGCACCGATCGAACCTCGCGTTTTGCTCACCTCTTGTGGAACCTGGTGACCAGCACCGCGCACGAGCGCCCCACCGATGACGAGCAAGGCCGATGACGGGCGACGAGGCGCCCCTCGGCGACACCGACCGGAGCGAGGAGCCCACGCCCTCGTTCGATCTGTACGGACCCCTGCCGTCCGGTCGCCATTCCGTGGAGGCGAGCGCCGGCACCGGCAAGACCTACACCCTCGCGGCGCTGGCCACCCGCTTCCTCGCCGAGACCCCCCACACGATCGACCGGCTCCTGATCGTCACGTTCACCCGCGCCGCGGCCGCGGAGCTCCGAGACCGTGTCAGGACGCGGCTCGACGAGGTAGCCACCGCGCTGGAGACAGGGGCTGGGCCCGCAGACGATCTCACCGAACTGCTCGCCAGAGCCGATGTGACCCGTCGGGCGCAACGGCTGCGGCGAGCGATCACGGATTTCGACGAGGCCACGATCACCACCATTCACGGTTTCGCCCAACAAGCACTGGCGACGCTCGGTCTGGGAGCACCGGGTGACCCCGACGCGGAGCTCGTCGAGAACACCCGTCGCGTTGTCGACGAGGTCAGCACCGACCTGCTCGTGCGCGAGGCCTTGCGAGGCTCGGCGGCCGATGACCTTCCCACCCTCCGCTCCATCCGCGAAGCGACCATCGCGGCGCTGGCCAATCCGGATATCGAGGTGATTCCCGGTCCGTTCACCGACCCCGGATCCCCCGTCGTGTCGGCGCGAGCGGCGCTGGTCCGCGAAGCGGCGCGCGAAGTCCGCACCCGGCGGCGGATCGGCGGCACGGTGGCCTTTGACGATCTGTTGACCCAGCTCCGCGATGCCCTGTTGAGTGAGGGTGGGGGTCCCGCACTGACCGAGCTGTCCGCGCGGTATCCGGTCGTGCTCATCGACGAGTTCCAGGACACCGATCCGGCCCAGTGGGACATCTTCGATGCCCTCTTCGGCCGGACCACTGGCACTCCGTTCGGCCGGACCACTGGCACTCCGTTCGGCCGGACCACTGGCACTCCGTTCGGCCGGACCACTGGGGAGACCGAGCCGCGAGCCCTCATCCTTGTCGGCGACCCGAAACAGGCCATCTACTCCTTTCGTGGCGCGAACATCCACACCTACCTGGTCGCCGCGCACCGCGATGACACCCACCGGACGACCCTCGACAGGAACTATCGCTCCGATACCCGTCTGGTGGAGGCCCTCGACGTGCTTCTCGACGGGGCCACATTCGGCGATGCGCAGATTGGGTTCGTGCCGGTCGGATCGACCACCTCTCCCGATCGCGCGCTCACCGACGATGCGGGGCGAAAGCTCCCGGCGCTGGAGATCCACACCGTCACCGATGCTGATCTGGCCCGCCAGGGGAGGGGTAAAAAGCGGATTCTCGTCCCGGGCGCGCAAGCGGCCGTCGCCCACGACCTGGCCCACAGGGTGCACGAGCTTCTCGACGGCGCCTACCGGCCCGAGACCGGGCCCGCGGACGGGCAGCTGGGGATTGATCCGTCGGCCGACCGGCGACCGGTCCAGCCCTCCGATATTGCGGTGCTCATTCAAGCTCACAGTGAGGCACCGGCGATACAACACGCCCTCTCGGAGCGGGGGATTCCGTCGGTCATCGGCCGCGTGGGCAGTGTCATGGAGTCGGCCGCCGCCGAACAGTGGCGCGTCCTGCTGACCGCGTTGGGACGACCCGCCAACGCCAGGACCGCCCGGGCCGCGGCCTTGTCCTGGTTCTGGGGGTGGTCGCCGCGGGATCTCGACATGGCCGACGAGCGTGTCCTTCACGATGTGCAGACCCGCCTCCACGATTGGAACGGTTTGCTCGCCCGGCGGGGGGTCGTGGAGTTGACCAGGCGAATCTGGGCCCGCCAACGAGTGGTCGAAACCCTTTTGGCCGCCAGCGATGGCGACCGCAACCTGACCGATCTCGAGCATATTGTCGAGCTCCTCCACTCCTCCACGAAGGGTCGACCGATCAGCGCGGCGGGGCTGCTCGCCGCGTTCGAGGCCCTGGCCGAGCCCGACCAGGATGTCGTCGGCGAGGTGCTGGAGCGACGAACGGGAAGCCAGGACGCCTCGGTTCGGATCCTGTCCATCCACGCCTCGAAAGGGCTGGAATTCCCCATCGTGCTGTGCCCCTATCTGTGGAAGAACCGCACCGGCGGCGTGCGGGTCTTTCAGGACCCCGACACGCAGCAGCGGGTACTCGACCCGGCAGCGGCCAGCGAGAAATGGCCGACCCGCCAAGAGGCCAACGACCGGAAGCGGTTGGTCGAACTGGAACGCGTCGGCGAACAGCTCCGCCTGACCTATGTGGCGCTGACCCGCGCCAAACACCAGGTCCACCTCTGGTGGGCCCCGGCGAGCAGGAGCGAGAACTCACCGCTGGCCCGGATCTTGTTCGGTCGAGACGACGAGGGTCAGCTCCGCTCGGCCCAGCTTGTGGCCGGGCCGGTCGATCTTCCCGCCGACGCCGACACCACCGACCAGCTGGCTCAGCTGGTCGAACGCAGCACCGGCTCGATAGTGGTGGACGAGTGCCAGCCCGGCGGGACCACCGGCTTGAGCCGCACCTGGACCTCGACCGGCGCGCCCCCACGACAGGACATGACGGTGGCCGAGCTGGGTCGGTCGATCGACCGCACGAACCGGCGGTGGTCCTTCAGCGCCATCAGCGCAGCCGACTCCAACCAGCGGGCTCAGACCATCGACCCCGATGATGACCGGCTGGGTGACGGAGGATCGGCCGATGAGCCCATCGAGCCCGACGCTCCTCCCACGGGGGACACAGCTGCGGACCAACCAGCAACCGAGTCCGATCTCACGCTTGGGACGATCGCCGGCGGCACCGGGTTCGGGACCTTGGTCCACGAAGTGCTCGAGGTCGTCGACTTTGCCGCAGCCGACCTGACCGCGGAAGTGACCGCCGAGGTCGCGAGCGCGCTGCGTACCAGCGATCGGCAGCTCGACCAGGGACTGCTCGTCGCCGGCCTGGTCGAAGCGATCGAGACACCACTCGGCCCGATCTTCGGTCAACGACCTCTGCGGGAGTTGTCCCGAGCTGACCGGCTCGACGAGCTGAGCTTCGATATCCCGCTCGCAGAGGCCCGCACATCGATCTCCGATCCACGGCCCGTCCCCGGCCCGGCCACCGAACCGCAAGCGCGTTCGCGGCGCCGGCGGGGACGAACACCACAGGACGACCAGCTCGCGTTCGACTTCGAACCGAGCGCCCGCCGTCATCGCCTGACCGGGCGCGCCATCGGAGGTCTGATAGCGAACCACCTGCCGGCCGGCGATCCGCTTCGCCCGTGGGCCGTCGACGTAGCCGGGGGCCGCTTCCGCGTCGACCTGGCCGGTAGCCTCACCGGATCCATCGATGGCGTCTTTCGTCTTCGCCGCGGCGACGCCCCCACCCGATATGTCGTCGTGGACTACAAGACCAACCGACTCGGCACCTGGGGTGAACCCTTGAGGGCGAAGGACTACCACCCGGATCTTCTGCCCGCGGCGATGGTGCATCACCACTATCCGCTTCAGGCCTTGCTGTACTCGGTGGCCCTGCATCGCTATCTCCGCTGGCGTCTGATCGACTACCGCCCAGATGATCATCTCGGCGGGGCCGCGTACCTGTTCCTTCGGGGCATGTCCGGGGCCCGGACCGCCATGGACGGCGACCGACCTTACGGCGTGTTCGGCTGGGCGATACCTACGGGACTGGTCTGTGACCTGAGCGACCTACTCGCCGGACGGGACCACTCGTCGTGACCTCACCCTCCGAGCGCCGACGCCTACCTCCGCTGACCGATGAGCTGCGGCCGTTCGTCGAAGCCGGCGTGCTCGGTCCGGCCGAGGTACACGTCGCCTCGAGCTTCGTCCGCCACAGCCCCACACCGATGGCCCCGGAAGTAGTTCTGGGGGCCGCGCTGGCCGTACGTGGCCTGTCGTCGGGACACACCTGTGTCGTCCTCTCCACCGTGGCCTCCACGGTGGGGGTGGACGGCACCGACCCAGATCTACTCGTGGCGCTACCGTGGCCAGAGCCGGCCCGCTGGATCCAGGCTATCGAGGACAGCCCGATGGTCGACCAACCTCCGGGTACTCCTCACGAGGGTACGGTTCTGCCGCTGATCTGGGACTCGGGGCGTCTGTATCTCCGGCGGTACTGGTTGTGGGAGCGATCGGTCGCCGACGGGTTGCGGGCGCGAGCCGGCCAGATCCACACCTTGGGCACCGACGCGAGCCCAATTCTCGACCGCCTGTTGGGGCCGCCGGACCGAGCGGAGGAACCGAACCGGCAACGGCTCGCGGTCGAGGTCGGACTCGCCCGGACCCTGGCGGTCATCGCGGGCGGACCGGGCACCGGAAAGACCAGAACGGTCGCCAGGCTGCTCGCCTCGCTCCATGAGTTGTCCGGCAGCCACCCGCCCGAGGTGGCCCTCGCCGCACCGACCGGCAAGGCGGCCGCCAGGATGACCGAAGCTCTCCGCCACGAGCTGAGCATGATCGAGGTGTCGGATCGTACGGCTCTCGCTCTCGAACGGACCGAAGCGCAGACGATCCACCGCTTGCTCGGCTCGTACGGATCGGGCTTCCGTCACGACCATCAGAACCCCCTCGGCCATGAGCTGGTGGTAGTGGACGAAACATCCATGGTGTCCCTGCCACTGATGGCGCGCTTGCTCGACGCCCTTCGGCCCGAGGCCCGACTCGTGCTGGTGGGCGATCCGGATCAGCTCACGAGCGTCGAGGCCGGGACGGTGATGGGCGACATCGTGGGCGCCGTCAACGCCTCGACCAACACCGGCCTGGAGGACTCGGTAGTCCGACTACAACGGGTACATCGCTTCGGATCCGACTCGCCGATCGCGCGGTTGGCCGGCGCGGTCCGGTCGGGTGATGTCGACCACGTCCTGGCCCAGTTGAAGGCGTCGGCTACTGGTGCGGACGCCGAGGTGACACGGCTCGACCCGACCGACGACACCGCCCGAGCGATGCCCCAGGAGGAGAGTGCGCAGCAGGCGTCAACGATCATCGATGCCGCCCGCCGCGGCGACGCCCCGCTCGCGCTCAGCCTGCTGAGCGCTCGCCGCGTCCTCTGCGCCAACCGTCGTGGCCCGGATGGCGTAGAGCGCTGGTCGGCACAGATCGAACAAGCGGTGGAACGTCTCGGGCTTACCACTCGCGGCCGCTGGTATGCGGGTCGACCGATCCTGGTCACCCGCAACGACTACACCACTCGACGGAGCAACGGTGACGTCGGAGTAACGGTGGCCGACCCGGACCGAGGCAGCGGACGCGACGACCTCGTGGTGGCCTTCGACGATGGCGCATTGGTCGACCCGACCAGACTGGACGAGATCGAAACGCTCTGGGCGATGACCATTCACAAGAGCCAGGGCTCGGAGTTCGATGATGTGGTCATCGTGCTCCCCCCTCCCCCCTCCCCGATCCTCACCCGCGAGCTGCTCTACACCGCCGTGACCAGGGCGCGTCGTTCGGTGACCATCGTCGCCACCGAGGAGTCGATACGCGCCTGTGTGAACCGGCCGGTGTCCCGATCATCGGGGCTTCGCCACGCTCTCGACCCCCGATAAGTCGAATTGCTCAGGGTCCATTGGTCCGTATGACTCAAGAATTGAGCCAAGACGGTCGACTCTCCTACTAGCGGTCCCGGCCTGTAGTAATTCGAGCACGGCGAGCGAACTACGGCAGCGAGGGGGCGAAGAATCGCGTGCCGCTCGGGACGCATTGCGGGAGATGTGGCGACGTGAAAGCGGACAGGACATCGGTCAGATGGAAGCTGACCGCACCGCTTGCCGCAGTGTTGCTTCCCCTCCTCGCGGCGACCGTGGTCACGGTCCATGTCGTCGATGCCCGATTGACGGCTCGCATCGAGAGCGACCTACAGAACACCGCTCGTCTCGAAGCAGCCCGTATCGAATCAGCCCTCGACCACCTCGCGGAGATCAGCTCCAGCCTCGCCGCCGGCGAGCACGTCACCTCGTTCGTGCTCACCCTCGACCGCGTCCAGCGCGGCGACCTCCCCCGATCGACACCGATCGGAGGAGTCGACGGATTTGCTCGAATCGACATCGACAAGCCCATTCCCTTCAGCCAGTTGGCCCGCGAGGTGCTGCGCAAAGCCCAAGCGTCCGAATCCTCGGTCCACAGCATCGGGATCTTGGATCGTCACGGCAAGATCCTCGGCATCGCTCCGGACCTGGACCTCCACTTCGATCGAGCCACGGTCATCGACGCGCTGGGCACCGGGGCCATCCGGTTCGCGCCCGCATACCGCGACGCGGCTGGGGTCGACCACCTACCCGTCGCAGTGCCCATCGCGTCGCCCGGTGGGGCGCCGGTCGGGTTGTTGGTCATCGAGTTCGAGCTCGGACCGGTGCTCGACCTCGTCATGGCCCATGAGGGTCTCGGGGAGACCAGCGAGGCCCACTTGGCGCAGCGCACCCCGGAGGGCGGCGCGATCTTCATCACCCCGCTGCGGTTCGAGCGCGGCGCCGCGTTCACCAAGATCCTTCCGGGCACGATCCACACCCCGATGATGGACGCCATCGATGCCACCGAGGTGAAGGTGCTCCACGCTCCGGACTATCGATCCGAGCAAAGCATCCTCGCCATTCGTGCCATCGAACGAACATCGTGGACGTTGGTGGTGAAGGTCGACAGCGCGGAGACCTTGGCCCCTGTTTCAGAGCTCCGCACTCTGCTGCTGGTCTCGGTCGGTGTGGCCAGCCTGTTGATGGTCACGGCGTGGATCTTGGTCATTAACCCGCTCATCTATCGGCTTCGTGACACGGCTGCCGCGGCCAACCTCGTGGCCTCAGGGGAGCTCAACAGCCGGATCGACGATCCCCGCAGCGATGAGATTGGCATCATGGCGGCCAGCATCGACCGGCTGGCCGAAGAGCTCGCGTTGGACAAGGTCGAACGCTCCAAAGCTGAGGCCGCGCTGCACCATCGCGCCACCCACGATCAACTCACCGGCATCGCCAACCGCCAGTCGGCCACCGATTGGCTCGAGGCGGCAGTCGCAGCCGCAGATCGGTCGTCCCCCATCCTATTGTTCTGCGATCTGGACGACTTCAAGGGCATCAACGACTCCCACGGTCACCATGTCGGCGACGTAGTGCTTCGGGCCGCCGCCGGTCGCCTGGTCAAGGCGGCTGGACCAAAGGCATTCGTGGCCCGATGGGGCGGCGACGAGTTCCTGATCGGCCTGTCGGATTCGACCATCGACGAGGCCAACGCGTTGGCCAACCGGCTTCGCGTCGTGTTCGATCAGCCGGTGAAGGCCGGGGAACGCCAGCTCGACGTGCGTTTGAGCATCGGCATCGGCCCTGGTGACCAGGGCGGTGACACCGAGATCTGTTTGCGGCGAGCCGACGCCAGCATGTATCAGGACAAGCGCCAACACGGCCGGCGCATGCATGCCAAGACCGTCGATGAGGCGAGCCGGCGAGTCCGTAACGCGCTCGACGACGGTCGCATCGTGGTGCTCTATCAACCGATCGTGGAGCTCCGCGACGGGCGGGAGCCGGTGCTGTGCTCGCTCGAAGCGCTGGCCCGGCTCGACGAAGGAGGGGCCCAGCTCCTGGGGGCGGGAGAGTTCATCGAGCCGATCGAATCCTCCCCACTGGGCATCGAGCTCGATAGGCATGTGCTGCGCACGGCTATCACCCAGCTCGCGGCGTGGAAACACCAGGGTCTGGCCCCAGGTGATCTCACGATGTCGGTTAACCTGTCACCGGCAAGCCTGCGGGACCGGACCCTTTCCTCGTTCATCGAACAGCAGCTGTTCACCTGCGGTGTGGCGCCCAGGATGTTGGTGGTCGAGATCTCCGAACGATGTCTACATCTGGATCCGCTCGTAGCCAAGGAGCTCCAGGAGATCGGAGTCCAGGTGGGCATCGACGACTTCGGGGTGCTCAGCTCCAATCTGGACCGCTTGGTCGACATCCGCACCGACGTACTCAAGCTCGACCGGCGTTGGGTGGGCATCGGGCCCGGCCTGACGGTGAGCACCGAGGAGCCGGTGCTGTTGGCCATCACCGCGCTGTGCCGGTCGATGGGCATCGTGGTAGTCGCCGAGGGGGTCGAGACCAAAGATCATGAGACCATGCTGCGTCGCATGGGCGTCACCCGAGCACAGGGGTTTCGCTACGACCTCCCGCTGGCGGCCGACGAGTTCGCGGAACGTTACCGCCGGGCCCGTGGGGTGGCCAGCACGGCGGCAGCCTGACCGCAACGAACCGACGAGCTACGGTCCGATCGGACCACAGGGGGTAGATCGTCGTGAGCCAAGAATCCGTCAGCAGAATCGTTCGGGAGCCGAGGCCGGCACCGGAGGAGAATTTCCACGGCAAGGTGATGGCCGAGTCCATCCATGTGAACCAGGAAAAAGGTGTCCGCCAAGGTCGCGTCCACTTCCACGACGGGGCGCACACCCACTGGCATCTACACCTCGGGGATCAGGTGCTGTATTTCGTCGAGGGCAAAGGCATCGCCCAGGAGTTGGGCCAGGAGGTGATCGAGTGCGCCCCAGGCGATGTCATCCATGTTCCCGACGGCACCCGCCACATCCATGGCGCCGCGCCGGGTTCGAACGCGGTGCACGTCGCCATCACCCAAGGTGAGACGATCTGGGACCACGATCCGCGCTATCCCGGCAATGACGCCTGATCGACCGACTCGATAGCCGCGGAGAGAGCGCTCACTCCTTCGTCGATCTCGGACTCACTCACGTTCAGCATTGGGGCGATGCGCAACACATTGCCGTACAACCCACCCTTGCCAATGAGCAGACGCTGGTCCTTCGCGGCTTCCAACAAGGCGGTCGCCGTGGAAGGCGCTGGTTCGATACCCCCGGGCACGATCGTCTCGATGGCCTGCATCAGACCCTTGCCGCGGATCTCAGCGATCCATGGTGTCCGCTCACAGAGCGGCTCGAGGCCCGCCCGCAGGCGCTGACCCATCCGGGCCGCGTTCGCCTGGAGATCGTTGTCCAGCACGTAGCGCAAGGTGGCGAGCCCGCTCGCGGCCGAAAGGGGGTTGCCCCCAAACGTCGAGAAGTTGAGCACATCGATCGTGTCCATGATCTCGGCCCGGGCCACGATGCCGGCGAGCGTGATGCCGTTCCCAACGCCCTTGGCGAAGGTCAACATGTCGGGCACGATCCCGTGGTCCTGGTAGCCCCAGAAATGGTCACCGGTACGGCCCCACCCGGTCTGTACCTCGTCGGAGATGAACAGGATCCCGTGATTGTCGAGCACCTTGCCGAAACGCCCGAAGAATTCCGAGGGCGGGGTGGCAAACCCACCGACCCCCTGGATCGGCTCGGCGATGAGGCAGGCGATGGGACCAGCCGACGTCATGTCGATCACCTGTTGAAGGTCTTCGGTACACGCCTCGGTGTAGTCCGCGTCGGGCATACCGCGAAAGGGGCTGCGCAGGGAGTAACCACCATGCACGAAGTGGACGTCGAGACCGGAGAGACTCGTCGAGGACCATGAGGCGTGCGAGGTGATGGCCTGGGCGGTGAACGAGCGACCGTGGTACCCGTTGCGGATCGCGAGTATCTGATTGGACTTCCGATAGGACGTGGCCAACAAGAGTGCCGTGTCGTTGGCCTCGGTCCCTGAGGGGGTGAAGAACACGCGAGCGTCGGGGATGCCCGATAGGTCCGCGATCATCTCGGCCAACTCGATCATCGGTTCCGAGAGATAGAGCGTGGACGTGTGCATGACCTTGCCAGCCTGGTGCCGGACCGCCTCGACCACCGCGGGATTGGCGTGGCCGATCATGGTGGTCAACACCCCACCGAAGTAGTCGAGATAGCGAGTCCCTTCGAGATCCCACACATAGCTTCCCTCGCCCCGATCGATCGAGATGGGCTGGGCGTACATGGGCGCCAGGAACGGCGCCAGGACTGCTCGGTAGCGTTCGACGAGCTCTGCGGTTGTGGACATGATGATCCTTCCGGTGGCCGGTACACACTATGCGACGATGCCCCGGACTCAGGACCGCGCTCGCCCTATTGGAACCGGGGCATCACCTTTTCTGCAAACAGCTCAATGCTCGGATTGATCTGGTCGGGGCCGTGGATGCCCTGGGGTATCAGGCACATCACCTCGTCGATCGGCACGATCTTGGTCGCGGCTTCGATCTCTGCGGAGATGGTGTCGGGACTACCGACGAGCAGTCGGGCCATCGGCTGGCCGAAGGGTAGGGCCCAGGTGTCAAAGAACCACTGGGCGTCATCGAGCTGGGCGTAGGCCTCTTCGTCGGTCTCGGCACAGATCATGAACCCACCCCAGCAGGCCTGCTCGCCCGGCTTGACCGTCCGACCATAGTGGGCCGCCGTGTCGTCGTAGGCCTTCCAGATAGCGCGCAACAGGTCGGGTCCACCACCGAGCACGATCGACTTCCCGCCGTAGCGGCCCCAGAAGCCGGCGGTACGAGCTGACCCGGTAAAGCCGGAGTAGATCTTGGGATGGGGGGATTGGAACGGTCGAGGCGCGATCCCGATCTCCGTGACGTTCATGTCCTCATCGACCCCCAGCCCATACGCGGAATACACCTCGTGGGGGTGGGGGTTTTTGTCCAGATTGGGGAATTTCCAGAAGTCGCCGTCGTAGCGGAAGGTGTCGTTCGTCAACGCGGTGTAGACGATGTCCACATATTCCTCGAAATAGGCGCGGTTGATGTCATCCTCAGGGGTGTTCTTGTTCCATGGCCCGACCGGACCGACCTCGTCTCGGAGCTTGAAGTTCTCGACCCATCGGGCTTGGTAGCCGCGCACGAGCCCCACCGAGAACCGACCCTGGTGCAAATGATCCAGCGTGGCGATGTTTTCGGCCACGCGGAGGGGATTGTGGGTGGTGGAGACGAACCCGCAGGTCAAGATGGTCATGCGTTCCCGGAACTGACCCAGATACATCGACATGGCGCACGGGTCGTTGATGATCTCAAACCCTTCGACCTGGAGATGATGTTCGGGATGACCGAGCGTGGAGTAGCCCGCAGCGTCGGCGGTGCGAACCAGATCGGCCAGCTCGGTCAGCATGCGCTGATACAGGTCATTGCGCAGCCCGGCGCGACCCGCCTCCAGCTCGTCACGACGTCCAATCGTCCCATAGACGAACAAGTCGAAGTCCATGGTCGAGGAGTTTTTCACGCCTCGGACCCCATGCCCAACCTCACGAGCCGACCACAGCACCCGAGTGCTCAGCCGGTCAAGGGTTGACCGTCCGCGCGGTCGATGAAGGCGAACTCCTCCACCGGGCGTCGGCTGAGTTTGGTGAGCTGTTTGACCGGCTTGCCTATGGTCAACATGGCCGCGACCGCCATGTGTGGTTCAAGGCCGAGCAGCTCCTGCACGTCGGGCTCGGCACTCGCGAGCAGGGTGGTGAGGGTGCCGCCATACCCCTCGTTGCGCGCCGCCAGCAAAGTGCTCCATGCCATGGGGTAGATCGACGCGCCGCTGACGATACCGACTCGATCGAGATCCTTGTCCATCGATGCCACTTGACCCAGATCCAGGGCAAAGACGAGGACGAGCGGCACCTCATCAAGATGCTCGAATATGGGCAAGATGATCGGGATGGTCGTATCGGCGCCCGCGGCTTGCGAGTCGACGGTGCTGGGCGTGGCGGTCTGCCAGTACACCTCCCCGGCCTGCATCTGGGCGTAGGCGATGCGCAGCGCCGGGAAACACAACTCGCCAAGGCGTTTCTTGGTGCGGTCGTTCCGCACGACGATGACTTTCCAGCCTTGACGATTCCCACCGCTGGGGGCGAACCGGGCGTTGTCCAGCAGCCGGTAGACGACCTCGTCGGGTACCGGGTCATCGGTGAAGTCGCGAGCGGCAAAGGTCGTGCGCATGGCGTCGTAGAGCTCCATGGCCAACCACTCTGCCACTGCTCCCTTACCCGAGCGGAACCTTCGCTATCCCAGCAGGCGGTCGACTCGGCTCAGCGATTCGCGGAGGTTCTGCTCATCGGTCGCCGACGCAGCCTGTTCGCACGCCAGCCACCGCAGCGGCGAGCGGTCGTTCTCGGGGCGGGCATGTCCGGGCTTCGCGGTGCGGAACACAAACCGGATGTCGAGATGCCGATGGGCGGGCTCGGACGCCGCCGCCGTAACAGGCACGACCACTATATGGAGCGGGTCCACCCGCACATGGAGAGAATCGTCGGCGTCATCGGGCCAGGTCACGAGGTCGTCGAGACCGGTTTCCTCGGCGGCCTCCCTCATGGCGACCGCGAGGGGGTCGCTCTCGCCAGGATCGCCATGACCCCCAACCTGGAGCCACCCCTGTTGGCGTTCGTGCCACCTCAGCAGCACCGTGCGGCTTTCCGGATGGACGACCAGCGCCGATGCGGTCACGTGTAAGGGGGTGGCCCGGGCCCAGGGATCGGGGCTCGTGGCAATGAGATGGCGTAGCTGCTCCAGGTCCGCGGTCTCGAGCCCGGTCGAGCCCCGATAGCGATCGACCAGTTGGGCGAGCGCGCCGGTACTGTCCTGACCCGCCAAGGTGCCGTGTTCCATGATCTGACAGTACCGAACCTGCGAGGAGGTGTTCGCTCGATACACGAAGTAGGTATCTGCGGAACGGGACCACACCCCTTGACGTGGGTAGGTGATCGAGGCGAGAGGTCCCCCTTTCGCCTCGATCTCTCACCCATGTTGTTCTGTTACACCACGTTGCGCGGCGCGAAGCTCATCTGGAAGCTGTCCTTGAACTCCGAGGAGCCGAGCCGTTCGATCTTCCCGCGCCCCAGTTTGAAGTTGTAGCGAAGGTTCAAGGGTTGCAGCGTGGTGTCGGCGGAGACCACATTGTTCATCGGTTGGCCCGGGTAGTTGAAATAGGTGTACGTCACCCCCGAGGACACCGCATCGGTGACATAGGCCAGTGCGGTCACCTCCCCCGACATCGGTTGGCCGAGCTGGTCGATGACACGGTCGCTGTACACCCGCACCCAGTCGCCGGATTCCACGCCGAGCGTCGACGCATCGTCGGGTGAGATCTCGAGGAAGTTCTGGGGCCAACGGTCGACGTGATACGCCATGCGGCGCATATCCCCAAGATTGTTCCAGAGCGCGTTGACCCGCCCGTTGATGACGTAGTACTCGTCGTCGGCTGGAGCGAGAATGTCGAGCCGAGCCGACACGGCTTCCCAGTCAGGCTTGACAAAATTCGCCTTGCCCGAGTCGGTCTTGAAGCTGAGATCGCTGTGGAGCCGCTCGGTTCCTGCGAGCTCGCTGCCATCGCGCACGATGGGCGCCTGGATACCGCTGGCTTCGGAGTAGGTCCCGTCCTTGGCCCGTTTGGCCGAGTAGGACTTCAACAGATCATGGGCTCGAACCCCGTCTTCCTGGGCTTTCACCACAAGCTCGTTGTACGCCTTGCGCCCGCCCGATTTCGGTCCGGCCTCTTCGAAGATCTCGTTGGTGTCCGCCCATTCGAACCCCTCGAAGCCCATACGTTGGGCGATCAGGGCGGCGATCTCCCAGTCGGGTTTGGCCTCACCTGGGGGGTCGGCTATCTGCTCGTAGAGGAACAGACGTCGTTCTGCGCTCATCCGCACCGAGGTGAGCTCGCCCCATCCCGCGGCGGGCAACACGAGATCCGCGTACTCGGTGGTGGCGTTGGGATAGAGCTCCTGATGGACGATGATCGTTCCGCCCGCATCGGCCTTCGCTTTGAGCGCCTCGATGGCCAGTTGGGGGTTGACGCTTTGCACTTCAGGTCCGGTACGCCGGTTGAGCACCTCGAGGCGCTCCCGGAGCCGCCCACTGGCGGCCATGGCGTTCACCCAGTTGGTGCCGATGACCCACATGAATCGGGTGTTGCCTTCGACGAACCAGCGGTCCTGGTCCATTTCGATCTTGTTGCCCTCGTACTCATGCGGGCTCTTATCGATCGGATAGCTCCCCCCTTTCATGCCACCGCGCTGGTGGCCACCGAGCCGCGAGGTCGCACGTCCCGGTCGACCGACCGCGCCCAGGAGCAGGCCGAGGCTGCCGATCGCCGCGGTGTTCTCATAGTTGTGAGACCAATAGAGGCCCTTTTCGAAACGGACGCTCGTCTTTTTTCGAGACCCGTCGGCGGCGGGGGCCGCCAGCATCTCGGCGGCCTGAGCGATCTTGTCGGCCGGAACCGAGGTGGCTTGTTCTGCGCCGGCGAGGGTGAACTCGTCGTTGGAGAACAGATAGTCGCGGTACTCCTCGAAGGTCATCCCGAACAGCTGGCGACGCCAGCCGCCCTCCTGATCGAGGTCGGCTCGGGAGGCCATGTGGTCGGCGATGAACTCGGAGTCCTCCCACCCTTGGTCGATGATTTCACGGGCGAGCGCGTTCAGGAGTGCGGTGTCGGTTCCCGGCTTCACCTGGAGGTGCAAGCCACCGTTGGCTTCCGCGAACAGAGCGGTGAACCCTCGACGGGGGTTGATGTCGACAATGGGTGTCTCCCGCATCCATTGGGTGAACCGGACGGTCTTGGTCTCATAGGGATCGGTCCCCACGAGCAGGAGGATGTCGGCTTCCTTGTCGTCGCTGAACGAGGAGCCGAACGCGTCGACGCCGCAATCGGACAGACCCGGGGTGTCATCTCCTTCCGCGGGTGCGTGGTGGGGCGCCCAGTTCGGGGTCCCGATCTCGCCCAGTGCCAGCTTGCTGATGGCGTAGGTATTTTCGAAGAACTGGTAGGAGTAGATCTTCACTCCCCACGCCAGCTCCCCATGGTCGGCGATGACATGTTCGGAGACTCGCGCGAAGATCTCCAACGCCGCATCCCAGGAGATCGGCTGGAGTTCGCCACGCACCCGCAGGAGCGGTGTGGTCAGGCGATCCGCGGTCGGCGTACCCGGGTTGTAGAGCTTGCGGGCCAGGACACCGCCGCGCATGCTGTGTTCACCCGCCACGTTGGCGACGTCGGCGTCGGGATCGGGTCGGACGATCACGTTGACCAGCTGGCCATCGTGAGTTACGACGTTGTGCATGTTGGGCGTCACGCCCTGGCCGATGCCACTGGGCAAGTCCGAGCGGAGGGCGTTGTCGGCTGCGGCCGAGCCGCCTTGTTGGCCGACCGGCCAGCGGATCACCTCGTAGCGGCACGCCACTGGACAGAATTCACAGGCGGTATGAAATACCTCGGCACTAGCCGGAGGGATGGGGACCGAGGTCGATGGGTTGCTGCTCATCGGTCCACCTCCACTGCCGTGCCGTCGCGCAGATTGTCGCGATAGCCGTAGATGAGGCCGAGGACACCCTCGGCGTACACGTCTTCGTCGTCGACGCTGAGCACCACCTGGGGCAGGTCCTCGGTCGCTTGACCCAGCGTCACCTGGCCTCCGACCGCCGCATCGAAGGTGGATAGGTGACCCCGACAAGGGCCCCACAAACATTCCTCGGGTCGGAACAAGCCGGCGAGTGGCCAGCCCATGTGGGGGCAGATGGTGGAGAACGCCACGATGTCCGAATCGGGGCCGACCCCGAACTTGGCGGGTTTGCCCAGCTTCACGATCTCCGCCGCCTGGCCTTGCAGCGGGTACTCGAACGCCACCGGTTCGCCCACCCCGAGCTCGCTGACCGACGCCACCCGAAGCCGGGGGTAGAACACCAGCATCTCGCCGGCGCCTCCCGCCGCAGCGGGCTGTCCCTCGGCGTCAGCAGCCTGACCATTGGAGTCAGCAGCCTCTGAGGGTGCGGGCGTGAGCGTCTCGACGGAGCCGGTGTCGGCGGCCCAATAGCCGATGGCCGCCCCGGCCAGGCCGGTGGCCGCCGCCCCTCCGCCCGCCAAACCAAGAAACGCTCGCCGATTCATGCCACTCGCATGTTCGCGTGCTCGTTGTTCAGGGCTTGACTCCTGGTCAACAGGGTCAGGTCCGCTATCTGTCATGGGGTTTCGTCTCCATCCAAGGGCCAACAATCTGTTGGCCTTCGACACCCTGGCAGTCCGCCTCTACTAGAGATAGGGGCTTTCGCACTTATCTCTGTCCGTGATGATATGGCGGCCGGCGTTCATCTGACCGAACGCCGTCTGGCGCCGTTGGAAGCACGCGGTCCAGGGGTCACCGGTGCCGTAGCCCACCTGAGCGAACGACTCAGGCCCACACGGCCGTCGAATGGCAAACGGGGTCACCACAGCTCGCCTATTCGGCCACCGAACGCCGGCCGAGGAGGCGGTCGAGCCCGACTCGGTCGCGTTCTCGTCGCTTCTCCGCGTCGCCGACATCTGGAGGGGAGGGCCTCGTCTCGGCGATGGTTTCGTCGGGCAGGAATGGTGGCGGAACCGGCTCGGGTTCGGCGAAGACGTCGCGGAGCCAGAGGGTCCGCTCGCTAAACCAGTAGCGCAACATGGCGACATCGCCATCGCCGAGATCCGATATGCAGCCTTCCGCCGTGATGAGCCCGGCCCACGTGAGGTGCACTGCGTCGTAGTGCTCAGCCACCGATCGCCAGTCCGGCACCAGGTGAGATCTGATGGCGGTGCGCGCCGCCCGCTGTCCCCCGGTACCCATCAGTGCCGACAGGCTGGCACGGTCTTGGTTTCGTCCCGGGAGCTCCCAGTGCTCGAGATGTGACGCGGCCTGGCGTGGGTGACCGGTTACGAGGCGGAGCCAGTCGTCGGGACGGTTGATCTCGAACACTCGGCTACCAGGCCGCACCGACAGACTCCACCGGCTGATAGGTCCGTCGTACATCTCCCAGGCATCGACGAGCAGAGCATGGGCGATCTCCGGCGGGTCGCTGACCGTCCAGAGACCGGCCCAGGTGAACTGCCCGGCGCCATACACCCGCTCGAAATCTCGAAACAACGGGGCCAACTTGTGGCTCCACGAACCGTTGGTCGTCCACCACTGCTGAGCGTTGGTATCGATCCGGGAGTGGAGTGCAGCACCAAAGCGCCGGTCGATCGCTACGGCAACCGGAGCGCGAGCCCGCGCGTCTCGGTAGGCCATGGCCGCGGTCAGTGGAGCGCCCGGGACCCAGGGACCGATATCATTCACCGCCGAGAAGACCGCCAGGTCGACCAATTCGCCGAACGACATCGCCTCGATGAGCGCCACGGCAGCCTCGACGCGTTCCTGGGCGCTGGCGTCTATCGGTGCGTACCCGTCGGGCTGGAGCGCTCGGGACTCCAACCTGGCGAGGAGGGCACTACCGAGCGGTGACGCCAAGATGGCGTCGACAAATCCTTGCGCACCGGTCACATCGCCCACCCTAGATGGGGCGTTCGCCGCCTTCGCAGATCTCCGGCGCTTCATGCTCGCCCATGCGGGCAGAGCGCAGGAAGTAGCGTCGGTTGCCTTGGTTCGAATCGCAGGATGGCGGATGTCCGATAGCCGACCCCCGGGTGTCACCGGGTCCGACGCGTCGCTCCACGAGGTAGGGACAACCGAGCGCGAGCCGGTCGATCGCAGTGTCTGGGTGGCGCTCGCTCTTGGTGCCGGCGCGATGACGGTGGCGTCGTTTTATGTCACCGCCACCAATCTGGCGTTCCCCGAGATAGAGGTCACCTTCGCATCGACGAGTCGCGCCACCCTCTCGTGGGCCATTTCGGGGTACAGCATCGGGTTGGCCGCGTTCTTGCTCGTCGGCGGCCGCCTCGCCGATCGCTACGGGCGCAAGCGCCTCTTCCTCGGTGGCTGTGCGATGCTCGCGGTCACGTCGGTGCTCACCGCAGCGGCCCCAACGGCCACGACGTTCATCATCGGCCGATTCCTGCAATCGGTTGGCGCCGCCTTTGCCATCCCGTCGTCATTGGCGATGGCCTTGCCGCTCTTCCCGACAAGCCGGCGGGGTGAGGCTGTGGCCATGTGGTCGATGGCGGGTTCGGTGGGCGCGGCCACCGGGCCGAGTCTTTCGGCTCTCGTCATCTCGATGAGTTGGCGGGGGGTCTATCTCCTCGGCGTACCCGTGCTCGTGGCCATCATCGTCTTGGCGCCCGGCCGGCTGACCGAGTCGAGCGACGGAGGCACGGGCTCGCGGCTCGATTGGTTCGGTGGCGCCGCGGGAACCCTCGGCGTCGGCGGCATCGTCTTTGCCGTCACCCAGAGCCGAGCATGGGGATGGTCAAACCCCTGGGTCGTGTCAACGCTCCTCGGGGCCGTCGTACTGCTCCCGCTGTTCGTCCTCCGCTCGCTCCACCACTCCGACCCGCTCCTCGACGTCCGTGTCTTCCGCACGCGCACCGTCTGGTCGGCCAACCTCACCAACCTGTTCCTGTCGATGGCCGGGAACTCGATCTGGCTGGTCTGGCCACTGTTCCTCGGTGGCATCTGGGGCTGGTCGCCGCTTCGGATCGGCCTGGCCATCACCCCCGGACCGGTAAACGCGGGGATCTTCGCCGTGGTGGCCGGACGTCTGCTGTCCAAGGTCGGGCCGCGGAGGCTGGTCTCGATCGGCTGCCTGTTCCCCGTGGCCGCCCTCGTCTTCTTCTATCTGGTCCCTGGCGAGGAGCCAAACTATTGGACCGGGTTCCTCCCGGGGGTGCTGTTGTTCTCGACCGGATTCGGCCTCACGTTCTCCCCGCTGAACGCCGCCGCGCTCGAGGACGTCCCCGAGGCGAAGTTCGGCCAGGTCAATGCGGCCTTCAACACCCTGCGCAATGTCGCCGGAGCGTTCGGAGCGGCCGCGGTGATCGCGCTGTTGGGAAGTCGGGCTACCAGCGACCTGGCGGCCTTCGACCGAACCTATGCATTCCTCGCACTGTGCACAGTCCTCGCCGCGCTCACCGTCCTGACGACCTACCCGAAACACGGTCGGAGCTGAGCACCAGGTTTGGTCGCGCCCGTCGATGGGCCGAAGCGCGTGGCCGCAGTCCCGCCAGAGTCAGATGCTGGCCGTGCCGGTACCGCTACCGTTGCAGGCGGAGCGAACAGATCTCTTCAACCACCTGGACTCGCCGAGGCATATTGTCGGATTCGGAGCCTGCGAACAGCGATTCGAATCAGCCAGTGCTAGCGATCATCATCGGAGGGTGTTGGACCTCGACGCATCCGGAGGTACTCGCTGATACGCAGCAGCTTGGGCGGACGCGTCGTTCCGGCCGGCAGCAGCGCGATCGCCTCGTCGGCACCGATGAGTTCCGGTTCGACCAGGTCGACGGTGTCGCCGTCGACCTCCAGCCTGGCCGTTCCCGCCGCGAGGACATTGCGCACCCAGTCCGACCTCGATCCATAGACCAGGGTGAACACGAATCCATCGTCGACGGCGACAGCGTCGAGCGGGGTCTGAAACGAACGACCCGACGTCCGGCCGACATGGTGGATGACCTGCCACTTGTCGCTCCGCAACGCTCGCGGGTTGAACACCCGTTTGTTGATCTTCCCCCACCACAACGGCATCGGCATAGTGTCACCCTCCCTCGGGCTACGACGATAGTCACCTCACCTCACCTCACCTCACCCCACCTGACCCTGACAGACCCGGCCGCGGCCGCAGCCAGGCGCGCAGGAGCCCGGCCGCCATCCTCTGGGGCATCGAATGGTCGGAAGGGGCGGAACCGGCGCGGCTCAGATCTGTACTGCTGCCCGCCAGCGGGCCATCAGCGTGGCGTCCCCACCGAGATCGAGAGCGCTGGTGTCGATCCTGTTGTACAGGGCCAGGAACAGGTCCGATGTGGAGGCGGTCACCGTGAGTTCGGTCTCGTCGGGGTTCGGTAGTTCCGCATTGGGTGCAAGACAACGTCGTCGTCGGTGACCGAGATTGTCCACCGGTGGGTGGTATCGGCATCGCTCGCATCGTTGGCCTCGAACTGGAGTGTCGCCGGGGCACCGAACGCGTCGAAGTCGAAACGGCGCGGGATCATCACGTCGAACACCTCGTCCATCCCGTCAGCGGCCGACCAGGGGTCGACCGGAGGCGCCGGGTCGGGGCCGGCGTGAGCGTCACGGCGGTGGATGGCGATCGGCTTCCACCGGGCGACCCTACAGTCGCGACCGCCCCATCCAGGCCTTGGTGGCGATCGCTCCTCAGGCTGGACTTCTGAGCTTCCGACCGCGAGGAGTCGGAACACCGCCCGAAGGCCGA
>Ga0316190_10000603_pt1 | contig 24996 bp, 25 predicted proteins | sample Eddworburrow2_MG_FD_204929 | JGI IMG/M metagenome (GOLD analysis project Ga0316190, IMG submission 204929) | Coastal sediment microbial communities from Maine, United States - Eddy worm burrow 2 | ecosystem: Environmental > Aquatic > Marine > Coastal > Sediment | place: USA: Maine | collected... | reverse complement strand
CGGTTCCTTCGGGTAGTTCTAATGGCGTGCCGACTGGAATTAGGACTGCTTCGCAGTCGCGTTCTAAGGTTATAGGTTTATTTTCTTGCATGACAATGTATTTAATTATTCTGTTTTTACGGGAGTGTTATCACCTTGCAGTGCTGAATGAAGTGTGTGCCAACAAAGTGAAGCACATTTAACTCTGGCAGGGTAGTCTTTAACACCAGCCAATGCAGCCAGTTTGCCTAAATGTTCAGCATCATAGTCATCATCGGTGGTGACTAAGTTATGAAACTCATTAAATAATGCCTCTGCTTCTTCTAGCGATTTCCCTTTCATGGCATCTGTCATTAGCGATGCGGATGCAACAGAAATCGCACAGCCTGAACCATCAAATGCAATATCAGTAATCTTGTTGTCATCGGTTTTAAGATAGAGCGTTAACTTGTCACCACAAAGAGGATTAAAACCTTCGAGCGTAGTATCGGCATCCTCAAGTTTTCCAAAGTTACGCGGGCTGCGATTGTGATCAACGATCACTTCTTGATAGAGATCTTTTATATCAAACATTAGTTGAATACCTTCTGACATTTATCGATGGCTTGTATTAAGGCATCTACTTCTTGTCGAGTATTGTAGAAAGCAAACGAGGCTCTGGCCGTTGCTGGAATATTGAACCGTTCCATGACTGGCATCGCACAATGATGCCCGGCACGAATTGCGATACCTTCGCCATCGAGTATGGTGCCGATATCGTGCGGATGGATTCCATCCAGAGTGAATGAAAGAATACTCGTTTTGTTTTTCGCAGTACCTACGAAATTCAAGCCAGGAACTTGAGAGGCTTGTTCATTGGCATAATCAAGAAGTTCTATTTCATAATGTGCTGCAGCTTCAAGACCAAGATCATTCACATAATCAATCGCTGCACCTAATCCAATAACGCCTGCGATATGAGGAGTTCCTGCTTCAAACTTATAAGGTAAGGCGTTATAGGTGCTTTTTTCCATCGTCACCATCTGGATCATATCGCCACCACTTTGATAAGGCGGCATCGATTCTAATAAAGCCTCTTTTCCATAGAGCACACCAATGCCAGTTGGACCAAATAGCTTATGTCCGGAGAAGACATAGAAGTCGCAATCGAGTTCTTTGACATCAACTCGTGTATGGGGAACGGCTTGAGCACCATCAACTAATATTTTTGCACCAACGGCATGGGCTTTATCGATAATGGTTTTGATCGGGTTGATCGTGCCCAGTGCGTTAGAGATATGGCCTACGGCAACAATGCGTGTTTTATCGCTGAGTAATTTTTCATACTCTTCGAGAATTAACTCACCCGCATCATTAATCGGGATATATTTTAGTGTTGCGCCAGTTTGCTCACTGAGTATTTGCCACGGCACTATATTAGAATGGTGTTCGAGTTCAGTGATAATGATCTCATCACCGGCATTTAGAGTGTTACGACCAAAACTCTGCGCAACGAGATTAATACCTTCTGTTGCACCACGCACAAACACGATCTCTTTAGTTGATCCGGCATTAATAAATTCTTTTACTTTGCCACGCGCCTTTTCATAGATCGCTGTTGCTTTTTCGCTAAGCGTATGTACTCCACGATGAATATTGGAATTGGTTTCGCGGTAGTAAGCATCTATGGTTTCAATAACCTGTTTTGGTTTTTGTGCAGTAGCGGCATTGTCGAGGTAGACTAATGGCTTGCCGTGCACTTGTTCATTCAATATAGGAAAATCTTTACGGATGTTCTCTACATCAAACGGAGCAGGTGTATTTATTATAGTCTTTGCTGTATCAGGTTTATTCATTAGTAAACTCACGAATTAATGCAGCGTCAGGCAACTGGCCTATGACCAGACGTTCCAGACGGTTTCTAATCGGTGCGAAGCTTATATTGCTGATAAGCTCGTCAGCAAATGCATAGGTTAATAAACTGCGTGCCGTTTCTTCATCAATGGCACGTGAACGTAAATAGAACAACATGTTTTGATCAAGTTGTCCGACGGTTGCACCATGGGTGCATTTAACATCATCGGCGTAGATCTCTAGTTCAGGTTTAGTATCAATCTCTGCATCATCAGATAACAGTAAGTTGGCATTATTTTGATGCGCTTCAATCTTTTGCGCATCTTTGTGAACGATAACCTTGCCATTAAATACAGCGCGACTTTTTCCATTGAGCACACCGCGATAGTTTTCTGTACTGAGTGTGCGAGGCTTTAAGTGATCAACACGGGTGTGATTATCCACATGTTGTTTATCTCCGGTCATGTATAAACCGTTCATGACGATCTCTGCGCCTTCTGCAGCAAGTTGTCCGTGTATATCATTGCGCACCAAAGCACCACCCAGTGAAATTGAATGCGATTCAAGTTTACTGTCCTTGCCCTGCATTACATTCAGGTTGCCAATATGATAGGCATTCAGACTTTCTTGCTGAATCTTATAGTGTTTAAGAATTGCGTTAGGTGATAAAGCAACCTCTGTTACTGCATTGGTAAAATAATTTGCATCATCAAGACCAATATAACTTTCAATTACCGTCGCTTCGGAATTCTCACCCAAGACAATAAGGTTTCTAGGGTGAGTAGCAAGAGAACCGTTGCTGTCTTTTGCCAGATATAAAATATTGATTGGTTTTTCAATAACAGTATTAGCCGATACATTAATAAACGTACCGTTCTGTATAAATGCGGTATTTAACGCGGTGAAAGGGCTGACCTTATCATCTGCATACTTTGTTAAATGCTTCGCTAACAGGTCTTTGTCATTCGCCAAAGCATCCAGCATATTTTCAACGTCTAAACCTTTGTCTAAACCTTCAAGACTGGAATGTTCTTTTGAAAATACGCCATTAATGAAAACCACTTCTATGCAATCAAGGCCATCAAATCGTACCTCATTAATTTCTTCAGTGCTGACAGAAACAGTTGTCTCAGTTACATTAGAAAATGATTTTTTCTTAATCGGACGCACGTCAGTATACTTCCAGTTTTCAAGTCTTGAGTTTGGAAACCCGGTCTCTTTGAATAGGTTTAGAGCTGATTGGCGACTTTCAGCAAGCCAGTCATCATTTTTTAACTGATCAAAGTCGCTAATATAATTTTGGATGTCTGTAGTCACGCAGCTTCTTCCTTGATCCAGTCATAACCTTTTTCTTCAAGCTCTAATGCCAGTTCAGGTCCGCCAGATTTAATAATCTTGCCATTGCTGAGTACATGTACGTGATCAGGTTTAATATAATCCAACAAGCGTTGGTAATGTGTTACTAAAATAATAGAACGTTCTTCATTACGTAAGCTATTCACACCTTCAGATACAATTTTTAATGCATCGATATCAAGACCAGAATCCGTTTCATCAAGAATGGCTAGCTTCGGTTCAAGCACAGACATTTGAAATATCTCATTACGTTTCTTTTCGCCGCCTGAAAAACCTTCATTAACAGATCGATTGAGCAAGTCTTCTTTCATCTTGACGATCTTCATCTTTTCTTTGATCAGCCCTAGAAATTCGACAGCATCTAATTCAGGTTCGCCACGATATTTACGTACCGCATTAACCGCCGCTTTTAATAAATAAACGTTATTAACACCAGGTATTTCTACCGGGTATTGAAAGGCGAGAAATACGCCAGCCCAGGCGCGCTCTTCTGGCGCAAGTTCGAGTAAATCGTTGCCTTCATACTCAACCGAGCCTTTGGTGACCTCATAACCATTTCTGCCCGCAAGGACATTAGCTAATGTGCTTTTACCAGAACCATTCGGTCCCATGATGGCGTGCACTTCACCGGCATTTACACTCAGGTTTAAACCCTTGAGTATTTCTTTGTTGCCTATTTTCGCATGTAAGTTGTCTATTTTTAACATAAGTTTTTATCTCATATTTTTATTTGACCGCCATGGAAGGCGGAAATACTTGTAATGCAGGAGCAATTGCAAGTGAGCATTATCTATACCTGAAATATTTAAATTCTTTATTATCGCTATTCGTATGTAAGGGTATTTCTAAAAATAGTGATTTTTTTGTGAGAGCGAGACGGCAGCGCACGGAGAACCACAATGTATAAGTAATACATGAGGATTCGAGTACGGTGCCAACGACGCTATCACGGGAAAAGTGCATTTTTAGAGGTGCCCTTAACCGACCGCGCCTTCGAGCGTGATTCCTAATAGCTTCTGTGCTTCTACCGCAAATTCCATAGGTAATTCCTTGAAGACTTCTTTACAAAAGCCATTAACGATCATATTGACCGCATCTTCTTCCTTGATGCCGCGTTGCATACAATAGAATAGTTGGTCATCGCCGATCTTCGATGTTGATGCTTCATGTTCAACGGTTGCTGTAGAGTTTTTAGCTTCAATATAAGGGAAGGTATGCGCACCACATTGGTCACCCATTAATAAGGAATCACATTGCGTATAGTTTCTGGCGTTTTCCGCGCTTTTACTGATTTTGACCAATCCTCTATACGATTGCTGAGCATGTCGCGCAGAGATACCCTTGGAAATGATGGTGCTACTGGTGTTCTTGCCAATGTGTATCATCTTTGTGCCGGTATCAGCTTGTTGATGGTTATTCGTTACCGCGACGGAATAAAATTCACCGACTGAATTATCGCCCTTTAAAATACAGCTAGGATACTTCCAGGTAATAGCCGAGCCGGTTTCGACTTGTGTCCAGGAAACTTTAGAATTATTACCGCGGCAATCAGCGCGTTTGGTGACAAAGTTATAAATACCACCAACACCATTCTCATCACCGGGATACCAGTTTTGTACTGTTGAGTATTTAATTTCTGCATCTTCCAAGGCAACTAGCTCGACAACAGCAGCATGCAATTGGTTTTCATCGCGCATCGGTGCAGTGCAGCCTTCGAGATAACTGACATGACTTTTTTCATCTGCAATGATTAACGTGCGTTCAAATTGTCCGGTGTTCGAGGCATTGATTCTAAAGTAAGTCGATAACTCCATAGGGCACCGCACACCTTTCGGGATATATACAAACGAACCATCGGTGAAGACTGCTGAATTTAATGCAGCAAAAAAGTTATCCGCAGCCGGGACAACCGAGCCCAGATATTTTTTAACCAGTTCCGGGTGGTCTTTAACAGCTTCGGAGAATGGACAAAAAATAACACCGGCATCGGCAAGCTTGCCTTTAAATGTCGTGGCAACAGAGACACTGTCGAAAACTGCATCAACAGCAACACCTGCCAGAAATTTTTGTTCTTGCAATGGAATACCTAGTTTTTCATAGGTCTCTAGTAATTTTGGATCGACTTCGTCGAGGCTTTTTGGTCCATCATCTTTCGATTTCGGTGCGGAATAATAGGAGATGGCTTGATAATCAATATGCTCAATATCAAGATGTGCCCAGGTTGGATCTTCCATGGTTAGCCAATGACGGTAGGCTTTTAAACGCCATTCGAGTAGCCACTCTGGTTCTTCTTTCTTTTTAGATATAAAGGTGATGGTATCTTCGTTAAGACCCGGTGCTACTGTATCTGTATCAATGTCGGTGACAAAGCCATGTTCGTAGTCTTTACCTACAAGATCTTCCATGTTTTCATTATTAGTAGACACGTTAATTCCCCATACCTTCTTTAAGGCTAAAACTTTCACCACAACCACAGGCATCTTCTACATTAGGGTTGTTGAATTTAAACCCGGCATTCAAGCCTTCGCGTACAAAGTCGAGTTCAGTTCCCGCGAGATAGCGTAGGCTTTGGTCATCAATAATGATCTTGATGCCATTTGATTCAATCGTTTTGTCCTCTTCGTTCACTGTCTTCGCCGTTTCAATAACATATTGATAGCCGGAACAGCCGGTGGTTTTCACGCCAACGCGTAAACCAATACCATCCGTATCTTTGGCAAGAACAGTTTCTATATGCTGTTTAGCACTGTCGGTAAGATTAATTGCAGCTTCTGTAGTCATAGTATTTATCAGCTTTGTAATTGCATCATGATGGCATCTTGTCTTTCAGATACTTGTTTAACATTATTGCGTTTCAGCATATCGGCTAGAGTAAGTCCGTTCAAAAACCCTGAAATGTGCATGTTTAACTCCATCCATAAGTCATGCGTTAGACAACGCAGATCACCCTGGCAGTTCTGTTTACCTTTACACCGAGTAACATCTATCGGTTCATCAACAGAATAGATAACCTTGGCAACAGTAACTTGGTCTGCGGCTAAGGCCAAACGATAACCTCCGCCTGGACCACGTGCACTTTCAACGAGGCCATTCTTTTTTAATTTGCTGAATAGCTGCTCAAGGTAGGTCAGTGATATATCCTGACGTTGAGAAATATCTGACAGACTCACCGGGCCGTTACTATCATGTAACGCCACATCGAGGATTGCAGTTACGGCATAACGGCCTTTGGTTGTCATTTTCATGGTCTATTACTCTATCGTTGCCCTGTGTGGGCTGGCAAGAATCACATAACCTAGCGGTTTAGTCAAGTATATATCAGACAGAAATAGTCGGGTATGGTTCAGCGTGATAATCACCAATTAAATCAATTGGTTAAAAACTACACTGGAAAAGGAATTATTGAGGTTTTGAGATGTTTATTGAACGAAATGTAAGACAACTTGGACAATTCCAAAGAGGGTAATCAGTAGGCAAAAAACTAAAAAGAAACCCATGATGACATAGACTTTAATACCATTTTTTTCGATATACGCTTCATCACGATCCATATTTTCCTGCGACTGAACGCCAAAGAAAGAGGCTAATAAGCTAAATGCAATTTGAAATATACTCGGGTCTTTTTCTTCAGTCATTTATAGGGCACCTCCGAAAATGCCTTATTTGCACGATAACTGCGTCAGCTCCGTGCTCGAATCCTCATGTATAAAGTATACACTCCGGTTCTGTGCGCGGTGCTTCCTTGCTCTTATACAAATAAGACATTTTTGGAAGCACCCTCTGTTTAATTATTTTTTCTTGAGTTCTTCTAGTTCTTTTTCTACTTTGTGCAGGTGATCTAATACTGATTCCAGGCCATTTTGTACTGGATCGGGCATGTCTTTGCTTTCGGCATAGGCTGTAAAGCCAATCTTTTTTGCCATGGCCTCACGTTGTGCGTCTTTATCTTCTTCTTTACGTTTGACGATGATATGACCAGGCACACCAACAACGGTTGCACATTCAGGCGTGTCTTTAACAACCACGGCATTACAACCAACCCGCGTTCCAGCGCCAAGAGTAATAGGGCCTAATACCTTTGCGCCCGCGCCGATGACAACATTGTTTTCCAGAGTAGGGTGGCGTTTGCCTTTGTTCCAGGTGGTGCCGCCAAGTGTTACACCATGATAAATTGACACGTCATCGCCTACTTCCGAGGTTTCACCGATAACAACACCCATGCCATGATCGATAAAAAAACGTCGTCCAATTTGTGCACCAGGGTGGATTTCAATGCCGGTAATGAAACGGGCAAAGTGCGCCATCAAGCGGGCGACGAGATACAGTTTTTTGTTCCACAGCCAATGATTAAAACGATGCAAGATAATGGCTTGGAAGCCCGGGCAGGTAAAGATTGTTTCCAATGCCGAGCGTGCTGCCGGGTCACGTTCAAAAACAACGTTGATTTCTTCTTTGATGGTACTAAACATTATTTTTCTAGTAGTTTTGATATTGATTTAAGCTGTGTCTCAAAGGTTTTAATTTCGTTTACTTTATCAGAAAGCTTTTGTTTTACGCCTTCGACCACATCTGCGGGGGCGCGTTCAACAAAGCTTTTATTGTTCAATTTACCTTCCATGCCGGACTTTTCTTTTTGCAGTTTTTCAATTGTACTCTCTAATCGTTTTTTCTCAGCCTCTGGATCGATGATATCAGCTAGAGGAACGAGGAGTGTCATTTCTCCAGCCAGAGCCATTACGGCATCATCCATTTCATCTTCAGTGGTCTGGATCGAATCGATCCTGCCTAGCGTTTTCATATAGTTCTGATGTTCATCTAACCATTGGCACTCATCCGTTGTGCCGTTACGTACAAATACGTTTAATGATTTCCCTGGTGATATATCACGTTCTGCGCGAATACGACGAACGCCCATAATAAATGATTTAATCCATTCTATTTGTTCTACAGCGCTATTATCGGTTTCAAGTTCATCCTGCTTTGGAAAAGACTCAAGCATAACGCTCTCACCTTTTTTATCTAGTAAGGCTGCTACTCGATGCCAAAGTTCTTCGGTAATAAAAGGAATAAAAGGATGCAGAGCGCGTTGTAAGGTCTCGAGTACATTTAATAATGTATAGAGTGTGCCGCGCTTTTCTGCTTCGCTTGCCACGGTGCTATTTAACGTTGTCTTGGATAATTCAATATACCAGTCACAGTATTCATCCCATGTGAACTCGTAAAGTGCTTGCGAGGCAAGATCAAAGCGATAGGTTTTCATGCCTTCATGTGTCGCTGAGATTGCATCAGACAGTTTGCTCGTAATCCATCGTTCAGCCAATCCAAACTTCATGTCGCCTTCATTGATTTTAATCGATTGAGCCTCTGTCGCTCCCGGCGTCCTGCCTCCCGCGACACTTGAACATCCATGTTCATCGACCATCATCATAATAAAACGCGCTGCATTCCAGAGCTTATTACAAAAGTTTCTATAGCCTTGTATTCGCCCCGTCTCAAAATTAATAAAACGTCCTTGCGTTGCTAATGACGCAAAGGTAAAGCGTAATGAATCTGTTCCATAAGACTCAATCCCGTCCGGAAAATGTTTACGCGTTACTTTTTCAATTTTTGCGGCCATTTGCGGCTGCATCATTCCACTTGTGCGCTTACTAATAAGTTCTTCAAGCTCAATACCATCGATCAAGTCGATCGGGTCAAGCACATTGCCTTTGGACTTGGACATCTTCTGTCCTTCGCCATCGCGCACCAAACCATGGATATAAACTTCTTTAAAAGGTACGTCGTCCATAAATTTGAGTCCGAACATGATCATGCGTGCGACCCAGAAAAAGATAATATCGAAACCTGTTACCAATACATTAGTGGGATAAAATTTATCTAGCTCAGGCGTCTTCTCTGGCCAGCCCAAAGTAGAGAAGGGCCACAAGGCAGAGGAGAACCATGTATCGAGCACATCTTCATCCTGTTTGAGATTGATATTACCCAGATTGTTTTTCTCTCTAACCGCTGCCTCATCATGACCAACATAAATATTGCCTTCATCGTCATACCAGGCCGGGATACGGTGACCCCACCAGAGTTGGCGGCTGATACACCAGTCTTGAATATTATTCATCCATTCAAAATAGGTCTTGTCCCAGTTCGCGGGTACAAATTTAATGTCACCGTCTTTCACAGCTTTGATAGCAGGATCGGCGAGCGGCTGGATCTTCACATACCATTGATCGGTTAGATAAGGTTCAACAACGGCATGTGAACGATCACCACGCGGAACCATTAATTTATGCTCATCAATTTTATCGAGTAGTCCTTGTTGCTCAAGATCGGCGACGATTTGTTTGCGTGCTTCATAACGATCCATGCCACGATACTTTTCTGGTGCTTCATCATTTAGTGCAGCATCAACAGTAAAAATATTTATTTTTTCCAGCTGATGCCGTTCGCCCATTTCATAGTCATTGAAATCATGTGCGGGAGTGATCTTGACGCAACCAGTACCAAATTCAGGATCAACATAATCATCGGCAATAACCGGTAATGTACGCTCAGTTAACGGTAGTAATACTTCCTGACCGACCAGATTCTTATAGCGCTCATCATCAGGGTGAACTGCAACAGCAGCATCGCCTAGCATGGTTTCCGGTCTCGTAGTCGCGACTACAATATATTCGAGTCCATCAACAGGCTCTTTTAATGGATAACGCATGTGCCACAGATGGCCATTCTCTTCTTCAGAGATGACCTCAAGATCAGATATTGCCGTATGTAAAACAGGATCCCAGTTAACCAGCCTTTTACCGCGATAGATCAAACCTTCTTCATGTAAGCGGACAAAGGTTTCTTTGACTGCTTCTGAGAGACCATCATCCATGGTGAAGCGCTCACGTGACCAATCCATTGATGTTCCCAGTCGGCGCGATTGCTGAGTAATGGTATTGCCTGAGTGTTCTTTCCAGTCCCAAACAGCGTCGACAAATTTCTCTCGTCCGAGATCATGACGTGAAACACCTTTTTGCTGGAGTTGACGTTCAACTACCATTTGTGTCGCGATACCCGCGTGATCGGTGCCGCATTGCCATAAAGTGTTATTGCCACTCATGCGATGATAACGCGTCAAAATATCCATCAATGTTTGCTGGAAAGCATGCCCCATATGTAAGCTGCCGGTTACATTTGGCGGCGGCAACATGATGCAATAGGACTTACCCTCTTCCTTGCTATCGTTTCGGGGAGCGAAGTAGTTCTTTTTCTCCCAATTATCGTAGCAATTGGCTTCTATTGTTTCGGGCTTATAGGTTTTATCCATCTTTATAACAAATATTATTAGGGGCTAAATGATAAGAAGCCCTATTATTGGGAGGCGTATTGTCCACATGCAGACCGTTTAGGGCAATCTTTATTAGGGCTTTCCAGTTATTCCTTTTTATCTGCGTTGTCTTTTTTGATATGAAATTCTTCGAGTAATCGCGTTTTTACTTCATCAATGATGCTGTCCTTGAGCATGAGAATTAATTCATCCAGATCCCCAGATATCTCTTTATCGACTTTATTTATGATGTCATTGATAAGTTGGTCGTCTTTCTCAATTTGTTTAAAAGTTTGTTCCAGGTCCTGGTCCAGATCATCCTGAGTGAAGAGATCTACCAGAACAGGTATGCCATCCGTGCCGACTTTGAGTCGTGGTAGTTTTGCTTTTTTAGATTCTGTCTTTTTCTTGGCCAGAAGTTCTTCCAGCTCATCGATTCGATTAACCAGGTTATTTCGATCTGTATCAGAGAGCGCTTTAGGTGGATTATGTGATGAATCAATCATGCTCTGTCAGGTTTTCAATCTTATGATTATGTATTTCATAGTCAGCTTCTTTGTATTGGCGATAGCGTTGACGTGCTAATTGCTTATTAGATTCATTAGCACCAACAATCTCGACCACGCGTTCAAAATTCGATGCAAAAGCAGGGATATCAGAACCAAGGTTGATCATAACTTGAGATGGCTCAGGAAAACTATTGCCATACCCTATCGTGACGGGTGTTTCGTCATTGATATCGCCAGCAAATATTTCATGTGGCACGAAACTGGTATCTTTATACACCCAGAGTAAGTCATCAAACTTGCTCGCGTTTTCTTCAGATTGTGTATGTATATGTACTCTATTTCCCTTTGACCAGGCCTTGGTTGTCATCGTGCATGCGAATCGGTCGATGCCACTACCTTCAGGCAGTATGTAAAAATCAACGCGTGACATTGTCAATCAACTCCAGGCTTACTTAACTTGATTAAGGATGTATTGCATCAATAATGAAACCGGTCGTCCAGTTGCACCTTTATTATTACCCGAGATCCAGGCAGTGCCTGCGACATCCAGATGTGCCCAGTGATATTTTTCTGCAAATCGAGACAAGAAACAGGCCGCTGTGATTGTACCGGCATCGCGGCCACCAATATTAGCTATATCGGCGAACGGGCTATTCAACTGTTGTTGGTATTCATCCCATAATGGCAATTGCCAGGCACGGTCTCCGGATTCATCACCGGCATTGAGTAATTCTCTCGCTAATGGATTGTGATTACTTAATAAGCCGGTGGCATGCTTTCCCAGGGCAATGACACATGCGCCCGTGAGTGTTGCAATATCGATAACGACTTCAGGATTAAAACGCTCGCTGTAGGTGATGGCATCACACAATATTAAGCGGCCTTCAGCATCCGTATTCAGCACTTCAATAGTTTGCCCGGACATACTGGTAAAGATATCGCCTGGATTGGTTGCTGTACTGCTGGGCATGTTTTCAACTGCTGGAATTACACCCACAACATTTATTGGTAAGCCAAGTTCTGCTACGGCGGAAATTGTGCCAAAAACACTGGCGCCGCCACACATATCGTATTTCATTTCATCCATTGCTGCACCGGGCTTAAGTGATATGCCGCCGGTATCAAAGGTAACGGCTTTACCAACCAATACGATTGGCTTTTGTGCTTTTTTAGAGCCTTTATACTCCATGGTAATTAATTTTGCTGGTCTGGCAGAACCTTGAGACACAGAGAGCAATGAGCCCATCCCAAGCTTTTTCATGTCAGCTTCTTCTAATATTTCTATCGCTAGGGAACGATTTCCTTTGCCCAATACCGTTGCTTGTTGGGCAAGGTACTCTGGTGTGCAGACATTAGAAGGTCTGTTGGCAAGATCACGGGTTAGTTTTATACCACGGGCTATTGCCAGACCTTCGCGTAAGGCGATTTCACCTTGTGGCAATTCACGACGCGTTGGGACGGTAAATGTAATTTTGCGTAACGGCCGTCTGTTAGCTTTCTTTTTTGTTTTTAGTTCATTGAACTCATATAAGCTATGTTCTGCAACTTGCACAGCTTGTCTGATATTCCAGTGATGGTCGCGTCCTTTTATGGTCAATTCACTTAAATAGTTAACGCCATCCAGCGATCCGGTATTATTCAAGGCACGAATACTATTCGCTATGATTGCGCGATAGTTTCGATCATTAATTTCTCTTTCTTTACCACAACCGATCAACAATACTCGGTCGGCAATCATGCCTGGTACATTATGTAGCAATAAGGACTGACCTTTGCTGCCATCCATGTCACCACGACGGATCAGGTTAGACAGGTACTTCTTACTAACGGCATCAACCGCTTTGGCAGCGCTTGATAAGCGTCGTGATTCGAATATGCCAACAATAACGCAAGCTGTTCGTTGTTTTTCAGGGTTGCCGCTTTTTATATTGAAATCCATACCTGCTCCAGGGTTGTTTACACACTTGGTAGATGATTACTTGTTTAATGACGTTACGGTGATGCGTTAATTTATTCTGCACTTCGACACCAAGCGTGTCATAATCGTTCCGTTTTTTGTTAAAAACAGTGAAAAATGGTCAAAACCGTATTTTTAGTCAAGTTTATTCATTTATCTTCAACTAAGCAAAGCCGAGTTTTAGTATGAGGTCTGAATTGTGATCATCCAGCATTACATCTACAGAGAATTGCTACAAAAGCTATTGTGGATATTAAGTTTGCTGATCCTGGTTATTGCCAGTAATCGCTTCGTGGGTTTTCTTGCCGATGCTGCCGAAGGTAGTCTGCCAGCTGACATGGTGTTCTTAATGTTGGCTTACAAGATGTTAGCAACATTACCAAAGATTTTGCCGATTTCGATTCTAGTCGGGATGTTACTTGCATTCTCGCGTATGGCCAGCGACAGAGAACTGGTCGTATTGGCCGCATCAGGCGTAAGTAAACTTTTTCAAATTGGCGTGGTACTTCGCTTTGCTATCGTTTTTTGTTTAGTAGTGTCTGTTATTACATTGTATTTCGCGCCTTGGGCGGAACAGGGTGTACATAATTTGAAAGAGAGAGCTAAACAGGAATCTGATATTTCAGGTATTAAAGCCGGGCAGTTTAAGGAATTCAGCAAGGGTGATCGTGTTGTTTATGTCCAAAGGCCATCAGCCGATAAGGCTTCAATGGAAGAGGTGTTTCTGCAAGTAAGACAACAAGGAAATCTGGGCGTATTAACTTCTGATAGTGCGCGTTTTAAAATAGATAAAAAATCCGGAAACAAATATATCGTTTTCAGTGATGGTCGACGTTATGTTGGCGAACCAGGCTTACTTGATTATCAGATCACTGAATATGAAAAATACGCAATTCTGACTGAGAGTGCCGAGACTAATGCGCCTGGCGGGAAGACCGGCGCATTATTAACTTCTGAAATAATTGGTTCCGACAATAAGGTTCATCAAGCCGAGTTTCAATGGCGTATTTCTTTGATTTTGTCCTGTTTGTTACTGTCACTATTGGCAATATTATTAATTCAATCTCATACCAGTGAACGTAGATATATGCCATTTGTAATCGGCATCTCAATCTATCTTATTTATAGCAATTTACTCGGTATCGCGAAGACCTTACTTAGCCGAGATGTTATCCCCGGGTTTATAGGTTTGTGGTGGGTGCACATAATATTAATAGCTGGATTGGTGACATTTTATTATTTACCAAGATATCGATACATGAAAAAAGATGAAGATGATCATCAATTTATCCCGGCAGATGGACCCTGAAATAAATGATACTTGATCGATACATAGGCCGCAGCATACTGGTAACCAGTGTCTTATCTTTATTTGCGCTGGTTGCCGTGTTTTCATTTTTCTCATTGGTCGACCAACTCGATGATACTGGCCGAGGTAATTACGGCGTAATAGATGCGATTCAATATGTTCTGTTAACCATTCCGCGCTTGAGTTACGAGCTTTTTCCGATAGCGACTGTCATTGGCAGCATGACCGCGCTGGGCATGATGGCAAATACATCTGAGCTGGCTGTTATACGGACGTCAGGTGTATCACAAGCACAGTTAGCTTATTCATTAATAAAGACAGGGATAGTCTTTGTCATCATCAGTATATTAATCGGAGAAGTGATTGCGCCAGTGACAGAACAGGCTGCACAACAAAAGCGTTCGATAGCGTTAACCAAACAAATTTCAATGAAGACCAAACATGGGTTTTGGTCACGTGATGGTGATAATTATATCAATATAAGAAAGATACTGCCGGGAGACCGTGTTGAAGAAATCTATATTTACGAATTTGATAAGGAACATCAATTAAGGTCGAGCATATACGCAAAACACGCAGAATATAATCAAGACAAATGGATACTGCATGACATTTTAAAAACTGAAATCACAGAAGAACAAATAACAAACAGCCGTTACGAGACTGCTGAGTGGGAAGCATTATTAAATCCAGAAGTTATCGATATGGTTACCATTAAACCCCGTTATTTATCAGTTCTGGGTCTGATCAGTTATATCGATTATTTGAAGGCCAATAACCAAAGCAGTAAACAATATGTACAAGCGTTCTGGTCAAAATTGATCAGTCCATTTTCAATTATTGCGATGATATTGTTGTCTATCTGTGTTGTCAGGTGCGAGGCAAGACCCATGGGTTTAGGTCAGCGTGTTTTTATTGGTGCGTTAATTGGTATTACTTTTCATTTAATAAACCAGGTAAGCGGGCATCTCGGTATTGTTTATGGCATGCCTGCATTTCTTAGCGTTTGTTTACCGACGATAGTGGTTTTTTCATATATCTATTACAGGTTAAGCAATAGTTTTTAAACGTTTCCAGTTAAGGTTTCTTTACAATTAATCTTGTTTTAGACAGTCTGTCATGCAAAGCAAGTTTGTTTTTATCAAATAGAGACCATACGAAACCAAGCCCGAGCAATAATAAAGACAGTATCGCAGAGAAGAATCTTAGTGTTGCCTGCTTCCAGTTCGGTTTTTGTATCGATTCGGTAATGACGAAAATATGCCAGCTACGCATGCCTAATGTTTGCCCACCTCTTACCCAGTGCCAACAAAAATACAGATAGCTAATAAATATTAGAAAGATATTGTAGACAAGGTTGCCGCTTTCAATCGCATTACCGCCGGCGAACGGCATTAAGATGGCAGTGGCAATAAACAGAACAGCGGTGAGCAATAAGCAATCGTAGATTATTGCTGCAAGACGACGCAGAAATGGACAAGCGATAGATGGTTTTTGGTTTGTCATTGAGATATTGTAATCATATTAAACTCATATACGTTAATTTAATGCTGGCCAATGGATTTTGTTGAATCGTTTTTACCTGGCAATCTGATTTGGGTTAGTAATATTGTCATCGTCATAGCCACTTGTTATTTACTCTATCGTCTACAGTGGTTGTTTGGCTTAAAAAAAGGATATTTGAACGTCTGGTTAATGACAGTCTTTTTGCTTGGCATGATCTGGATGATCCGTGCCAGTTTGCCATCCGGGTTGAATATACATCTTTTTGGCTCAATGCTTTTTACACTTATGTTCGGTTGGCGCCTGGGTGTTTTAGGAATGAGTTTGATCAGTGTGCTGGTGTGTGTTTGGGGGAATAGTTTGCCAGAAAATCTTGGCTTAAGTGTAATAATCAATGGCTGGTTTTCTGTTACATTTTGCTATGTATGCTTTTTACTCGTTGAAAGTTTGTTACCTAAAAACTTTTTTGTTTATATATTTATAACTTCATTTTTATGTTCATCAATCAGTTTTATTGCGACAGGTAGTATTAGTGTATTAATACTGGGCTTTTTTAATGCCTATTTCTGGTCGGTTTTAATCGAAGAGTATTTACCTTTTTATTATTTAATGAGCTTTGCAGAAGGGTTTTTAAGTTGTGGGCTAATAACACTGCTCGTTGTTTATCGCCCCCAATGGGTTTATAGCTTTCGAGATAAAAGATACTTAATTGGTAAATGAGTGCTAATTAACATGGTGCTCCCTACGAGACTCGAACTCGTGTTTTCGCCGTGAGAGGGCGACGTCCTGGGCCACTAGACGAAGGGAGCAATGGTTTCTGAACTGAGTTATTATAGGCAACATTAAGATACCCTCATATAGAAAATTTTTAAATGACAATCCCTGATAAATCCAAAAAAGTCGCCAAGCTTAAAATAAAGCCGACGATTATTACGCGTGATCAACATACGGTATCTCGTGCAGCAATCAGTGAAAATGCCCTGAAGGTGTTGTACCGCCTAAAAAATGCGGAGTTCAAAGCTTATTTGGTCGGTGGTGGTGTTCGCGATATCTTGCTGGGAAGAGAACCTAAGGATTTTGATGTTGTTACTGATGCAAAACCTGAACAGATAAGAGAGTTGTTTCGTAACTGCCGATTAATTGGTCGCCGTTTTAGGTTGGCGCATGTCCGTTTTGGTGATGAATTAATCGAGGTATCAACCTTTCGAGCGCCACATCATGTCACCGATCAAGGAGACGGTCATTCAGAAGATGGCAGGATAATTCGTGACAATGTCTATGGTGACATTGATGATGATGTTTGGCGACGTGATTTCACCATCAATGCCTTGTTCTATAATATAAAAGACTTTTCAATTGTTGATTATGTTGGTGGTGTAAAGGATCTTGAAGCGGGCCAATTAAGATTGATTGGCGATCCGGCACAACGTTATACAGAAGACCCCGTGCGCATGCTTCGTGCCATTCGATTTTCAGCTAAGCTAGGTTTGAATATTCATCCTGAAGCTGAGCAACCTATTGGAGAATATGCTGCATTATTGAAAGATATCCCGGCAGCGCGATTATTTGAAGAAATGCTCAAGTTATTTATGGGTGGTAGTGCCCTGCAAACATTCGAATCACTGAGACATTACAATTTATTTCAGTATCTGTTTCCACAGACAGATAAGTTACTGGATACGCAGGAACGCGATTATCCGCATACATTTATTATGCAGGCATTGAAAAATACAGACCAAAGGATCAATGAAGGTAATTCAGTTGCGCCTGGTTTTTTATTAGCTGCTTTATTATGGGAAGCAATGCGGGTTATCGCTGATGAACACATTGCTAATGGCCTGTCAGAAATTGAAGCAGTGCAGCTGGCTGGCGATACTGTGATTTCAAGACAAATTTTAAGTACGGCAATGCCGCGTCGATTTACTCATATGGCGCGTGATATTTGGACCTTACAAGTCAGGTTAAAAAAGACTAAAAAACGCGCAATACGCGTATTAATGCATCCAAAATTTCGAGCGGCTTATGATTTTCTGCTGTTACGTGCCCAGGCGGGAGAGCCGCTAGGTGAATTTGTCGATTATTGGACAAAAGAACAACTGGAAGAACCTCTGGCCGGTAAAGAGAAAATAAAGTCTGGATACCATAAGCCGCGATCGCGACGACGTCCGCGTAAAAACCGAAATAATAATTCTACTGATTCATGATTATCGTTTATATCGGCCTGGGAAGTAACCTGGGAGGTACGTTGGCATCACCCAAGCAGAATATTGTCTCTGCCATACAGGCGCTTGGCGAGATACAATCTACGCAAATGATTAGCGCATCCTCTTTTTATGAAAGTAAACCAGTTGGTCCGCAAGATCAGGATGATTATATCAATGCGGTTGTGAAGCTTGAAACGGATCTTGATGCGACAGAGTTGCTGGATAGTTTACAAGCGATTGAAAATGATCATGGCCGCGAACGCACTCAGCACTGGGGGCCAAGAACACTGGATCTGGATATATTATTGTTTGGTGATCAAATTATTCATAATGAACGTTTAACGATCCCACATGCAGAGATAAGTCATCGTCCTTTTGTTTTAGTGCCCTTAGCAGAGATTGAACCTGATTGTGTTATTCCAGAAAAAGGCTTGGTGAGTGATTTAATCTCCAAGCTTGATCAAACTGGGTTGAAGGCAGCGCAATGAAGCAGGGACATCCGGATTATATTGTTGTTGAAGGACCGATTGGTGTTGGTAAGACAACGCTGGCCAAACGCCTGGCAAAAACATTTAATACAGAATTAATGTTGGAACTTGCAGCAGAAAATCCATTTTTGCCGCGTTTTTATTCTGATCCAAAATCAGTTGCCCTGCCAACGCAACTCTTCTTTTTATTTCAGCGTGCCAAGCAACTGGAAGCGTTGCGTCAAACGGATATGTTTAAGCCGGTACAGGTTTCAGATTTCTTGATTGAGAAAGATAAGTTGTTTGCTTCGGTTACTCTGGATGATGATGAATTAGCCTTATATCATCAAGTCTATGACCGGTTGACTCTGGATGCGCCGGTGCCGGATCTGGTTATTTATCTACAAGCGCCTATCGATATTTTGATGCAACGCATAGTTGAACGGGGTCATGATTATGAACGACCAATAAATCGTAACTATCTTAAAAAGATATCGGAAGCTTATGTTGAGTTTTTCTATCATTACACTACATCACCATTGCTCATTGTGAACACTAATGACTTTGACCTGTCGAACAATGATAGAGATTTTAATCTATTGCTGGAACATATAAGACGACTTCCACCGGGTAAACACTATTTCAACCCAATTGAATTATGACTAAAAAGATTAGCGTAACGACACTAAAGCATATGAAGTCAGCAGCTGAGAAGATTGCCTGTTTGACGTCATACGATGCCAGTTTTGCCTGCTTGCAAGATGGGGCGGGTGTTGATGTCTTATTGGTCGGTGATTCTCTTGGCATGGTTTTACATGGTGATGAAACTACACTCAACGTCACTATGACAGATATGATTTATCATACTCGTCTGGTAAGCAAGGTGTGCCAACGTGCCTTCGTGATCAGTGATATGCCTTACAAAAGTTATACCTCGGCAACACTGGCGTTGGAAAATGCAAAACGTTTGGTCAGCGAGGGTAATGCCGACATGGTTAAAATGGAAGGTGGGGCAGAAATAAGCGCAGCCGTTTCATTGATCACACAAGAAGGCATTCCTGTTTGCGGACATCTTGGCTTGATGCCACAGTCAATCCACGAGTTGGGTGGCTATCGGGTACAAGCGAAGACGCAAGAAGAAGCGGAAAAACTCAAACAGGATGCTATTTCATTACAAGAATCTGGTGCGGACTGTTTAGTGTTGGAGTGTGTGCCTGCGAAAGTTGCCGCAGAAGTTAGTGACGTATTAGATATCCCGGTTATTGGTATTGGCGCAGGTGTAGATTGTGATGGGCAAGTCCTGGTGGTGTATGACATGCTTGGAATAACAAAAAAGGAATTTAAATTTTCAAAAAACTTTCTTATTGGACAAGAGTCCATAGCCAATGCATTAAAGGATTATGTCGCGGCGGTTAAAGACAAAACTTTTCCAGGCGCTACCCATTCATACGAATAATGGAACGATTAGAAACAATTAAAGCGCTTCGGGAGCGGCTAGGGACTATCCGTAGAACTGAAAAGAAGATTGCCCTGGTGCCTACTATGGGTAATTTACATGAAGGACATCTCGCTCTTGTAAAACAGGCGCAGTCCCTGGCAGATTATGTTGTCGTTAGTATCTTTGTGAATCCAACGCAATTTGTTGCCGGTGAAGATTTTGATAACTACCCGCGTACACTAGAGGACGATCTTGAATATTTGAAACAATTAGATGTCGACCTTGTTTTTATACCCGACATGGCTGAGGTTTACCCAGATGATGCACCGATTACTACTGAAGTGATCGTGCCCGAACTTGATGCAATCTATTGTGGTGAGTATCGACCCGGGCATTTCAAAGGTGTCGCAACGGTGGTGTGTAAATTATTCAATATTGTTCAACCCGATATTGCTGTGTTTGGTGAAAAGGATTATCAACAATTACTAGTGATACGTAGTTTGGTTAATAATCTTAACTTACCGATAGATATTGTTGGGTTGGCAACAGTGCGTGAAACGGATGGGTTGGCTATGAGTTCTCGCAATAAGTACCTGACTGATGCCGAACGCCAACAGGCACCATTACTGTATAAATCTCTAATGAAGGCAGTGGAATCGATAAATAAAGGCGAAGCAAATTATGAAAATCTCGAAAGAGATGCAATTTCATCACTAAAAGAAGCCGGGTTTAATCCAGAATATTTCAGTATATGCGATTCAAAAACACTAAAACAGCCTATAAATCAAGAGCTTGTGATTTTGGCAGCGGCATGGTTAGGAAAAGCTCGATTAATTGACAATGTTGCAGTGCAATCCTATGATTGACCCCCATTCAATCTTGGGTAATATCCACATTTAAATTGGCAAGCTTACAAATATTATGGAAATTACAGTTTTAAAAGCAAAATTACATCAGGCCTGTGTTACACATGCTGAGCTCGAATATGATGGATCTTGTGCCATAGATGGTGCCCTGCTGGATAAGGCAGGAATTCATGAATACGAACAGATCGATATCTATAACATTACCAATGGTGAACGTTTCACTACGTACGCTATTCGCGCCGAAGATAATTCGCGCATAATTTCAGTAAACGGTGCGGCAGCGCATAAAGCTAATCCGGGTGATCGCGTTATTATTTGTGCCTATGGCAGAATAAACGAGAACAAGATAAGCAAATTCAAACCAACGTTGGTTTATCTTGATGCTGAAAACAATATCTCACGGATAAAACATCATATCCCGGTTCAAGCCGCTTAGAACATTCAAGATTAACGGTTTATGACGATCTAACGGGTCGCTTCTGCAGTTTCCTTTGTAGTGTTCGTCTGTGCAACCCTAGACAACGGGCCGCTTCAGAGATATTTCCGTTACAGTCTGCGAGAACCTTTTGGATATGTTCCCATTCAAGGCGATCAAGTGAGATAGGTGTTGGTGAAATATCTGTCTGACTTTCACCACTGCTACGTTCAAAGGCAGCAACAATTTCGTCAGCATCAGCGGGTTTGGTCAGGTAGTGTGTAGCCCCCAGTTTTACTGCTTCAACCGCAGTAGAAATACTGGCATAACCTGTCAATACTACAATTTTGATTTCATTGCTTAATTCGCATAATACTGGAATCAGTTCCAGCCCCGATGACCCCGGCATTTTCAGATCAACAACAGCATAATCAGGCTGGAATTCTTTCAATAGTTGTTTGGCATCTTCGACGTTTATTGCAGACCTTACATCAAAGTCTCTTTTAGTTAAGGCCTTGGCCAATACTTCGCTAAATATCGGATCGTCGTCAACCAGGAGTAAAGGTTTCATTGGTGTTTATATTAGTTTATTGAGCAAGTAGTGGTGATAGGGGTATGCTGATTTCAGCGTGCGCGCCCCCATCTTTGTGGTTGTTTAGGGAAATTTTGCCACCCATTCGGGTCAATGTTGTTTCTGCCAAAAACAATCCAATGCCAAGGCCTTGATCAGAAGGTTTTGTGGAAAAAATCGATTTACCCAGCAGGGGTTGGTGTTGTTCTTTAATGCCATGTCCATCATCTATAACCTCAATATCCATACTGGTGTTATTCCAGCTACAGACGATATGTATTTTTTTTGATGAGGCATCAGCCGCATTGTTTAGAATATTAATAATCGCTGATGTCAAAGTTTGATCGACAATTATTTCTGGTGTTTCTGCAGAGGGTTTTAACTCAATATCAAAATCGATATCTGATCGGGTTTGTTGCCAGTGACTAATAATTTCCTGAATATAGGCATCTATCTTTATCTTGGTTCCGGTATCCGCCTGTGATTGGCCTGCATCTGAAGACATACGTCCCAATATGGTTTTGCAACGCTGGATTTGATCTTTAAGCAATTCCAGTTCACCGATCAATTCTTTATCATCCTGATAATCCTTTAACAATTCACCAGTAATCACAGCCATTGTCGATAACGGTGTGCCAAGTTCGTGTGCTGTGCCAGCGGCGAGCGTACCTAATGCAAGGATACGATCTGCACGCAATGCCTCTTCCCTTGCTTCGGCCAACGCCCGGTCTTGCTTTCGTACCGTACTGGATATGCGCGCGACAAAATACGCGACCAGACTTGCAGTTAATATAAAACCAAACCACATTCCCCAGAGGTGTATTTGTGTGCCACTTTGATGAATATGCACGCCATCTAATGGCACATATAAAAACATCAATGCGGAATAGCTGCCTATGGCAACTAAGGTTATGACAAAAGTATATGCAGGCCTCAGGCTAGCTGCCGCAAAAATGATGGGTAATATGAAGAATGAAATAAAGGGATTGATTGAGCCACCCGTGTAATAGATCAATAACGATAAAGCGCATATATCTATCATCAATTGTGTCACGAAGATGCGGTCGGTAATCTCTTTCAGGCTTCGGTAACGCAGCCAGGAATAAGCGGTAAATAAACTTAACAGGACAATGACCAAAGTAACTGGTTTAACGGGGAAATGTATCCCGATATAAAAATACATATAGCTCAAAGCCAGAACCTGACCGCTAATAGAATATAGGCGGATTAACAGTAGATATCCAAGATTGAGATGCATGATTAGAATTCTATTTATATTAACTCTTGTCTGTAATTATACCTTCTTATCAAATAAAACCACTGTGACAATATGTCACATTCTAAATATCCGGTGTTTTTGCTAAGTTCCCCTCACATAAAAAATCAACAATACGTGACAAGGACAAACCATTTTGTATAACAACACAAATTTTAGACATGTCTCTGAATATTTAATTCTGTTTTCATTATTATGCGTGGGAAGTTCAGCAAGCGCTGAGCATCCCGTATCATTGTCCGAGATAGTGGTCTCAGGCGAGTACTCTGGTTTTGATACCTATGTGCTTAATCCTGATTTGGTCAATGCGCCAGCAGCCGATAGCGCTCAGATACTTAAGAAAATTCCGGGCGCCAACGTGAACAGCAACGGTACAGTGACAGGCATCGCACAATACCGCGGCATGTATGGCGAACGCATCAATATACTCATAGACGATATCAAGATCAGCTCCGGCGGCCCGAATGCCATGGATTCACCCATCTCGTATATCCCTCGTGCGCAATTAGAAAGTCTGGAGGTTATTCGCGGTATTGCACCTGTCAGTTCAGGTAACGAAACCATAGGCGGCACAATACGCGCGACATCGACACGCAGTGCTTTCACAGAAGAAGAGCAGCTTAGTATGCATGGTGAAGTTTCAGCCGGAGGGCATAGCGTAAATTCCGGTTATGACACTTCATTATTAATGTCACTGGCGAATCAAAACCATCGCATGCATGTAGCCGGTAGCCGTCAGGATAGTGATGATTATGAATTCGCTGATGGCGATGTCACGCCAAGTGAGCATGAGCGCAACAGCTATGAAGTTGGTTATGGTTACAAGATAGCCGATCATGAATTTGGTTTGGAATACGTGCGTAATGATACCAATGAAAGCGGTACGCCTGCGTTGCCGATGGATATCATTTTTATTGATGCAGATATTGCCCGAGGGACGTATAAGAGTCGTTGGAACCAGATCGATATAGAGAGCAAGGTTTACTGGTCTCAAATCGATCATAAGATGTCTAACTTCGAATTGCGTTTACCACCGCTAACAGGAGGAGGTGCTGGTCCAGGTACCAGTCAACGTTTTTCATTAACAGAGAGTGAAGACGTGGGTTATGGCATAGAAGCCAAATTGGCTTTTGCAGGAGGCAAATTAAAGTTGGGGACAGATGGCCATCTGGCCAATCACGATGCTGATATATTTAACCCGATGAGTGCTACCTTTCTGGTGGAGAATTACAATGATATCAAACGTGATGTCTTTGGTGTATTTGGTGAGTGGCAGCGTGAGCTAGCCGCCGCATGGGATATAGAGCTGGGCCTGAGATATACACGTGTCAATATGGATGCGGAATCGGTGTCGGCAACGGGAATGGCGGGGATGATGGCAATTAATTCCAATGCACTCGCAACTGCCTTTAATAACGCGGATCTTTCCCAGGAAGATGACAATATCGACGTGGTCCTGAAATTGAACCACGCTCTACGAAAGGATACCAATATTGAAGTTGGTTTTGCCCGTAAGATGCGTTCGCCTACTTATCAGGAACGTTATCTCTGGTTGCCGCTGCAATCAACTGGTGGTTTAGCTGACGGCAATAACTATATCGGTGATATCAATCTTGATCCGGAAGTTTCTTATCAGTTTGAACTGGGTCTGGATTGGCGTAACAAAAGTGCCTACTTTGCTCCACGTGCTTTCTATCATCATGTCGATGATTATATTGAGGGTATTGGTGCTACTAATACAACTGCTATTGCCTTTCATACAATGGCAACGGGCATGACGGGTAGTAGTGCGAAGCTTTTACAGTTCGCAAATGTTGATGCCCGTTTATATGGTATCGATGCCGACTTTGGTTATCACCTTAATGATTATTGGCACGTAGATGGTGCGGTTAGTTATGTAAAAGGAGAACGCCGAGATAATGGCGATAATCTCTATCGTATTTCTCCTGCTAATGCCCGTCTTGGTTTAACCCACCAACGAAAAAATTGGTCTACCACAGTAGAAAC
>Ga0316190_10000602_pt1 | contig 25009 bp, 18 predicted proteins | sample Eddworburrow2_MG_FD_204929 | JGI IMG/M metagenome (GOLD analysis project Ga0316190, IMG submission 204929) | Coastal sediment microbial communities from Maine, United States - Eddy worm burrow 2 | ecosystem: Environmental > Aquatic > Marine > Coastal > Sediment | place: USA: Maine | collected... | reverse complement strand
GCCTTGATAATTCACCAGAGGGCAACTTTACTGATCTGGTGATCGCAGGTGTTAACCAGCTACAATCTCAAATTACCTCTCGAAAGACAATCAAGAGTCTAGAATATAAATTCAATGAGGGATGGTGGCCCACGAAAGCACTATTCGGTTATCTCAACATCGCAGATAAGAAAGATGAGAATAGTCGGGTGATCGGTATTGACCATGAGAGAGCACCACTGATAACGGAAATATTCAAACTTTATTCAACTGGTAACTACTCACTACTTGAAGTGAGAGACATGGTGCATAAAAAGGGATTGCGTACTGCTGCAGGAAAGCGTGTGGCACTCAGCAAAATGAGTGAAATTATAGTATGTCCATTTTATTACGGTGAAATGAGATGGCGCGATCAGGTCGGTACAGGGAATCACAAACCGATTATTCCCAAAGATCTTTTTGATCGATGCCAAGCGATAAGAGAAGTTAACAGGCGCCATGCTTGTAGAAGAAGAAAGCATAATTTTGTACTGCGCGGTTTTGTTTTCTGTGACGTATGCGGTCAGCGTTATACCGCTGAGCATCACTTCAAGAAAAATAAATCATACTATCACTGCAATCGTGCTGGTGATCAGATTAAATGCAAAGAACCCTTTGTGCAGACGAAAGAGCTTGAGGATCAAGTGCAAGCTGAGTTTAACAAATTGCAGTTTTCTGATGAGCTCGTTGAGAAAGTTGTTGAACGCATCAAAGTACTTTACGAAGCAAAGAAAGCGGGCGTGGCAACTCAGCGAAAACAGTTGATGACTACGAAGTTGAATCTAGAAAAGAAGCTTGAAGTCGCAGAAGAAAAGTTGATCAAGGGTGTTTTATCTGATGATCGCTTCACTGCAATCAAACAAAGATACCGAGAACAGATTGATGATGTTGAAGATGAGATCATAAGAGTTGAACGATCTAAGAATCTGAAAATGGACGTGATCCAAGATGTCCTTGGTCTTATTCGCAATATTGGTAAAGCATACAAGAAAGCATCACCAGATCTAAAACGTCTTTATTTGGGGCTGTTTTGGGAGGAATTCAAGGCACGTGATAAAAAGATTGTATTAGCGAAGAAAGCTCCTGTAATTGAATCCTTGGAGGCCGTAGGGGCCATCAAACAAAAAACTGCTCAACTTGAGCAGATCTTTGCTAATTCGTCCTTACCATCATCTGTTCAGATAAGAACGGTCTGGGGTGAACGACGGGGCTCGAACCCGCGACCACTGGCACCACAAGCCAGCGCTCTACCAACTGAGCTACGTCCACCATGGTAAATGTATGATTATATAAAATTATTTATTAAACAATCACAATCTAATCATAACTATGTTAATTTTATTGCCAACAATCTCTTCTAAGTTAATTTAACCTATTTATTTTTATTAGTCCAGAGCGTTCTACCACTCAGAGGGGTCTTCTTTGATAATTTGATCAGCTATTTTTAGCAGTTTTTGATTTCATGAAGTTAGCCTGAGCACCACCCTTGCAGTCTCCTTTGCCACGGAGCCATATAACTGCTTCTTGGTTACCTTGCCACTCATATTCACGTAAAAGTAAGATTTGATCAAGTAAGTCTGCGTCTTTGACTACAATAGACTCCTTTGATTCACATTGTATGTACTCTTCCGTTAGTTCTTTTAGATCTTGGTGAGGAAGCGTACCTAGTTACTCTTTTGTAAGGTCTTCTTCAAATATTTTAATATAGCGCTTGTGAACCCAATTGTGGTCACCAGTTCTAGTTTCACCTATGTTGTGGAGTAGACATATCATCTGTGAGTAGGTTTTGACGGTGCATGCGTAGGAGTTTGCGCATGGTGCCGATTTCAAATAAAAAATTTGTAATACGTTTATTTTTATTCATAATAGTTAAGGTGTTATGGTATGTTTTTATCGTACGTCTCGAAACTATTTCTAAAAGAACTCCTGATCGTCGTCACGAAAAGATGGTGTTATTACAGAAAGTTCTATTCTGGTGCCCCGAGAGGGAATCGAACCCCCATTAAAAGCTTAGAAGGCTTCCGTTCTATCCGTTGAACTATCGGGGCTTACCCTTATAAGATCAGTCTAAATGTATTATAGAAACGGTAAAAAATCAAGTTATTTAAGGTATTTATAGCGTAAAATCACTAAGTGAAGCTTGGGTACTTGAAAAAAAAAAGAATTATTGCTAGAATCTATGCAGTTATTATTGACACCTTAGCTCGGTTATAAGGATTACCACCCTTCTCTTAGCTACAGGTGAGAAAGTAAATATGCTAGACAAAAATAAGAAGAATAAGATTATTAAGAAGTATCAGCGTGATGAGAACGATACAGGATCGGCACAAGTACAAGTAGCTATTTTGACGGAAGAGGTAAAAGAGTTGCAAAAACACTTGGAAGGTCATAAAAAAGACTTTTCTTCTAGAAGAGGGCTTATTAGGAAAGTTAACCAACGACATAAGCTTTTAAATTATTTATTACGAGATGATCCAAAGTCATACGAAGATATTATAGATAAATTAAAACTTAAGAGACGCCAAGTTAAATTAGCAGATGATTTGCGTAAGATAGCAGAAACTCAGGCAGAGGTAGCACAAGTAGAAGCTGCGGTTGAGAGTGGTAAAGATTTATAATATATGATTCAATAGCGTGACTAATGTCACGCTATTATACTATATAATACGGCAACACAATTTAAATAATAATTTAATAGGTATTTAAGAGCTGGCTACCAGACACACTGACCGTGCATATTGCATTATTAAGTCAGCAGTCTGAGAGTCAGTTGAAAGGAAACTGATATGTCATCTGAAATTTCATATGTTGAGGAAAATGGGGTGCATACCTTTAGTATGCCATGGGGTCGGCAAAATCTTATTTTGCAGACAGGAGTTTATGCTCCTCAGGCGAGTGCAGCTTGTACTTTACAGTATGGTGATACTGTTGTACTTGCTACAACCGTCATGGGTAATAGTCCACGTCAAGGGATAGATTATTTTCCACTACTAGTAGACTATGAAGAGAAGTTTTATGCTTCAGGTAAGATAAAAGGTTCTAGGTTTATTAAGCGTGAAGGGCGTCCCTCTGATGAGGCTGTGCTGTCTGGGCGAATAATAGATAGGTCAATTCGTCCGTTTTTTGATCCAAGCTCACGGGTGGATGTCCAAATAGTGGTGAGCACACTTTCTTGGGATGAAGAACACGACCCAAGTTCTTTAGGAATAAGTGCAGCTGCGGCTGCTTTGCACACATCAGAAATACCATGGGACGGACCTGTGGTGGGAGTTCGTTTGAGCTATAAAGATGGTGATTGGAACATTAACCCAACTTATGAAGAAAGAAGTGAGGCGGAGTTGGACTTGTTGGTATCAGTACGTGATGGAAAGGCTGTGATGATAGAAGCTGATGGGCAAGAAGCAAAAGAAGATATTATTGTTAAAGGTGTAGAGAAGGCAATAGAGGCGGCTGAAAAAGTAAACAAATTAATGGTTTTTATGCGAGAGAAGGTTGGAATAGATAAGAAAGATATGACAGCTGGTATAAGTGAGGAGGAAAAGAATATGCACCAAGATCTTACTAAGTATGTGTTTGACTTTTCGGAGAAGAAATATATGGAAGCTTTTGGGATAAGTGATAAAAAGGAAATTAGTAAGGTTTTTGCTAAAGTAAAAGAAGATTTGATTGAGGATTTGAAAAAAAGAGAAGATATAGGAGATGATCAAATAAAATTTGCCGTGAATCAACTAGAGGAAGTTTTACTTAAAGTGACTAAGTATATGTACCTTAAAGAGGGTAAGAGGATTGATGGGAGAGGGTTTGATGAGATAAGAGCTTTGAGTGCTCGGGTGGGAGTATTACCAAGAACCCATGGAACAGGTCTTTTTCAGAGAGGCGAAACCCAAGCTTTGACAGTACTCACTTTGGGTTCACCTTCTGATGAGCAAATCCTTGATACTATGGAGCTATCTGATGTAAAGAAGCGCTATATGCATCACTATAATTTTCCAGGATATAGTGTAGGAGAAGTTAGGCCAAATAGGGGTGCAAGCCGACGAGAAATAGGGCATGGAGCATTAGCAGAAAAAGCATTAGAAAGAATGATACCTAATAAAGAGAGTTTTCCTTATACTATAAGGCTCGTCTCAGAAATTATGTCATCAAATGGATCTTCGTCTATGGCTTCGACTTGTGGATCTACCTTGGCTTTGATGGATGCTGGTGTACCAATAAAGTCACCTGTGGCTGGGATAGCTATGGGGATTATTACTGACAACGATAGACCAACTGAGGATTATAGGATCATGACTGATATCCAAGGTTTGGAAGACCATTATGGTGAGATGGATTTTAAGATTACAGGGACAGACCAAGGGGTGACGGCGATACAATTAGATGTAAAAAACTCTGGGGTAACATCTAAGATGACTGCTGAGACTCTTGAGCAAGCTAGGGTTGCAAGGTTACAGATACTGGATGTTATTAAGCAAACTATACCTGAACCAAGGAAAGAGTTGTCACAGTATGCACCTCGTATAACCTCTTTTAAAATAGATCCAGATAAGATAAGGTTGGTGATAGGTCCTGGTGGTAAGATGATCAATGAAATAGTTGATAAGACTGGAGTGAAGATTGATATAGAAGACGATGGGTTGGTGATGATTACCTCGAAAGACTCTGAAGAGGCGGCTAGAGCTGCAAAATGGGTACATGATATCGTAAGGGACCTTAAGTCGGGCGAATCTTTTGAGGATGCGAAGGTTTCTAGAATCTTTCCGTTTGGAGCTATGGCAGAAGTGTTACCTGGAAAAGAAGGTTTAATACATATATCAGAACTAGCACCATGGAGAGTGGGAAAAGTTGAAGACGTGGTAAATGTGGGTGATATTATTCCGGTAAAGGTTATTGAAATAGATGGCGAGGGAAGAGCAAACTTATCTCTAAAACAAACTGATTATGAATATCCTCCAGAAGTAAAAGCTAAGGCTCAAGAAGCTTCAACTGCTCCGCGAACTGGTTCTGACGGACATGGTGGAGATCGTAATGGTTCACATAGTGGTTCAAGTGGTCGGCAAGGGTCTCGTGGTGGACAATCTCGTAGGTATTAAGAACATGAACAGATATGCCTAATTTTGTAAGGCAATTAAGTAGGATCTTTCAAAACAGTTTAACGGTTAAAAAGAAACACTCGTCGCTTCTCGCAACGGGTGTTTTGATTGCTCTGGTTATTGTTATTGTTGGGGTGGTTGTTCGTGGGGAAGTTGTAGAAAACTGGCGTTTAGTTGACTATGCACCAAAACAAACATGGTTTTATATGGCATTTAATAGTGATGAGGGTTTGAGATATTTAGCAAAAAAACAACCTTTGCTTTTGAGAGAGCTTGATGATAGCTTACGTAAGCGTGGGTTGAATCAAGATTTGGTGGGTATGGTAGATGAATTAGCATTACTTGGAGTAGTACTAGAGAAGAGTAATGAGCTTGGTTGGGTTTGGTTAGGGAGACTTAATGATCCGCAGAAACTAGAGTTTTATTTACCTAAAGGTAGTTTTATTCGTGTTTTAGATACTGATGTAGTGGTGTGGTCAATGAGTGAAATAGCAATGCGTACTTTTTGGGATAGTAAACCAAAACATCAGTCTATCATGAAGGATATAAACCAGGTTGCGCTTTGGCAAGGGTTTATAGATTTGTCGGTTTATAGTAAATCCTTGGGAGGAGATGATAAAAAAATATTAAACCCCATGCTTAGGAATTTGTTCAAACCTTTAGGAAGTCTTGGGTGGTATATAGAAGTAAACGAGGATCAGTTGGTTTTGAATGTAGGCGGCTTACCGAAACGTAAATTATCTTTTGTGGATCCACTTAAGATTGATGAAAAAACTGATTTAGGGGGAGCTGGGTTAAATTTGGGAAAGATTTTGGGTTTGATAAGTAAGGAGGTGTATAGGATTCCAAATTTACAGAAGGTATGGCAACAAATACAAGATAAGTTTGAGTTTGATTACAATATTGAGTTTACTGATTTTGTTGAGTTACTAGATCGTGAAGCAAGAGTAGAACTAACTTTACAAAAAGAGTTAGATAGAAGGTTTTGGCGTGATTTAGAAAAATTTATAGAGAGTTTGAGTACTGAATTTATGATTGATTTTGTGGAACCTTTTTCTGGAGAGGATGAATTTACGGTTGAAATGTTATTTAAAAACATACTGGCACGTAAGTCCCCTGTGGTGGTACCAAAGGTTTTGTTTGATGGGTCTATTGCACAACACTTGATAATACAACCAAAGAGTTTTGAATTTAGTGAGGTTGTTGAGTCTGAAGGTGTTAAACGAATCTTGTCGGGACAAAGCAATAGTGAGATTGTGTTATATAATTATGGTAGTGGATTATTGGTAAGTAACTCTACTTCTGGAATGCGTAGATATTTTTTTGATGATTCACGTCAGTCAGTACCTGTTTGTGGGCAAGGAGGTACTGTAGAATCTGTGTTTTTATCACATAATATTTTGAAGTCTTTTTCTTTATTACAAAATTTTACTTCTGTTGTGTTTGAACGTAATCAAACTGAATTAAGTGTTTGTTTTCAATTTTAAATAACACGTGGTTATTTTGATATATGAGTATTAATTTTTTGTGTATTTTATAATTGACTTTTAAGTAAAAAGTTGTATACTTCTACATTGATAATGTGTGATCTTAAGATAGGTTTTATTAAATTATGTACGAGCAAATTGCTGCCAATAAGCGCAAAACAATTATTTTAATAGTATTATTTTTTATTGTAGTTGGTGTAATTGGGTATCTGGCTGGTGTAATTACCGAATCGGGATTCATGTATTTAATAATCGCTTTGGTGTACGCGTCATTTACGAGTGTTATTGGGTACTTTGCATCTGATAAAATTGCTTTATCTGTAAACGGGGCGAAAGAACCAATAGAAAAAAAAGACAACCCTTATGTGTATAGAATGGTAGAGAACTTAGCTATCACTTCTGGTTTACCGATACCACGGATTTATATTATAGATGACCAAACACCTAATGCTTTTGCAACGGGTCGTGACCCAAAACATGCTTCAATTGCTCTAACATCTGGGATTATAGAGAGGTTAGAAAACGAAGAGCTGGAAGGGGTAATAGCACATGAATTATCTCATATTAAAAATTATGATATTCGGTTGATGACCTTGGTTACGGTTTTAGTGGGGACGGTGGTGCTGATATCTGATTATATGTTTAGTTGGGGATTTATTTTTGGAGGACGACGAAGTGATAAGAGTTCAAGTAATGGAGTAGTCGCCTTGGTGGGAATTATATTCTTGATTCTGTCCCCACTAGTAGCACAGTTAATTAAATTGACGGTATCACGTAAAAGGGAATTTTTGGCCGATGCTTCTGGTGTGTTGTTAACACGCTATCCAGAAGGTTTAGCAAGGGCTTTGGAAAAGATTGAGTTACATGGGGCTAAGATGAAGAGAGCAAACAATGCAACAGCTCATTTATTTATAGCTAATCCATTTAGTAGTCGTAAGTTAAAAGGAATATCAAAATTATTTTCAACCCACCCACCAATAAAAGAAAGGGTTGTTGCCCTTAGGTCAATATAAGAAAGACAGTTAGTTCTTTGGTCTTAATAGTTTAGAAAAAAATTATATTTTATGTCATTTATAGTAAAAAAATGTTCAAGTCAATTTAGGTCAGTTTTGGATAAAGCTAGGTTTTTTGCCGTCCAGTCAGGAGAAGGTCTTTCTAATTTTCATTTAGTAAAAGCATTATTAGAGGCAAAAGGGTCGGTAGCTTACGAATTACTTCTGAAATTAGGGGTGGCAAAAGAAAGGCAAAACAGTGACGATGGTGAAACAGATAAAAAAAATAAGAATAAGCAACAAATTTTAACTGCAGAAATGTTTGTAGGTATGCCAAGACTTATGCGTAAAACTGTGAGACAAGCTGTTATGTTGGCTGCTTTGCGTGGTCATAGTTTTGTTGGAACAGAACATTTGTTACTTGGTTTACTTGAAGTAGACAGAAAAGCGTTAACCTCTAGCTTAAAGGGTAAAGAGGTTTCTTTGGATAAAATAAAAACACAAGCTGAAGTAATACTGCGTAACACCGAGAGGTTTGGTGATATAATATCTGGGTTTAATCCATCTCAATTTTCATCTAAATTTGGGGAAATTAGTAGTGAGTCTGGGAGTATTTCATCAGATATTTCAAAGGGTCAAGGTGGCGGATTTGGTGCGGGTGGACGTGCCACACCTTTAAGACAGTCAAAAAAAACAAGAGTAAATACAGAAGAGTCCGACGGGATGCTTGGGTATTTTGCGATCGAGCTTACTGATAAACAAGCACAAACTAGAATTAATCCCGTCATTGGTAGAGAGCGAGAAATTGAGCGAGTAATACAAATATTAGCTAGGAGAGATAAAAGTAACCCTGTGCTTATTGGGGATCCAGGGGTTGGAAAAACAGCTATAGTTGAGGGTTTGGCGAAGCGTATATATGAGGGAGATGTGCCAGATTTTTTACAAGGTAAGCGTATATTTAGTCTTGACTTACCAGGGATGCTAGCCGGTACTATGTATCGGGGCGAGTTTGAATCACGTTTGAAACAAGTGATGGATGAGATTATTCAAGACACGAATATAATTCTTTTTATAGATGAGTTACACACAATAGTAGGGGCTGGCTCTGCGGCTGGATCTTTGGATGCCGCTAATATATTAAAACCAGCATTAGCGAGGGGGAGTATTAGAATGATAGGAGCAACAACACACGAGGAATATAAGAAAAACATTGAACCCGATCTTGCGTTTGAACGTAGACTTCAACCTGTGTTGGTTCGAGAGCCGTCAATAAAAGAAACTACAGCAATTTTGAAAGGAATAAAAAGTGCTTATGAAAAACACCATCGTGTACTTATAGAGGATGATGCTATAGAGTGTGCGGCTAAGTTTTCAGTTCGGTATTTACCAGAGAGGTTTTTACCTGATAAGGCAATAGACTTGATAGATGAAGCTGCAGCACGAATGACTGCGAGTGCAAAACCTGGATCTAAATTTAAAGTGTTATGTGATTTACAAAAGCAACTACGTCAAGTTTTAGAATCTAAGCGTAAGGCAGTGGAACAAGAGAATTTTCCTAAAGCACTTAGCTTGAAACAAAAGGAAAGAGAAATTTATGAGTCAATTAATACCCTAGAAGCGCAACCTATTCAGGACAACGAACAGATGGAGCGAATAACACAAAATGATATTGTGAACCTAGTCGCACAAGTTAGTGGGGTACCAGTGGCTGATTTGGTAGGCTCAGATAAAACCGACTTAAAACATTTAGAAGCAAAACTTAATCGTCGTATTATAGGGCAAAAAGAAGCTATTAGAGCACTGGTTGAAGCTGTTAAGAGATCTAAGATGGGCTTGAGTTCAGCAGATAGGCCACTCGGTTCATTTATGTTCCTTGGTCCGACTGGGGTAGGTAAAACTGAAACCGCTAAAACTTTGGCTGAGGTTGTATACCATGATCCTAAGGCATTAATAAGATTTGATATGTCTGAGTTTGCTGAAAGTTTTAGTGTGTCACGTCTTTTAGGTGCTCCTGCTGGGTACATAGGTTATCGTGAGGGAGGGCAACTAACAGAAATGGTGCGAAGACATCCATACTCAGTTGTATTATTTGATGAAATAGAAAAAGCAAATCGTGAAATATTTAATGTTTTACTTCAAGTACTAGAGGATGGTTGTGTGACTGATGCATCGGGCAAACAAGTAAGTTTTCGTAATACAATTATTATTATGACTAGTAATATTGGTTTGGCTGACTTTAATAAGAGTGCATCCTTAGGGTTTAGTGAAAATAAGGGTCTAAAAAATAGTGATAAATTGTTTGATGAAACACAAACACAAGTGATGAAATCTTTACGTAAAAGCTTTAGACCTGAGTTTTTGAATCGGTTAGATAAGATGATTGTTTTTCGACCTTTAGAGAAAGATTCTCTTAGGAAGATAGTTTCGTTTGAGTTAAATAGTGTTGTTGAGCGAGGTTTGGAGAGAGGTTTGAATATTAATTTTGATAAAAGTTTACTTGACCATCTGACAGGGCAAAGTGTTAAACCAAATGGAGGGGCTAGGGCAATAAGGAGAACAGTACAAAATTCATTGATTGCACCACTGGTTGAATATCTACTTGAAAATGATGGGATAAAAAAAGTACATGTTGAATTGAAGAATAATAAAATTATTTTCAAAAACATTACTAGTCCAGAGAAAAACTAGGTAGGTATATTTGTATGCTGAATAATAACAAGCCCCGTGATAAGCGAGGCTTTGGTATGTTTAAAAAGATATCTAAGATTTTTAATTTTGGTAAAAATTTTGTGGTAGATATTATTTGGTCAATGGAGTGTTTGGGGTGTGGTGTGAGTGGTGAGTGGATTTGTAATAGGTGTAAAATGAGTTTACCTATTAGTCAAGATTTTCCATGTATGGTGTGTATGAAACCTTGTATTGGTGGTGAGGTTCATTTGGCGTGCAGTGAAGAGAGTGGTGTGAGAGGTTTGCTTGTATCAAGTTCGCGTAAACACAGGGTTTTAAAAGAAGCGATAAGACTAATAAAATATGAGAATTTAAGGGAAGTAGCTAAGGATTTGGGTTACTTATTAGTGCAGAAAGTAGAGGTTTCTGTTTTGGTTTTGAACTTACTAATGAATCAAGACACTTTGGTGATACCAGTACCTTTACATAAAGCGCGTGAGTGGGAGAGGGGTTATAATCAATCTAAGCTTTTGGCTCAAGAGTTGGCCATAAATTTTCCAGCTACTTTGGGTTCGGGTATTGTTATACGACACAAGCAAACAAAAACTCAAACTGGCTTTGATCGTAAGAAGAGATTTTTAAACATGAAAGATGCATTTCAAGTGGTACAAGCAGATTTAGTTAAAAATAAAAACATCATCTTAGTAGATGATGTAATAACTTCAGGAGCAACCCTTGATGAACTAGCTAAGGTTCTCAAACTGAATGGAGCAAAAGAAATTTGGGGAGTAGTTCTGGCAAGAGGTTGATGAATACAGATCTCTTGAGGGGATAATTTAAGTGAATAATATTTTTTTTATTTAAAAAACCACCAGAAGGTGGTTTTTTAAATAAAACTTAATTAAAAGTTTAAGCCTTTTTAACATTGATAGCTGCAGGTCCTTTGTCAGCCTGCTCAACATCGAAAGTAACTGAATCACCTTCGCTGAGCTCTTCCAAAGTACATCCATCAAGATTATTAGCATGAAAAAATAAATCTTTATCTTCACCTTCTTGGCTAATGAAGCCAAAATTTTTGTCAGCTATTATTTTTTTGATTATACCGTTCATAATAAATATAGAAATAAAATGAATTAATTTACAATAGCAATTAGAAATTCGACTATATCTCTATACTAACTATGTATTATATTCGTAACTTACTTATCTTAGTAAGCTAAGAATGTTTTAAAATGTAGTTTATAACTAACTTTTAAAACATTCTTATAATATCACTAATCACTTGGGTTGTCAATGAAAATACAATAACTCACTACTTTGGGGCTTCTTTTGTTTGTTAGTTGTATATAAGGTTTATTTGTATGATTTGTGTAATAAATTTTTAATTATTGCTTATTAAGGGTAGAAACGGATATCTTGTTGGTTTTACTAAAAATAGGTTGACAATATAAATATTAATTAGTATTTTAACTTAGATTACGGAGAGGTGACCGAGTGGTTGAAGGTGGCACCCTGCTAAGGTGTTAGGGGGGCAACTCCCTCGAGGGTTCGAATCCCTCCCTCTCCGCCACGACATTTTGTTATCGAGAGACCCGAGTGTCCTCGGTAGCAAGTTTTAGTGGCAACGAAAAAACAGTCCCGGTAGTCGGGATTGTTTTTATTTTAGTTGGCTATCTTAATAGTCTTAGCCTGGTAGATTAATCTGCTTTTGAGATTCCCAAGCAGTTCTCTTTTCTCGGTAATACTTCCCTCTTTAAGCAAGTATTTAGCGTAGGTTCTGATATTGATATCTTGTTCGTTCGTTTCCGACTGGGTGATACCGAGTACTCCACTTTGGAACTTATGAAACCTTTTTACTTCTTCTTCAAACTTATGCTTCATGCCAAGTTCGTTAATGTCTATGGTATCTATCAGGTTAACTAATTGTTCTATTAATAATTCCTCTCTAATATACCCACCCTTGCAGTGCAAGTCCCTGGCTCTGGTACAGCCGTAGTAAACATATCTGGCAGTTGTTCCATCCTTAAGCTTCTTATACTTCTCATCCGCAGTGATCCCTGATCCGCAGTAACCGCAGACAATCAATTTGGTGAAAGCAAACTCTTTATTCTCCCTGACTATTTGATCACGCTTCAGATGCTCTTGTGCTTTTTCAAATAATTCCTGATTTATCAGAGGCTTGTGTTTCCCAGTATACCAGTTACCACTACCTCTGGGATATTCAAACACTCCATAGTAAAAAGAATTTTGCAGTATCCTATATATCCCACTCAAAGTTAATGGCTTGTTGCCTCGTGTATAAAAATTAAGATCAAACTTCAGCCAGTGAAATATTTTCCTACCACTCCATTTTTCATAAGCCACCTTTTCAAACATCTGCTTGATAACCGGCGCGCGTTGAGGGTCAACTATCACCTGACACTTCTTATTCATTTGTTTTTGATTCAGGTATCCAAGCGGCGCTACTCCTGGCCACAAACCCATTTCAACTCTGGCCCGAAAACCTCTTTTTACATTTACCCCTCGATTGTCATTCTCAAGTTTTGCTTGGCTCCCGAGAATCATCAAGAGAAATTTTTCATTCGGGTTGTTTGTAAACTGCTGTCCGTAGGTTCGTATCTCCTGAAGCAATCCTGCATCCATGAGATCTACTACTTTTCCCAAGTCGCCTGCATTTCTTGATATCCGGTCTGGTGCCCAAGTGAGGATACCGTTAAATTTCTTAAGACGTATATCCTCAATCAACTCATTGAAAACCGGTCGTTGACCTGTTTCTTTGGCTGAATGACTTTCTCGCTTCGTCTCTACCACGTCCAATCCTTCCTTTTCAGCCAGTTGTAACATCTCCTTAATCTGACTATCAATGGAAAGGACCTGCCGTTCTTCGGATTCCGTAGATTTACGGGCATAAAGGCAGTACTTAATTTTCTCTTGTATAGGCTCTTGTTTTTCTTGAGCCCCAATAGGGATTGCTATCATATACCAACATTGATGACGCAACCCTCGTGGGGCGTCCAGAGTGCCTGGAGTTGGTAAGCCCCTCGCACTTTCCTTCAAAACCCCCTGAAAACCCCTCAAATTTCTAGCTGTTGACAACTCGTGTTAGTAAAACTATGAACCAAGAGGTGAAGTGTAAGCTGTTGGTAAAAAAACGAACAAAATTTTACTCTCCGTTTGATAGTGGCCTGTTGCATTAATTTTTGACATTTTTGCTAAAATCAGCTATAATAGAATTAGAAAAGTCTAATTTGCAAATAATTTTTTAAGTATCATATCAGCTGATGATATGACGGCATAAACCATATGAAGTATATCCAACACATCAAGACGATCAATTATAGGATCGCAATTTTGTTCTTTGTTTTCGCGCTCGTCTTCAGCGCTTTTTTTGTCGGGCAAAGTATCAAGGCGCAAACTGATTTAACTATCAGTGTAAATGAAAATGTAGTTCAAGATGGTAAGGCTTCAATTTACTGGAATACAGACAAGGAGGCCAGCTGCGGTATTGATTATAATGATGATCCAGACGTAAGTGGGGGCATAGGAACAAACGGAAGGATCATTCAATTTGGTTTACCAACAAATGATGGTAAATTTTATTACGATGTACAATTAACCGGCCTTGAACTTGATACAAATTATTATTATCAAGTAAATTGTACACTGGACGGAGATAGTACTACTTACCAAAGTGATATTAAAACTCTTTCTGTAGTCAAGCCGGATTTAACTATAACAGATATAACTGCATTCCCACTGACGCCAAATGTTAATCAAGAAACTATTATAACGGTTCAGGGTAAGAATATTGGCTCAGGTGGTCTGAGAAGTGGCCAAGGAATCACAAATTTGTTTAGAAGTTTTCAAGATTTTACTATTACTAAGGAAGTCCACCCAAATCCAACTGTTAGTGATCCACTTGATTCTCAAGAGAAATTTACCTTTGTCTATACAGGAAAATTTACCTCAATGGGGAATAAAGGTTTATCTTTTATCGTTGACAATGCCAATGAGTTAGTTGAAGAGAATGAGAATAATAATTCATTAACTAAAACAATTACGGTTGGTTTAACCAAACTAGCAATTAGCGGTATTAATGGTAACTCAGAGCCTGGTAATAAAGCGTCTATTTATTGGAGAACAAATGTAGAAAGCAATTGTACCTTGGCTTATAGCACTAATGCAGATACCAGCAACGGTACAACCTTGTTGGGTAATGTAATTCAAGTACCCACTAACACTAACGATGGATTGTATTATTATGATGCAAAATTAAGTGGTTTGAAAAGTGACACAGTCTATTATTATAAAATTTTATGTCCTGATAGTAACAATAATGTAATTGAGAGTGCTATAAAAAGTTTCAATAGCTCTGGTATTTCCAAACCAGACCTAACTATCGCAGATGTTTCGCTTACACCAAGTAACCCAGAAGTAGGTGAAACTGTAACAGTGAACGTCAGTGTCAAAAATTTAGGAGGCTCTTTAACCAGTGGCCAGGGTATAGATAGCTGGTTTGCCTCTATTCAAGACCTGACATGGACATCAGGCGGTCCAGCACTAGGTGCTGCTAGGTCAGTAACAGCCAGTAATCCTATGTTGAATGGCGAGACTATTCTATACAGTGGTCCTGGTGTGTTTACTTCTACTGGTGTTAAGAGTACAAATTTTAGAGTTGATAATTCTAGTGAGCTAGATGAGTCAAATGAGAATAATAATTCGTGGACAAGGTCTATAGTAGTAGGCCTTGATGGGCTGCCAGATTTGACCATTAGTAATTTCAAACACTCTCGTTTGGATGTGGATCAGGATTTGGATACTCAACTCGAATTTGATCTGGTTAATGTAGGAGAAGCTAAACCAGTTAGAGATTTTCAGTTGGTGGTGACCAATTTTACTAATGGCAGACTACTGAAAGATGTAACATATAATGATATATACTTTACGCCAAATGACTATCGTGCCCATGTTTATATAGTAGGGAAGGTCGGCAGCGAGTTTGTCGAAGGCGAGAATAGAATTCAAATCACTATAGATCCTGAAAATTTATTAATTGAATCTGACGAGTCAAATAATAATTTTACCAAAGTTATTAGAACCTACGTTGTAGCCCCAGAATCTGATGAAGTGCCGATTTCATACGAAGTTCCTGATGATGAGGAGCAAACTGACTCTGCTACATTTAGTTCGGACGAACTCCGGGCTCTCCGCAGCCGTATCAAGCGCCTCGAACACAAAATCACCCAACTAGAGCGCCAAGTTGTAGAAGCAGAAAAAAGACTGACCAGAAAGATTAACAAAGCCTTAACCAAACGATTAAAGGGCAAGATCCTCCTCCAAGTAGAACAAAACGGCGAAGCCTGGTATGTAGATGAAGTTTCAGAAGAAAGATATTACCTAAAAGACGGCGATACAGCCTATACAGCTCTTCAAGCCTTTGGATTAGGTATATCTAATGTTGACCTAGAGCAGATCCCTGTAGGAGTAGAGGATAGAGCAGAGAAGGTAGATAGCGATGGGGATGGATTAGATGACCAATTAGAGGATGCTATTGGTACAGATAAAGACAATCCAGATACAGATGGAGATGGCTTTAGTGATGGAGATGAAATAAAGAGTGACTTCAGCCCAAGAGACAGGACTAAGTTGAAACTAAACAAAACCCTGGCTAATAAACTAGAAGGTAAGATCCTGCTGCAAGTGGAAGGCAGGGGTGAAGCCTGGTACATCCATAACGGACGCAGGCATTACATGAAAAATGGATCCCTAGCCTACCAGATTATGAGATTCCTCAGCCTTGGTATAACCAATGATGATATTAGAGAGATTGGAGTGGGCGAGCTAGAGTAGAGGCATTCATTTTTAATCATCATATAACGCGACATGAAAACCACCAGTATTGCTGGTGGTTTTCATTATACTAAACAACTCAGATTCATCCGCCGATTTTACATAAATACCAAAACCAATACCATTATTGATGATAAGGCCTATTAGTACGGATAACCCATGGACCACTCGGAGCTGGAGGAGGATTATCCCACCAATCCTGTCTTTCTATTGAAGTAACACTGGGTCCTATCTTTCTATCATCTTCTATTATTTCCGAAAGCAAAATAGAAAATGCGTCCGCTAGGTCGTCGTGTTTTTCAATACCAAAACCTACCAGCTGAGCTATCAATCTCTCAGCACCTTTTATAGGAAAGAAAACCTTACCTGACTGTACTAAATAGCTAACCGCATTTAATCTGGCCAGTTTATCTTGACCATAAACTTTAACTCCTTTGACAGGATAGCCATCTCTTTTTAGGTGCTCAATAAGCGATTTTTGATACGCCACTTCCTCTACATACAGTTTAGCTCTACCCCTTTCGCCTAACGAGTCTGACAATCTTTTAGCCTCCTCTAGTGTCTCAAGCGAAGTTATCCGTCTGTTTACTATTTGCGGTAGAATATAGATCTCAAGGCTTTCTCTGTTACCGTACACGTTAGCTGGCACCATAGCCGTACAATCAGCTTGGTCACGAAGTGAAATAGCCAGGTCAATACCTATACCAGTATATTTATATTTCTTATCACTTGGTAGTACATCATAAAACTGTAGCCATTCTTTATGAATAGCCCGGTCTTTTTCAGATATGATCTTGAGTAGAAACTCTCTAGCCCAAGAAGTTTTGTTACCAATCTTCATCTCCTCATCTTTGATGTCAGTCTGAGTCGGGTATTTACCGGGCCAAAGTGCCTTATCTTCATCACCTATAATTGGATATTCTGCATAAATACCTCTTTGATTGCCTGAGTGAATAGCTTGCTGGAAACGTCTTAAGCTGCAATCCTCATGAACCAGATTGCCTACCACGATCATTTTGGTATTACGATCACCTGCTGGTATTACTTCACCATTCAGCCAGTTCCAAACCTTATCTCTACCCTCTTTGGTTTTAGCTGAACCTAAGTCTTCTACATCGTCTACAATAATCAGATCTGGTCGGTATTGATTGTAGCGTAGACCGCGGATACTCTGCTCTACTGAACCGATCATAATCTTGGCGTTAAACCGTGGAATAACCAAAGCGCTGGCGCCCCATTGACCGCTCTCTTCCTGAAAAGGACCTAAATCGTTTTTGAGCAGCTGGCTCTGTTCCAGCTTATTTTTAATATTCTGCAAATACTGCTGGGCTTGTGTTTGGGTTTGTCCGAGAATCAGGATGAACTTTCTTTGCTGTCTGCCGAATATCGACCAGAGAGCGTATGATTCATTAAAGATTGTTGATTTACCGGAATTTCTAAAAGCAATAACAACATGCAATTTCGTATCCTCGTCTTCTGTCATGGCCATCATTTCATGCTGAAATGGCGCAGTCTCATACGTAATGAATTCAGCAAAGTAGAAACTGAAAAACCAGAAATGACTACGAGTAACCGTGTTAATTCTGACTTGTTTGTCCCTTAGCATCCGCTCTATGAGCTGATGGTGCTGGTTTAATTTTTTGTTCATACGGTTTTTTATTTAAACCTGCTAATTTTAAGGCTTTTCTGATTATTGTTTTTTGCTCTTTGGTAAGCTCTTTGTGTTCATGCGTCATAGTGCCCTTTAGCTCCAGCTTGTTGCTGTACCGAGGGTTATGTGTTGAGAGATACAGTCGGATTGCTGACATTTCCTTGTCACCGATAAGCGAGAAAAGTTGATTCTCCGCGACATCTGACATAAATGCTCTGCCCTCAGCCAGCGCTTCGTCGACCTTTTTTTCAAATCGTTTGCCCGCCTTAATCCATCGGTATACAGTCATTCTGGAGACAACTACTTTCTGACATGCAGTTTCGATGGTTGGCGTACGTTTTAGTTGCTCAAGGAAAGCTTCCTTTACCTTGTTCTGTCGAACCTTGATTGTATTTTTTCTACTCATAATTTTTCAGCAGTTAATCCTGTTAATTTCTCAAACCTATCAATAGTAGTCTGGCAGTATTCGGGGTCGATCTCGACGCCTATGCATATCCGCCTTGTTTGCTCGCACGCAAGAAGTGCCGTGCCTGATCCCAGAAAACCATCGAAGACCACATCACCAATACGGGTGCTGTTGAGGATGAGCCTTCGGATAAGGGCAATTGGCTTGGTAGTCGGATGAAATGGACTCTTGTTTGGTTTGGGACATACTAAAACACTCTTGTCTTTTGGCTTCAAGAATTCATGTGTACCGTGCCACCCATACGCAATGAGTTCGTGCTGGTGCGCATAATCCATACGCCCGACAACGGCGTGTGTTTTTACCCATATGAGTAGCTGGCAAAACTTTAGGTCTGCTTCGAGCATGCCTTCGCGAAGCGCGAATATCATTTTGTCCGAGTTGAAGATATAGAAGCTATTCTTGCGTTCAAGGTGTGGAACAATAGCTTCAATCCAATCACGGGTGAACTTTCTGTATTCTTCATCTGTTTGAAGATGGTCATTTACAATCGGTTTATTTTTCAAGAGTGTTTGGAAATTTTCTTTACTTTCAGTCGCCATTACACCGTAAGGTACATCCACAATTACGGCTTTGATTTTATGTTTACCAATGAGTCGAGCAACCATATCCTTATTGCGTGAATCAGCACATAAAAGAAGGTGATTACCGAGGCGAAATGAATCGCCGTATTTAATTGAGTTTGATAATTTTTTCATGAGAAAGTTGTTTAAATCTATTAAGGATGACCTGACAGAACACTGGTTCCATCTCGCAGAGATATGCTGTCCGCTTGAGCTGTTCACAAGCAGACAAAATACTGCCTGCCCCCGCGGTAAGATCAAGTACAACATCGCCAGGGCGAGTGCATCGCCTGAGCGCCTTTTCGTGTAACGTTGGATTTTTCTGTGTTGGATGCAAATATTCTGAACTTGGTAATCTCTTAACGAGCCAAATATTAAAGAGATCGAGAATGTCCTCGGTTAATCTGTTGCCAGTTGTAATTTCCTTGTTCTGTATTTCATTAAGATTTTTGATTTTGTCATTAAGCCAAGGTTTTCCAACAGTTCCGTACACACAGAATTCTGTGACTTTATTAAAGGCAACTTTTGGTGTTGGAGACGCATTGTCCTTGATCCAAATACACAATCGTTTGGAGTCGATACCGAGTTCTCGATATAGTTCTTGGAATAGCCATACGTATCGTTCGTCGCACCAGAACATAACGTGGGCGTTCGGCTTAGCTACCGATAGAACATTTTGCATCACTAACTTAACAAACTTTTCATACTCTTCATCAGATTTACTGTCATTTGTCGTTCCGCCATATGTACCTTTGTTACCAACACCCTTGTCATAAGATAGCCCTATATTGAACGGTAAATCTGTATTAATGAGATCAACCTTAGCTCCATTCATGAGTTTTTGAACACTTCCTGGCTTGGTCGCATCCGAGCAAAGCAAACGGTGTCTGCCCAGAGCGAAATAGTCACCAAATTTAATATCCGTGTCTTTGGCTTTAATAATTTCTTTTTCTTCGTCAAATTCATCGTCGATTATCTCGAGAGTATCATCGAAAATGTTGCCAAGATCGAACGAATCAAACCCTGCAGTTAGGAGTTCGCTGATATCGAAATCAGCAGCGAGCTTTTCAAAGCTCCAAGATCCGCCTGATCTATTCGAGGTGAGAAGATAGTCACGGAATTCTTTGTCGCTGAGTTTTCTGTTGGGGACCCTGACCTCAATTTCTTCATCACCTCTACCTAAAAGTGATAATGCTAAAATTCTTTGATTGCCGGCCACCAGCGTGCCATCTGTATTAATACAAGGCAGTTCGACAATGTTGAATTTCTTGAGACTGCGCTTAAGTCCCTCGAGTTGGATCTCTGATAATGTGCGTGGATTCTTTTCATATTTAATTAAATCCTTCACCTTTCTTCGTTCAGTGTGCCAGATTAATTTTTTAGTCATATGCATTGTGCGATTAGTTAATAAAGTACGCATAACGAAAACACCGACCAAATCAGGTCGGTGTATTGCATTTATGGAGAAGAGATAACTGACGAATGCAACAACGACAACCCGTTTGGATTGTTTGTTACCTTCGTCAATGACCCCTTGATCAAAAATCGTTTATTGATTTTTGTTCGGCAATCTCCATTAACTCATAGAATATGCGAACATATCCCGTCGAGTATTTCTACTCGCTTAAGGCGTATTTTTAGTATTTTCGAAGAACGTACCTTTAAGATACAGAGTTTAAAAACATCTGTCAAGATTATCATTTGTGGATAGCAAAATGATTTACACTAGTTGCCAATGTTGGCGGTGTTAACACTAGTGGCATTGTTGCAGGGTGTGTGGAAGCTAAGAAGAAATAGGGTAAAAATATATTTGAATGTATCAGAAAGATGAATCGACAAACTGTTGGTAACCCTTGCTTCGCAAGCCTGGTAAATCAAGCTAAGATTGGATTGATTCTTACTGCATATTGGGGTAAGATATCATTGAAAACTGAATAAAACTGGTCATATGACCAGGCGCCTAACCCCATGGGTTTCCGTGGATATGGTGCAAAGTCGTAGAGAACATTGATCCCGTCATTTAGGGCGTTCTCTACGCTATGCAGGGAAACCTGCATAAGGCTCGCAAGAGTCTCCTGGTGGCGGGTTTTGTGTATTCAAAACTGGCTCGTCATCGAGGTCGGTTTTTATTTATTCAAATTTAGAATCAAAGGTCGGCTAATAATCTAAGAAATAATAAATATATGAACAACGAATTAAACCCCAACCCTTTAAAGAAAAATATTAAAATCCATCCACTCATTATCGTAGTAGGGATATTTATAGTTTTTGGTATTATTGCTTTAATCTTTTCTGGAGATGATGAAATAGAACAAAGCACTAACCGTCAGGTTGCCAATATTCCGATCGGGAAAGTCGAAGTCAACACTCCAGAGGAGGTAATTCCAGAACCTAAGGTAGTCAAACCTCAGCGAGATGATCAGGTTGTCTTGGCTACAACAGATTATGATGTAGTTAGAGAAAAAGATATTTCATATGCTTTGGCTAGTCGTTATTCCGTTGACGTTGTGGTTTTTAACAATCCAGTAACCAAAGATCAGATAGAAGTTGTGAGTGAGAAAATAGTTGACGATTTTAAAGCCAAAGCTGATGCCCTCGCTATCTTCTTCTACTTTGATAAAAGCCAGGTTGATGGGGCGTTTACTTTGGCTAAAGCTGAATGGGCACCTAATGGAGACTGGAGTCAAGCTAATCTCAAAAAGAATCAGAGGCTTACATACCAACTTACTGATTTTATCGGTAAAACTAGAGTTAATGAGCCAACAGCTCTAGAGCGAGAAATTAATACAGCTATGCGGGATATGTGGTATCAGATGATGGAAGCGAGAAATGATGTGACAGATTCAGAAGTTGCTAAAATCCTGGCTCCTAAATACGGCAAGACTCCAGATGAGATGCTTGATATTAGGTTGGAAGTAACGAGTTATGATTTAGGGTTTTAAAGTAGTACAGTTTAGATATCGAAACGGCGTGTGCAGAACGCCGTTTTGTGGTACTTGATTTTGTGATGTTTGCGCTGTAAAATTATAGAAAGTTACGGGTAGGGGAAAAATTGTTAATCAGAATTTTGTAAATGTTACAGTCCATGAATCGTCGTATTAGTGTCACATTTGTAACATTTAGCTTTCAAGCACCCCCAACCCACGTGTCTGAAATCGACCCTTGAAAAATGTTCAGAAAACCCTTATAATACTTGCGTTACTTGGGTACTAGACCCGAGTAGCCCGCCACTTAGAGCTAGCACGAAGACCTTAGGGTCCTCGTGTGCTCGAGGTAGTTTGCTATGCAAATTTATCATGTGCTATACAATATATTTATGCTTATAATCTACATAACAATCGTTGCGCTAATCGTAGGGTACTTCATAAGTCGCGTAAAAAACCGATTCCCAACATGGGCATATATTCTCACGGCTTTTACCGGCTCTTTAGTTGGCGCGTTTCTTGCTTTTGGAGATTCCTTCATATTTTTGAAATACAAATTTTTGACCTTGGAAACTTCACTTGTTTCGTTTTCTGTATTAGCGACCATCACTCTTCTATTTTTTGATAAAAACAAAACAAAGTTAGCCATAATAACTATCCTCATTATCCTAGGCTCTATACTCGGAGTTTTTTATGTAGATAGTTCTCCTAGTGAATACAATGGTCTTTTTCGTGAAGAACTTAATCGTGCCGGAATGGAACGTGGAGGACAACCAGTAGAAGGTTTTACTGCATTCATGTACCTAGACAGCTTTCCTGGAATACTAGAAGAAGATTTTGATGGTGTAGAGAGCTATGAAGGAATTTACAAAATTGATGAAGGCGAATTATCATATACTAGATTACAAGACCATCCCGTGACCTCAGCAGAAGATGTAATATCAAATGAAGGGTACTCTACATTACTTAACAATATATCTAAAAGATTAAATATAGAGGTAAAGAGTGAGAGCGATATAGCCGTTCTTCTTGAAAAGATTCGTGAAGCGGACACGAATCAAAGTTCATACATAACTGATGGCTTTTCAGTATGGCATCCTGACGGCTGGTACGCTTACGAAAATGGTTCTTCTGTTTTCTTTACACATGATGAAAATCTGACAGTCCCTCCAAACACTGATGGTTTTGCTCTTGGTTCATATTTTCAAGTGAGCGTGGAAACGCTCGACAATGAAAGTGGTGAGACAATGACGGAAGGGCAGTATTTTGCACAAAATCTCTGGGTAGAAGGAAGCGAATTCTTGGTGTCAAAAAACAAAGCAATAATAAACGGATTAAACTTAACGAGAGTTGTGACTGCAGCTGCGGGAGCAGGTGGCGAAGTGCTCCACTATGTTTTCTATGATGAACCAACGAGAATAATTACACTTAGTCAGTATCCGTATGATGAGAACAGTCCAGATTCAGAAGAGTTTGAGGAAGTCGTAAAAAAATTTCAACCGAACTTCATTGGCGATGCGCCAGATCGAAGCGCAATAGTGCCTCATGACACAGGAGTTAATGGTAGAGTTCTGCTTGGACCGACATGTCCTGTGCAAAGAACTCCGCCAGACCCAAACTGCGCAGATAGAGGGTTTGAAACAACTATACAAGTGCGACACCCAGACCCAACACGAAGCTCACTTGTAACAAGTGTAGAATCTGAAGAAGAAGGTAGCTATTCAATTGCACTACCTCCCGGAGAATATCGTCTGCAGGCTCTAGGTGGAAACCCGTTCCCAAATTGTGATGGAAAAGATATTGTTGTTGAAAGACGCATAATGCTTGAGGTAGATTTGTATTGCGATACAGGAATTAGGTAGTCGCTCGAAGACCTTAATTTTGATAACCAAAACACTAAACCCTACCCGCCCATAAAAAAACTATATATCTCCGTGCGGAAAATAAAGACTACTAGAAGCATTGCTCCCGCACCAATAAGAGAACCTTTGGCCCAATACTCCTTGTCTCCGCCGGCTCCGAGGATCATGTATATAAGGTGATCGGCTATTAGACCTAAACCAATACCAAAAATGAGAACGGAAACGTATGCAGTGGTAGGTAAGAACCAAGCAATCAAAACCAATAAAACACCAATCCAAATGTGATGAACAATTATTCCAAAAAGTTTTAAGTCTTTGTCGGGAACAAGTTTTACCCCTAAGCGAATTGTAAGAACTGTCGCAAGTACAATAAGAAATAATTCATTAGGTCCAAGCATATTACGACCGCCTCTTCTCTAGTAACCTTCTCATAATTTTCACAACCCACGATCTTGGTGCTATGCGCACCAAAAATACCCAGATTCTATTTCTAAATCTGTGTATGGCCACTGCTTTACCTTTGAGCATTGCCTGATATCCAAAAGTTGCCACTTCTTTCGGAGTCGAAGAATTCTTATATATATTAAAAGCACCCTCGTCAATTCCAGCCCGTACCTGGAAGCCACTTAGTGTTGGTCCCGGACATAAAGCTGTGACTGTTACCTTTGTATCTTTTAGTTCATTATTAAGAGCCTCTGAAAAGTGAAGAACATATGCCTTGGTCGCATAGTAAACGGCCATCAGTGGACCGGGCACAAATGCACCTATTGAAGCAACATTCATGATTCGACCCTGGCCTTGTGCAACCATATCTTTCGCGTAGAGCTGGGTAAGTCTTGAAAGAGTAATCATGTTTAGATACATCATGTGTTCAATTTTGTTCCACCTCGCATCCGTGTACTCTCCAAAGTCTCCAAAACCAGCATTATTGATAAGATAACCAAGCTTGATACCTTTGTTGCTTGTCATTTCATAGACCTCGTCCGCAGCTCCAGGTTTGGAAAGATCTTTGGCTAGTACATCTACTTTAAGATGCTCATTTCCACTCTCGAGCTCTTCTTTCAACGCATCTAGATGAGCTTGGGTCCGTCCAAGCAGAATAAGATGGTCACACTCACAAGCATGGAGTCGTGCAAGTTCTCGACCGATTCCTCCACTTGCTCCTGTAATCAAAATTGTTCCTCTCATTAGAACAAGTATATACGTAGAAATCCGATAGACATAGTAGTTAAATGTGGCTAGTGCTCGAGACACTATCGATTTGATAGACTAATAAAATTAATAAAAGCTTAACCGACCACGGTTCCAGCTCGAGGTAGCCCGCCACGATATTTTGTTATCGAGAGACCCACTTGTCTCGCCTATGTTCCGATTCATCGGAACATAGGCGGACGTGTCTATTTCGGTAGCAAAGTTTAGTGACAACGAAAAACAGTCCCAGT
>Ga0316190_10000600_pt1 | contig 25033 bp, 21 predicted proteins | sample Eddworburrow2_MG_FD_204929 | JGI IMG/M metagenome (GOLD analysis project Ga0316190, IMG submission 204929) | Coastal sediment microbial communities from Maine, United States - Eddy worm burrow 2 | ecosystem: Environmental > Aquatic > Marine > Coastal > Sediment | place: USA: Maine | collected... | reverse complement strand
GAGTGATGACAGCAAGACGGCGGTCATTGTCGAGGTCAATTGCGAAACCGACTTCGTTGCCAAGAAGGACGATTTCCAGGACTTTGCTGCGGCCATTGCGAAGCGCGTGCTGCAGGATAATCCGGCTGACATGGATGCACTCATGGTCATGCCACTCAAGGATGGTGATGCTGCTACGATAGAGGATGTCCGCAAGGCACTGATCGCTACCATTGGCGAGAACATTACCGTGCGGCGCTTTACCCGCATTGAAAGTGACACTCCCATCGCCAGCTACCGTCACGGTGTGCGCATTGGGGTACTGGTGGAGGTTGCCGGTGCCGATGAACAACTGGGCAAGGACCTGGCGATGCATATTGCCGCACATGATCCGCGGCCGGTGTGTGTCTCCGAGGAGCAGGTACCGGAGGCAATGATTGCCACAGAACGTGACATCTTCACGGCCCAGGCGCGAGAAAGCGGCAAACCGGATGACATCATAGAAAAAATGATCAGTGGCAGAATCCGCAAGTACCTGAGTGAGGTTACCTTGCTGGGTCAGTCTTTCGTCAAGGACCCGGACCAGACCGTCGGCAAGCTGCTGCAGCAGGCCGGCGCGAGCGTCGTTCGCTTCGAGCGTGTTGAACTCGGCGAGGGTATCGAGAAGAAAAACGAGAACTTTGCGGATGAGGTAATGGCACAGGTCAAGGGTGGTTGATTGCACTGGTTCAATTGCAGATGTTGGCCATGCACCGCACGCTTTACTACAGGACGGGGTCGATTTTCGACCCCGTTTTTTATGGCAATCCAGAGAAAAAAGTAAGACAATGCTCAGCGGGCGGTTTCTGTCCGTATTGTCTGTAATATACTGAAATAAAAAGGAATATTGATGTCGTATAAACGGTTGTTGCTGAAGCTCAGCGGCGAGGCCCTGATGGGGCAGGGCAGTCATGGAATTGACCCTAAGGTGATTCAGCGGCTGGCGCAGGAAATACATGCAGTGGTCAGCCAGGGGCTGCAACTGGGGCTGGTCATTGGTGGTGGTAATATTCTCCGTGGTGCCGGCCTGGCCTCGCAGGGCATGAACCGGGTTAGCGGCGATCACATGGGTATGCTTGCAACGGTTATCAATGCGCTGGCCATGCAGGATGCGCTGCAACAGGCCGGCACGTCCTGTCGTGTGATGTCGGCCCTGAGCATGAACCAGGTATGCGAGTCCTATACCACGCGCGGGGCGATCCGGCACCTGCAACGGGGCCGTGTCGTTATTTTCGCGGCGGGAACCGGTAATCCTTTTTTTACCACCGACTCTGCTGCCAGTTTGCGTGCCATTGAAATCGGTGCCGATATCATGCTGAAGGCGACCAAGGTGGATGGAGTATACAGCGCCGACCCGGTCACGCATCCTGATGCAACACTGTACCAGCGTATCAGCTATGAAGCGGCGCTGGCGCAGAAACTTGGTGTCATGGATGCGACGGCGCTGGTGCTGTGCAGCGAACATGCTATGCCAGTGCGTGTGTTTAACGTGTTTGAAGCCGGCCACCTGGGCCGGATCGTTGATGGGCAGGATGTTGGAACACTGGTCCAGCAGGAGAACTGATTAATGATAGAGGAAATATTGCAGGATGCCGGTGTGCGCATGGACAAGAGCATCGAAGCATTCAAGCAGACACTGACCAAAGTACGTACCGGTCGTGCGCACCCGAGTTTGCTGGATCACCTGGTGGTCGATTACTACGGATCCAATGTGCCCATCTCGCAGGTTGCCAACATCGGTGTTGAAGATGCGCGCACCCTGACAGTCACCCCGTGGGAGAAAACCATGGTGAAGCCCATCGAAAAGTCCATTCTGAAATCGGACCTGGGCCTGAATCCCGCGACGGCCGGAACGGTCATCCGCATCCCCATGCCTCCATTGACCGAAGAGACCCGCCGTGAACTGGTGAAGGTCGTGCGCGCTGATGGCGAGGCAGCCAAGGTGGCGATTCGTAACATCAGGCGTGATGCGAACAGCGACTTCAAGGATCTGTTGAAGGAAAAGGAAATATCTGAAGACGACGAACGCAAGGCACAGGAGGCCATCCAGAAGTTGACGGACGCACATGTTGCCGGTGTTGACAAAGTGCTTGAAGCCAAAGAATCAGAACTAATGGAAATCTAGACGCCAGGCTAGTATCGATGGCACCTGACAGTGTGATAGACAGTTTACCGCGGCATATCGCCATTATTATGGATGGTAATGGCCGCTGGGCGCGAGCACGCCTGCTGCCGCGTTATGTGGGGCATCGTGAAGGAGTGAAGTCGGTGCGCCGCGCGGTTGAGGCCTGCATCGACAGGCACATAGAGGTGCTGACACTGTTTGCGTTCAGCAGTGAAAACTGGCGGCGTCCCAGCGAGGAGGTCGGCCTGATCATGGACCTGTTCGTGCAGACCCTCAAAAAGGAAGTGGCGGCGCTCAACAGGAACGGTGTGCGGGTGCGCTTCATTGGTGACCGCAGTGCCTTTTCAGAGAAACTCCGCTACCTGATCACGGAGGCGGAGCGCGAAACCCGTGATAATTCACGGCTGCAGCTGGTAATCGCGGCCAACTACGGCGGGCAGTGGGATATCAGCCAGGCCGTCAGGACGATTGCCGCGCGCGTCCAGAGCGGTGCACTTTCCCCGCAGGATATCAGTCCTGATGTTATTGCCGCCGAGGTGGCCCTCTCGGAATTGCCGCCGCCTGACCTGTTTATACGCACCGGCGGCGAACGCCGTATCAGTAATTTCCTCCTCTGGCAGCTGGCGTATACCGAACTGTATTTTACCGATGTGCTGTGGCCAGCCTTTAATGAAAAAGAACTCGACGCGGCGCTGTTATGGTATGCAAACCGGCAGCGCCGTTTCGGTCGTACCGGCGAGCAGGTGGAGCAGCAAAAAGGTGCTTAAGCTGCGCGTTATCTCCGCGCTGGTGATGGCGCCACTGGTTATCTATGGCGTGCTGTTTCTGGATAATCCCGTGTTCTCATTGATCCTGGGTATTGTCCTGCTGGCCGGCGCCTGGGAGTGGAGTCACCTGATACCGTTACGCACCATCGTTGCACGGATCATCTACAGCGGCGCGCTCGGCGCACTGATGTGGTTGCTGTGGCAATCAGGTCTGGAGACATGGATCAAGCCCCTGTTGCTGATGGCTTTTATGTGGTGGCTGTGTGCATTGCTGTGGTTATCGCAACCCAAATTCCTTGCGCAGGCGTCGTTGTTGAACAGCAGCCTGAAGATGCTGGTCGGTGCGCTGGTGATTCTACCGGCGTGGGCGGCACTGAGCAGCCTGCACGCAAACGGCGAGCGCGGACCGACATTAACGCTGATGCTGCTGATGCTGGTATGGCTGGCAGATATCGGTGCGTATTTTGCGGGCCGTCAATGGGGCCACAGGAAACTGGCCCCTGCGGTCAGCCCCGGTAAAAGCTGGGAAGGTGTTTACGGCGGCTTGTTTTCAAGCCTGTTGTTTGCCGCAATTGCCGGCTGGTTTTTCAGCCATTCGCTGGGCTGGACGCTGGCGTTCATGATGGTCGCGGCAGTCACGGTTATGTTTTCAGTGGCCGGTGACCTGCTCGAAAGCCTGATGAAACGCCAGAGTGGTATCAAGGACAGTGGCCACATCATTCCGGGACATGGTGGAATTTTTGATCGCATCGACAGCCTGGTGGCAGCGGCACCGATGTTTCTGATCGGTTTTCTGTGGCTGGCCCTGTGATGCTGCATACGGTTAGCCCGCAAGGATGCAGACCATGAATGCACATCGTCCTGCAGGTGTCACGCTGTTGGGATCGACCGGCTCTATCGGTAACAGCACCCTCGACGTCATTGCGCGTCACCCGGAGCGCTTCAGGGTCATCGCCCTCACAGCACATTCCCGTGTGGAGAAACTGGCGCAGCAATGTGTTCGTTTTCAGCCGCAATACGCGGTCATGGCGGATGCGGACGCGGCAGCGCGTCTGCAAAAAGAATTGCAAACGTCGGCACCGGACGTGCAGGTACTGTCCGGGCCTGATGGCCTGGTCGAGGTTGCCGGTATGGAGAGCGTCGATTTCGTCATGGCAGGCATCGTCGGGGCGGCCGGTTTGCTGCCGTCGCTGGCAGCCGCGCGCGCCGGCAAGCGGGTATTGCTGGCCAACAAGGAAGCGCTGGTGATGTCCGGCAGTCTGTTTATGCAGGCGGTGCAGGAACACGGTGCCATGCTGTTACCCGTCGACAGTGAGCACAATGCTATCCTGCAATGCTTGCCGGATGACTACCGTCCGGGTGCGCCGCCCCGGGGCGTGCGCAGAATCATGCTGACGGCCTCGGGTGGTCCGTTCCGGAACCTGCCCGTGAGCAAGCTCGCCGGTGTTACTCCGGAACAGGCCTGCGCGCACCCCAACTGGGTGATGGGGCGAAAGATTTCCGTGGACTCGGCTACCATGATGAACAAGGGACTCGAGGTGATCGAGGCCGGCTGGTTATTCGGGCTGCCGATGGCGCAAATTGAAGTGTTGCTGCACCCGCAGTCGATCATCCACTCGCTGGTGGAGTATGAAGACGGGTCGATGCTGGCACAGATGGGTAATCCTGATATGCGCATTCCGATCAGTCATGCACTGGGATGGCCGCAGCGTATTGCCTCCGGCGCCGAGCAACTGGATCTGCTGACGGTGGGCAAGCTGCAATTCGAGGCACCGGACAGCGCGCGCTATCCCTGCCTGGCGCTGGCGACAGCCGCGTGGCAAACCGGCGGCACGGCCCCGGCCATATTGAATGCTGCCAATGAAGAGGCCGTGCAGGCATTTCTGCAACAGCGCATTGCCTTTACTGCAATACACACAGTGATCAGCGAGACACTGGAGCAGTGTGCGGTGCATGACGTGGAGTCACTGGACATCATTCTCGCCGATGATGCCGCCGCACGCGCCGCGGCGTGTGACTGTATTGGCTCGGGGCGGGCGGTGAGCGCATGATGGGCGGTTTTTTCTTCTCCCTGGTGTCATTTATTGTCGCCATCGGCCTGCTGGTGACGGTACACGAGTATGGCCATTTCTGGGTTGCGCGCCGCCTTGGGGTCAAGGTGCTGCGGTTCTCTATCGGCTTTGGCAGGCCATTATGGACGCGCCGCTTTGGCGCGGACGCGACGGAACTGGTCGTTGCTGCCATCCCGCTGGGTGGTTACGTGAAAATGCTCGATGAGCGCGAAGGCGAGGTTGCCGCGGAGGAACTGGAGCGCGCATTTAACCGTCAGCCGGTCTCGACCCGTATCGCCGTCGTCGTCGCCGGCCCGGCCGCTAATTTTTTGTTTGCAATCCTTGCCTACTGGGTCATGTTTGTTTCCGGTGTATCAGGACTGAAACCGGTTGTCGGCGATGTGCTGCCGGCATCCTTTGCGGAGGCGGCCGGTATCCGCGCCGGTGACGAAATCCGCTACATAGAAAACCAGCCAACTCCAACCTGGGAAGCAACCATCATGGCGTTGCTCGATGCCAATCTTGATGGCAAGGAAATCATCAATCTGAGGGTGCTGGATTCCGCGGGTAATGAACGTTACCTGCAGGCGTATTTTGAAGTGCCCGATGCGTTGCTGAAAAAAGGCGGGGTGCTCGATAATTTCGGCCTGACGGCATGGCGGCCGCCGGCACTGATCGAGCGGCTGGTTGCGGGGGGGGCCGGCGAACGTGCCGGCATGCTGCCCGGTGATGAAGTGGTCTTTGCCGACGACACGCCCATCAGCAACTGGGAACAGTGGGTTGAGTATGTACGGGAGCGTCCGGGCGAGCCAATTGCCATGCAGTTGCTGCGCAATGGCGAGCTTGTGGAACTGTCTGTGACACCGGATCGTGAGTCGGAAAACGGCAACGTCATTGGTCGAATTGGTGCCTACGTGCAGCTTCCGGGTGAAGATGAGCGTGCTACAATGCGCGTCGTCGTGCGTTATGGCTTGCTGGATGCTGTTCCGGAGGCGCTCTACAAAACCTGGGAAGTGACAACGCTGACATTGCGCACTCTCTGGAAAATGGTGAGCGGCAGGGCCTCTGTGGAAAACCTGAGTGGCCCTATCAGTATTGCCAGGTATGCCGGCCAGTCCGCGGCGGTAGGCCTGGCAACGTTTCTTGGCTTCCTGGGCATCGTCAGTGTCAGTCTCGGGGTGTTGAACCTGTTGCCGGTCCCGATACTGGATGGTGGACATTTGCTGTTTTATCTGCTGGAAATGGTGAAGGGAAGTCCGATGTCCGAGACGGCACAGCTTGTTGGCCAAAAGATTGGTATCACCCTGCTGCTGGTGTTGATGTCACTCGCGTTTTACAACGACCTCGTGCGTTTGTTCGAATGAACCTGCCAATGACCTTGCATGTGAAACAATTAACCCGTCTCTGCCAGGTGCTGCTGCTGGCATGCTTTCTCTGTGCCACGGCACATGCATTTGAGCCGTTCGTGGTAGAGGATATTCGCGTCGAGGGACTGCAACGCATATCGGCGGGCACGGTATTCAACTATCTGCCGGTCAAGATCGGGCAGACCATTGATACCAAGGACAGTATTGCGGCTGTCAAGGCACTCTTCAAGACCGGTTTTTTCAACGATGTTTACCTCGAGCGGGATGGTGATGTGCTGGTGGTCTACGTCGAAGAGCGTGCGGCAATCAGCAGTATCGAGATTGAAGGTAACAAGGACCTTGATACCGAGGAATTGCTGGAGGGCCTGAAGCAGATCGGTCTGGCGGAAGGACGGGTGTTTGACCGTTCGCTGCTTGAAAAGGTTGAACAGGAACTCAGTCGTCAGTATTTCAGTCGTGGCAAGTATGCGGTCAAGATCGACACCACGGTGACGCCGCTGGACCGAAATCGTGTCGGTATCCTGATCGATATCTCCGAAGGTCGTGTGGCACGCATCAAGCAGATCAGCCTGATTGGCAACGATACCTTCAGCGACAAGGAACTGCTGAAGGAATTTTCCCTGACGACTCCGACCATCTTTTCTACCTTTACCAAGAGTGACCAGTATTCCAAGCAGGGATTGTCGGCAGATCTGGAGATTTTGCGTACCTACTATCTCGATCGTGGCTACCTGAAATTCCATATAAATTCAACACAGGTCTCGATTACCCCGGACAAGCAGGACATTTACATCACCATCAATCTGACGGAAGGTGAGCAGTACACAATCAGTAAAGTCACACTCTCCGGTGACCTGGTGGTGCCTGCAGAAGAGTTGTTCCCGTTGATCAGGATCAATCCTGGCGATGTGTTTTCGCGCAAAAAGGTGACCGGGGCGGTCGATGAAATCAGTTCACTGCTGGGTAATCAGGGCTATGCCTTTGCCAATGTCAATACGTCGCCGGAACTGGATGATGAGAATAACGAGGTCGAGCTGGGTTTCTTCGTCGACCCGGGTGATCGCGTCTATGTGCGTCGCATCAACCTGGCAGGGAATATAGGAACCCGTGACGAGGTGCTGCGCCGCGAGATGCGGCAACTGGAAGGGGGCTGGTACTCGGCAGAACAGGTTGAACGCTCCCGTACCCGCCTGGACCGGCTCGGTTATTTTGAAAACGTCAATGTGGAAACCCCCCCGGTCCCTGGTACCACCGATCAACTGGATGTTAACTACTCGGTCACGGAGCGTTCATCCGGCAGTATAACGGCCGGGCTGGGCTATTCGCAGACATCAGGGATACTGTTTAACGCCAGTGTCAGCCAGGAGAATTTCCTGGGTTCCGGCAAGCGGGTAAGCTTTGCGTTCGATAACAGCAAGATCAACACGCTTTACCGTTTCTCATATGCCAATCCGTACTGGACGATAGATGGCGTCAGCCGCGGTTTCGGTGCCTTTTACCGGAAGACGGATGCGTCAGAGGCCAACCTGTCGGATTACACGACGGACACCCGCGGCGCCGATATCAATTTCGGTATCCCGATCAATGAGTACGATACCGTGCGTTTCAGCGTCGGCTACCAGGGACTGGACCTGAAGGAAACGTCCACATCACCGCTGGAAGTCACCGACTTTATCGACAAGCATGGCGACAGTTTTGATGACATGGTATTGATTGGCAGCTGGAGCCATGACTCGCGCAACAAGATTCTGTTCACGGATACCGGCGGCTTGCAGAATTTCTCGTTTGAAACGACCACTCCCGGCTCCGGGTTGCAATACTACAAGTTGAACTATGTACAGCAGCGATTTTTTCCGCTAACCCGGGACCTGACCCTGGGGCTGAAAGGCAATCTTGGTTATGGTGATGGTTTTGGTGACTTCGATAATCTGCCGTTCTTCGAGAACTATTTTGCCGGCGGCGTACGTTCTGTGCGTGGTTTCGAAGACAATACCCTGGGCCCCAGGGATTCCAGCGGTGATCCCATCGGTGGCTCCGTGCTGACGGTGTTCAACGCTGAAGTCAGCTTTCCTGTACCCTTTGTGGAGTCCAGCGAGGGTATCCGGCTGAGCGCCTTCTTTGACGCAGGTAACGTGTTCGGCGACTATAATACCTTTTCGGCCAGTGGCCTGAAGTACAGTGTCGGTCTTGCAGGCTTGTGGTTGTCGCCGCTGGGTCCTATATCGGTGAGCCTGGGTTATCCGCTGAATGCAGATAAAGACGATGATGTGCAGAACTTCCAGTTTACCGTAGGAACATTTTTCTGATTGTTGTAATAACGTTGTGGAGATCAAACCATGAAAAGAATTAGCTCGACGATCCTTTATATTGCGTTGCTGACAGGACTGTCCGTTTACTCAGGAACATCGCTTGCAGAGATGAAGATCGGTTTCGTGGATACCGTCAAGCTGATGGAGGCGGCCCCGCAGGCCAAATCAGCCCAGAGCAAGATAGAATCGGAATTTACACCCAGGGAAAAGGAGCTGGTTGCATTGCAGCGCGCGATCAAGACCAAGGAAGACAAGCTGGAACGCGATGGCACGGTCATGAGTGAATCGGAACGCAGCAAAATCGAGCGCGATATCCTCGCAAAGCGCCGCGATCTGAAGCGCTCGCAGGATGAGTTTCGCGATGATCTGAATATTCGCCGCAACGAGGTGCTCGCAAAGTTGCAGAAGGACATGTACGAGGCCGTTGTTACCCTCGGCAAGGAACAGAAATTTGATCTTATTCTTACCCAGGGTGTGGTGTTTTCCAGTGACAGGGTGGATATTACGGACAGTGTGCTGAAGAAGCTTACTGGCAAGTAAATTTTTTACCTTGACGGCCTGCTGACAAGGCAATATCCGCATGAGGCAGACACTGGGTAAGCTGGCTGAAGCAGCCGGTGGGGAACTGCAGAATGCGGATCCCGACTGCGAGATCAGCGGCGTTGCCACCTTGCAGCATGCCGGCGAGGGTGATATCAGTTTCCTGGCAAATGCCGGATACCGGAAGTACCTGAAAGGTACCCGTGCATCGGCAGTGATCATGTCTCCCGAAGATGCGGCCGCCTATCCGGCGGCTGCCATCGTTTGCTCCAACCCCTATTCGAGCTACGCGCGCGTGGCTGCACTGGTTTCTCCGCCCGCACCTGCCAGGCAGGGAGTACACGCCAGTGCCAGCCTTGATGCAGATTGTCATGTCGATGCCAGTGCCTGGGTTGGCCCGCACTGTATTATTGAAAAAGGGGCGGTGATTCACGCTGGCGTGCAACTGGCGGGCGGGTGTTTTATCGGTGCTGGCAGTGTCATCGGCGCTGACAGTAAACTGTCGGCCAATGTGGTGGTCTGTCACGCAGTCACTATCGGTGAACGCGCCAGGATTGCAGCCGGTGCTGTGATTGGCAGTGATGGCTTCGGGCTGGCAAATGAAGGCGGCCAGTGGCTGAATGTCCCACAGCTCGGCAGTGTCAGGATCGGTAATGACGTCGATGTCGGTGCAAATACGACCATTGATCGCGGTGCACTGGATGATACCGTGCTCGAGGACGGGGTCAGGCTCGATAATCAGATACAGGTCGCGCATAATGTTCACATTGGCGCGCACACCGCCATTGCAGGGTGTGTTGGCATCTCCGGCAGTGCCAGAATAGGAAAATACTGCATGATCGGTGGCGGTTCAGGCATTGTCGGGCATCTTGAGATTACCGATCATGTCATTATTACCGGTATGACAATGGTGACGAAATCGATCACCAAACCGGGTGTCTACTCTTCAGGCGTTCCGGCACAGGAGAATGATGCCTGGAACAGGAACTATGCACGCTTCAGGCAGCTGGACAGGCTTGCACGCAAGGTTCGCGCCATGGAAAAAAATTTTACAGCTGAAAAACGGCAGGAAAATAAATAGCAAATTTTCGCCGGATGCTTGCTGTCCGGAAGCGACCATCACGAGAAACAAGAGCGAACATGGATATTCAACAAATCATGCAGCACCTGCCACATCGTTACCCTTTTTTGCTGATCGACAGGGTCACGGAGTTCAAAGCAGGGGAATCGTTGGTGGGCTACAAGAATGTGACCTATAACGAGCCGTTCTTTCTCGGGCATTTTCCACAGCGCCCGGTCATGCCCGGGGTGTTGATACTGGAAGCGATGGCACAGGCCACCGGATTGCTGGCGTTTCGGACGGTGGAGCGGGGTGCGAAGCGCGAGAGTTTGTATTTCCTGGTTGGCATCGACAAGGCGCGCTTCAAGAAGCCGGTTGAACCGGGGGATCAACTTGTTCTCCGCGCTCAACTGTTACGTGCCAAACGCGGCATCTGGGTGTTCGCCTGCCAAGCCAGTGTCGATGGCAAGGTGGTGGCAACGGCCGAGATCATGTGTACCGAACAGGATATGAATACTTGATAGATCCAACCGCAGTCATCGACCCGGGGGCAGAAATTGCCGGGAATGTCAGTATCGGGCCCTATTCCGTGATCGGGGCAAATGTTGCGATCGATGCCGGGACGCGCATCGGTCCGCATGTGGTCATCAAGGGGCATACCCGCATTGGCCGCGACAACAGGTTTTACCAGTTTGCATCCATCGGTGAGGATCCCCAGGACAAGAAATACAATGGTGAGCCGACACGTCTGGAAATCGGAGATCGCAATACCATTCGTGAATTTGTCACCATAAATCGCGGTACCATTCAGGATGAGGGCGTTACACGGCTGGGTGATGATAACTGGATCATGGCATACGTTCATATCGCCCATGACTGTCAGGTCGGCAACCAGACCATCTTCGCAAACAATGCATCGCTCGCAGGACATGTCACTGTCGGTGATTATGTCATTCTTGGTGGCTTCACCCTGGTTTACCAGTTCTGTTCACTGGGGCCACATTCACTGACAGCCTATGGTTCGGGTATCAGCATGGATGTCCCGCCCTACGTGACGGTCGGTGGCAGCCCGGCACGGCCGCATGGACTCAATATGGAAGGCCTGCGCCGACGCGGTTTTCCGGAAGCCGTACGCAAGGTGCTGAAGCAGGCCTACAAGACGCTCTATCGCGAGAACCGTTCCCTGCAGGATGCAATAGTGGAACTGAAAGGCAGTGTGGATGAGTGTGCCGAACTGGAGACGCTGGTTTCATTTCTTGAGACTCGCTCGCGCGGCATAGTCCGCTAGTCACGGCGCGGCACTTTTTCAGAATGTCGGTGCGATCTCACCCGCTGCGTGTCGGTATTGTTGCCGGCGAGTCCTCCGGCGACAATCTTGCGGCCGGTCTTGTAAAGGCCATTCGTGATCAGTTGCCGGACACCGTGTTCGAAGGTATTGCCGGACCACGCATGAAAGAAGCGGGTTGTCACAGCCTGTTTCCGATGCAGGAACTGGCGGTCATGGGGCTGGTCGAGGTCGTGAAACACCTGCCGCGGCTGCTGTCCATACGCCGGCAGTTGCGGCGCCATTTTATCGACAATCCGCCCGATATTTTCATTGGTGTCGACGCGCCGGATTTTAATCTCGGACTTGAATATGCATTAAAGCGCGCCGGTATCATGACCCTGCATTATGTTAGTCCGTCCGTCTGGGCCTGGCGCAAATACCGTGTGCGCAAGATCGCCGCGAGCGTCGATTGCATGCTGACGCTGTTTCCATTCGAGCAGCGTTTCTACGCACAGCAGCAGGTGTCGGCACGCTGTGTCGGCCATCCAATGGCGGACCTGATTGCGGATAACGTTGATCAGGCGCAGGCACGGCGACAAATAGCGCTGGAGCATAACGGGCCGGTTGTAGCGTTGCTGCCTGGCAGCCGGGTCGGAGAAATAAAGCGCATGGCAGCCGACTTTCTGAATGCCGCTGCCTGGTGCTACCAGCGCCGTGACGACCTGCATTTTGTGGTACCGCTGGCCAATTATGAATGCCGGCAGGCGTTTGACGAAGTGCTGTCGACGATTGCCATGCGCCTGCCTGTTACGCTGCTCAGCGGCCAGGGGCTGGAAGCCATGGCGGCGGCAAATGCCGTGATGCTGGCATCGGGTACCGCGACGCTGGAATGTATGCTGCTGAAGCGGCCCATGGTGGTGGCTTACCGGCTGTCTCCCGTGACTTTCCAGATTGCCAGGATGCTGGTGAGGTCCCGCTATTATTCACTGCCTAACCTGCTGGCAGACCGGCCGCTGGTAAAAGAGCTGATTCAGGATGAGGTTACGCCGGAATCACTCGGCAGTGAGGTACTGGCATTGATCGAGGATCCGCAACGCGCACAGGAACTGGGCGTCATCTTTTCCGGGATACATGATGAGCTGCGGCGCGATGCAAACCGGGTCGCCGCGGATACGGTGCTGGAGTTGACAGGTGCTGGACAATGATTGGCCGGACAGCACAGATGGATGATGAACTGGTGATTCCCGTTGGCCGCGTGGCCGGTGTGGATGAGGCGGGCAGGGGACCGCTGGCCGGACCGGTGGTTGCAGGTGCCGTTATACTGGACCCGAACCACCCGATTGCCGGCCTGGATGATTCCAAGCGCCTGTCTGCGCCGTGTCGTGAACGGCTGTTTGATGAAATACAGCAAAAGGCCCTGGCGTGGTCCGTGGCGTATGCCTCGGTTGAGGAAATCGACAACATCAATATCCTGCAGGCAACAATGCTGGCGATGCAGCGTGCAGTCAACGCATTGCGGCCCACGGCTGAACATGCCCTCATCGATGGTAACCGCTGCCCGCAACTTCCCTGCCCGGCACGGGCAATCATCAAGGGTGACAGTCGGGTCGCAGTGATCAGCGCGGCATCAATCATTGCCAAGGTGACGCGTGACCGAGAAATGCAGTCGCTCGATGTGATGTACCCGGGTTACGGACTGGCGCAGCATAAAGGTTACCCGAGCAAGGCGCATATCGAGGCGCTGCATCTGCTGGGTGCATCACCTGTGCACCGGCGCTCCTATGCACCGGTCAGGAAGGTACTGGAAGGGGCAGGTTAACTCAGGCGTAGACAGGCACTGCTTCCAGTTCCCTGTCGTAGTAGGTTACCCGGTCGCGGCCGCTTTGCTTGCTCTTGTAGAGTGCGATATCCGCCTTCTCGAGTACATCCTCCGGTTCCTCGACACTTTCCGGGAAGCTGGCAATGCCGACACTGACTGTGGTCGAGATGCGATTGCCCTTCATGTCAAACGAGGTGTTGTGGATGGCGGTACGGATACGCTCTGCCGCCATGCGTGCATGTTCCGTGCTGGTATGCGTCATCAGTATCACAAATTCATCACCACCAAAACGTGCCAGTACGTCGGTACTCCTGACGCTCTCATTAATCGATTGTGCGATCGTTTTTATGAGGCGGCTTCCTGCTGTATGGCCATATCGATCGTTGACGGATTTGAGACCATCGACATCAACCATGATGACGGTGAATGGCTGCGCGTAGCGTATAACCCGGGCAATTTCGCTTGCCAGAATGGAATTAAAGGCCCGCATATTGAGCAGCCCGGTAAGGTCATCCGTTTTTGATAACAGGGTGATGCGTTGCTTTGCGTGCAGAATGTCTGAAGCCAGCATGGAGGTGACATAGGCCACCAGCAGGAAAGGCGAGAACTTCGCCATTAACAGGGTAAATGTTTCTGCAGTAAACAGGCCGGTTGGATAAGACTGGTAACCCATGTAGAGGTAGCAGCAGGCGATAAGCATGACCTCCAGTAGCGTCATGACTTTTCCGAGGGTAATGGCACAGGCGATGATGACCAGCAGGTAGAGATTCAGTAACGGACTCTCCACCTGTCCGGTAAACGATAATACGAGACTGATGAAAGTAATCATGGCCCAGGTTTCAACGGCCAGTTTCAGACGGGTTTCGCGCGACTGGAAATTCATGTAACGAAACAGCAAGACGAAGCCGGAGTAGCTGACCATGGTAATGATCAGGCCATCGCTGTTGGTGATCGGACGCGTGGGTATGAAGTAGTACAGCATGACGAGGATCAGTAACAGCCACTGCAATTCGGCCATGCTGCGCGAAAAGCCCTTTAATTCTTCCTTGTCAAAAATGGATCTGTTCTGGTCGCTGGCAACCTGCCGCATGTTTCATCCTGGCAATTTGGCTTGTGAATAGTCCTTATATCGTCATCCGACCCCTGTAATTTAGCCGCCTGTGCAGGCACTATTCACCTTCAGGACTGCCCGGGATTAACAGCTGGCGCCGATTACGGGACCTCGGCACCGGGCGGACGGGCCAGTGTATGCAAGGCGGGACTGGAAAAAAAGAATAATAAAATTAAAAACAAGTAGTTACAGATACTTTACCATGAAAATATGAGGAGTGGGCGGAGGCTTGAACCCAGCCTGATAAATCCGGAAACTTTTTTATGCAACCAGCCTTTGTCCATCTGCGTGTCCATAGCGAGTATTCACTGGTAAATGGCACCGTGCGTGTCAAGCCGCTGGTCAAATGCGTCGCTGAAGCCGGCATGCCGGCCGTGGCGGTCACTGACCAGTGCAACCTGTTCTCCATGGTGAAGTTTTATCGAGCCGCCATGGCAGCAGGGGTCAAGCCCATTGTGGGTGTCGATCTCTGGGTGGCAGATAACAGCAGTGGTTCGTCGCCAACCCGCCTGGTACTGCTGTGTAAATCGCGTGCCGGCTATCTGAACCTGACACGCCTGGTTTCGCGAACCTACACGGAAGGTCAGCATCGCGGCATACCGGTGCTCGAGATTGGCTGGCTGGAGGGGCATTCCTCAGGACTGATCGCTCTTTCAGGGGGTACTGCCGGTGATATTGGTCAGGCGTTGCTGGCTAACAAGACAGCGCTGGCGAGTGAATTACTGCAGCGCTGGCAACGATTGTTTCCCGACAGTTTCTATCTCGAGTTGCAGCGCACCGGGCGCCCGGGTGATGAGAACTACCTGCACAAGGCCATTGACCTTGCCGCGGATGCAAAGGTCCCGGTGGTTGCCACTAATGACGTGCATTTTCTTAAAGCCTCCGACTTTGACGCGCATGAAGCGCGTGTCTGTATTAACGAAGGCCGCACGCTGGATGATCCGCGCCGCTCGAAGGAGTTTACCAATCAGCAGTACCTGCGCACCCCGGAAGAAATGCAGGCGCTGTTTCATGATATCCCGGAGGCCCTGCAAAACAGCGTTGAGATCGCGCGTCGCTGCAATATTGAACTGGAACTGGGTAACAATTATCTGCCCGATTTTCCGGTGCCTGCAGGCATGGACATGGCCGGCTATTTCAAGAAGCTGGCTTATGAAGGACTGCAACAGCGCTTTCAGCAGATCTTTGCTGCCAATACGGCGGCTCTCGAGGAGGAACGTGAAAAATACACACAACGCCTCGACCACGAGATCAACGTCATACTGGAGATGGGCTTCCCCGGTTACTTCCTGATTGTTGCAGATTTTATCCGCTGGGCTAAGGCGAACGGCATTCCGGTTGGCCCGGGACGCGGTTCGGGTGCAGGTTCACTGGTTGCCTACGCGCTGACGATTACCGACCTCGACCCGATTCGCTATGACCTGCTGTTCGAGCGGTTTCTCAACCCGGAACGCGTATCCATGCCGGACTTCGATGTTGACTTCTGTATGGAAGGTCGTGACCGCGTCATCGATTATGTAGCCGAGCACTATGGGCGTGACCGGGTATCGCAGATCATTACCTACGGCTCGATGGCTGCCAAGGCCGTGGTGCGGGATGTGGGTCGTGTACTGGGACATCCTTACGGTTTTGTTGACCGCATCGCCAAGCTGATTCCATTTGAAATCGGCATCACACTGGACAAGGCGCTGGATCAGGAGCCTGCCTTCAGCGACCTGTATGACAGTGATGAGGACGTGCGCACCGTGATTGATCTTGCGCGCTCACTGGAGGGTCTGGCGCGTAACGCCGGCAAGCATGCCGGCGGCGTGGTGATAGCGCCCTCGCAACTGACTGACTTCACGCCATTGTACTGCGAGCAGGGTGGCGGTGCACTGGTCAGCCAGTTCGACAAGGATGATGTCGAAGCCGTCGGCCTGGTCAAGTTTGACTTTCTTGGCCTGCGTACACTGACCATCATTGACTGGGCACTGAAGACGATTAATGCGGGCGTCGCGCCGGACAGCGACGCCTTCGTCGATATAGACGCGATACCGCTGCATGACAGGTCAGCGTTCGAGTTGCTGAAGGCGTCGACGACCACGGCCGTGTTTCAGCTGGAATCAAGTGGTATGAAAGACCTGATACGCCGCTTGCAGCCGGATACCTTTGAGGACATCGTTGCACTGGTTGCGTTGTTCCGCCCGGGTCCGTTGCAGTCCGGCATGGTCGATGATTTTATTGCGCGCAAACACGGTGCGCAGATCAAGTACCCGCACCCTGACCTGGAACCCATCCTGAAACCTACCTACGGCATCATTCTCTACCAGGAACAGGTGATGCAGATTGCGCAGGTGCTGGCCGGTTACACGCTCGGCGGTGCGGACATGTTACGGCGTGCGATGGGCAAGAAGAAACCCGAGGAAATGGCGAAGCAGCGCTCCATCTTTCTCGAGGGCGCCAAACAGCGTGCTGTCGATGAAAAGGTCGCCAGCGGTATTTTCGATCTGATGGAGAAGTTTGCCGGTTACGGCTTTAACAAGAGCCACTCGGCGGCCTATGCACTGGTGTCCTACCAGACGGCATGGTTAAAGGCGCATTACCCGGCTGCCTTCATGGCGGCAGTGCTGTCTGCAGACATGGACAACACCGACAAGATCGTGCACCTGATTGCCGAGTGTCGAGACATGAAATTGCAGGTCGTGCCGCCGGATGTCAATCGCTCCCTGTATTCGTTCACGGTGCTGTCGAAGACAACCGTGGTCTACGGTCTGGGCGCGATCAAGGGGGTGGGTCAGGCCGCCATAGAAGGCATGCTCGAAGAGCGCAATCAGGGCGGTGTGTTCGCCGACCTGTTCGATCTGTGTCAACGTGTTGATCTGCGCAAGGTGAACCGGCGCGTGTTCGATGCCCTGATACGGGCAGGCGCGCTGGATTCACTGGGTGAGACGCGAGCCACCCAGATGGCAAACCTTGATCAGGCGTTGAAGCTGGCCGAGCAGCACAGTCGCAACCTTGATACCGGCCAGAATGACCTGTTTGGTGAAGCGACGGCCGCCGCACCCCTGCAGGTCAGCAGGCAGGTGTTAACCGAGTGGGAGGAAGAACAGCGCCTGCAGGGAGAGATGGATGCGCTGGGTTTGTACCTGACCGGTCATCCGATTGTACGTTATGAAGCCGAACTGGCCAACATCATCAGCGGCAAGCTTGCCGAGGTGACGGCATTGTGTGCTGCGCCTCCACCGGCCACGGCTTCTGCCAGCAAGGAGTACAAGGGGCGGCGCGGCTCCGACGAACGCGCGGTCACTATTGCCGGCCTGGTGATGAGCATGCGTGTCATCAAGACCCAGCGGGGTGGCAAGATTGCGTTCCTGACACTGGATGATCGCACGGCACGCATCGACGTGCGCGTGTTTCCCGATGTCTACGACAAGTACCAGGCCATGCTGGCGAAGAACAGGGTGCTGGTGATACAGGGCGGGCTGGGCCTGGATGATTTTAGCGGAGCTTACCAGGTGACCGCACAGAGTATTTATGACATCAACCAGGCACGTGCCCTGTTTGCACGACGACTGGTGGTAGGGGTCGAGTCAAGTCAGGCTGGCAATGGTTTTGTGGGCAGTCTGGCCGATATCCTGCAGCCGTTTCGTGAGGGGCATTGTCCGGTGTGCATTGATTACACCGGGGGTGAAGCGCAGGCGCGCTTGACGCTGGGTGAGGAATGGGCAGTGCATCCCTCCGATGAATTAATACACCGCCTGCGTGACCTGGCAGGCAAGGACCGAGTCGCGGTCGAGTATGTATGAGTACCGGTACTTGTGGTACCTTAACCACAAGTACCGGCCCTGCGGATTAACCGATGAACCTTAATTTTCTTGAATTTGAACAGCCGATTGCCGAGCTGGAAGCAAAGATTGACGAGCTCCACTATATCGGCGATGACGCCGACGTCAACATCAACGACGAAATCACCAAGCTGAAAGAGAAAAGTTGTGCCCTGACTGAAACAATCTTCTCGAACCTGACCCCGTGGCAGGTTTCCCAGCTTGCGCGTCACCCGCAGCGTCCCTATACGCTGGACTACATCATCCGCATCTTCGGCGACTTCGAGGAGTTGCACGGTGACCGGCACTACGCCGACGATCACGCTATTGTCGGTGGTGTGGCCAGGCTGGATGAAATGCCCGTCATGGTGATCGGGCAGCAGAAGGGACGCGATACCAGGGAAAAACTGCAACGTAATTTTGGTATGCCGCGACCTGAAGGTTACCGCAAGGCGCTGCGTCTGATGGAAATGGCGGAGCGCTTCGGCTTGCCGGTGTTGACCTTTATCGATACGCCCGGCGCCTACCCGGGCATCGGTGCGGAAGAACGGGGTCAGAGTGAAGCCATTGCCAAAAACCTGCAGGTGATGTCGCGCCTGCAAGTACCGATTATCTGCACCGTGATTGGTGAAGGGGGGTCGGGTGGTGCGCTCGCGATTGGCGTGGGCGATCAGACCCTGATGTTGCAATACAGTACCTACTCGGTAATCTCTCCGGAAGGCTGCGCCTCGATACTCTGGAAGAGTGCCGAAAAGGCGTCAGAAGCAGCCGAGGCCCTGGGCATTACCTCGGGGCGCTTGTATGAACTGGGGCTGGTAGACCAGGTTATTCCGGAACCACTGGGCGGTGCGCACCGTGATGTCGATGCCATGGCCGAGAATATCAAGCAGTCGCTGATCAAGACGCTTGATTCGCTGAAAAACAAGGCAACGGATGAACTTGTCGAGGCACGCTATAAACGCCTCATGTCCTACGGGAAGTTTACCGAACGCTAGCTGGTATGGCCGTGGATCACAAGGCTGTTTTGCATTAAACCGGCACCCGCTTTAATTGCTTCAGATGCCCGGGACGAGTACCGGGTCCCCCAACAATGATGAAGTTTTCACCCAATCATCTCCTGCAGCAACTGCGTCGCCACCGCATCCCCCCCGGCTATCAGGTCGCCTTTAGCGGCGGTCTGGATTCGCTGGTGCTGCTGCATGCGCTGTGTGCATTGCGTGACCAGCTTGATGCCACTGTGGGCGCCGTGCATGTACATCATGGCCTGCATGCGGATGCCGATGAGTGGGATACGCATTGTCAGCAAGTCTGCGATAACCTCGATGTGGCGTACACGCTGCTGCGCGTTGATGGCCGGCCGCTGCACGGTGAAAGTCCCGAGGCTGCCGCGCGTGACGCGCGTTACCGGGTGCTGGCCGAGTGGCTGCCGGCACAGCACTGCCTGCTCACGGCACAGCACCAGGATGACCAGGCGGAAACCCTGTTACTGCAGTTGCTGCGTGGTAGCGGCGTCGGTGGACTGGCTGCCATGCCGGCCATGACCGGACTGGGCGCGGGGCAACACCTGCGACCATTGCTGGATGTGACGCGCACGGCCCTGCATCACTATGCAAGCGCACATGCCCTGCGCTGGATTGAAGACCCCAGCAATCTGAGTGCCGCGTACGATCGCAATTACCTGCGTCATCAGGTGTTGCCGCTGCTGCGCTATCGCTGGCCAGCGGTATCCTCGAGTTTGTCACGCAGTGCAGCACATTGTGCCGAGGCCAACGCACTCATCGGGCAGCTTGCCGAAAATGATCTTCAGGGCGTTACCGGTGGACAGACAGGCACGCTTTCCAAAGCGGGTCTTGTGGCTTTGCCGCGTGACCGGCAACGCAATGTGCTGCGTGTCTGGCTGAAACGCTGCAGCGGTGGCACACCATCAACCGCGGTGCTGGCAAGAATTGTCAATGATGTGCTCTACAGCCGTCCCGACGCCGGGCCTGCCGTGCGCTGGGACCGCTACGAGGTCCGTCGTTACCGCGATGAGGTGTATTGTTTGCAGCAAACCGTCAACCGGAATACGACACAGGTACTGCACTGGTCACTGTCCGCGCCCTTGACCTTGCCGGGAGCGGGCGGGGTGCTGACCGCCGCGCCGGTGTCCGGTGCGGGGCTGCGGCGTGCCGCTGCCAGTGCTGGCGGTGTGCGCGTCTGCTGGCGCAAGGGGGGCGAGGTCTGCCTTCCGGGCGGCCGCAAACATCACCACAGCCTGAAGAAATTGTTCCAGGAACAGGGGATTCCTCCCTGGGAACGGCAACGGATACCGTTGATCTACATCGAGGATCATCTCGCCATGGTCCCGGGATTGTGGGTGTGTGAGCCCTTTCAGGCGGGCCCTGCCGAGGCCGGCGTATTAATCACCTGGGACAGCGCTGGTGGATCGCCAGATTGAAGCCCTTTCAGGTGGCTGCTCCCAATCGGGTCATTGAGGTGCTCGCGCCAATCTGGTAACGTTTACGCCCGTCTTGCGGCAATTGTGTCGCACCCGAATTCCAGGCCTCAAATGACCCGATTTATCTTCATCACCGGTGGTGTTGTGTCTTCCTTGGGTAAGGGTATTGCCTCCGCTTCGCTGGCCACCTTGCTCGAAACGCGTGGTCTCAAGGTGACCCTGCTGAAGCTCGATCCCTACATCAATGTTGATCCCGGTACCATGAGCCCTTTCCAGCACGGTGAGGTTTTCGTCACCAATGACGGTACGGAAACAGACCTCGACCTGGGGCATTACGAGCGCTTCGTTCGTACCACCATGACGAAGGACAATAATTTCACTACTGGCCAGATTTACGAGAATGTGATTCGCAAGGAGCGCCGTGGTGACTACCTCGGTGCCACGGTGCAGGTCATCCCCCATATCACTGACGAGATTATCCACAGCATCCACAAGGGTGCCGACGATGCGGATATTGCCATGGTGGAAATCGGCGGCACGGTGGGTGATATCGAGTCACTGCCGTTTCTGGAAGCGATACGTCAAATGGGCGTGGAACTGGGTCATGAACGTGCCCTGTTCATGCACCTGACACTGGTGCCGTATATCGCGGCTTCCGGGGAGATCAAGACCAAACCCACGCAACACTCGGTGAAGGAATTGCGGTCCATCGGTATTCAGCCCGATATTCTGTTGTGCCGGGCAGACCGGCCATTGCCACCCGGCGAGCGCCGCAAGGTCGCGCTGTTTACCAACGTTGAGGAGCGCGCGGTGATATCGGCTGTTGATGTCGACAGCATTTACAAGATCCCGCTGTTGTTGCATGAACAGCAGCTCGACGACATTGTCGTCGAAAAAATGCATATCGATGCCGGGCCGGCTGATCTCAGTGAATGGCAGCAGGTGGTGCGCGATACCGCACGTCGCGAAGGCGAGGTCACCATTGCCATGGTCGGCAAGTACGTTGATCTGACCGAGTCCTACAAGTCACTCTCGGAAGCATTGATACATGCCGGTATACACACGCTGACCAACGTCAATATCAAGTACGTCGATTCAGAAAAGATCGAACAGCACGGTACCGGTGTGCTGCAAGGCTCGGATGCCATCCTGGTACCGGGTGGCTTTGGTGAGCGTGGCATTGAAGGCAAGATCGAGGCGGTGCGTTACGCCCGTGAGAACAATATCCCCTACCTGGGTATCTGTCTGGGAATGCAGGTCGCCGTGATCGAATTTGCACGTCATGTTGCCGCTTTGAAAGGCGCGCACTCAACAGAGTTCAACAAGGGGGCCGAGCATCCGGTGATCGCACTGATAGAGGAATGGCAGCGTGCCGATGGTGGTCACGAACGTCGCAGCGAGGATTCGGACCTCGGTGGCACCATGCGCCTCGGCGGGCAGCAATGCCGCCTGGCACCCGGTACCCTGGCACATCAGATCTATGGCAAGGACATTATCGAGGAACGCCACCGTCACCGTTATGAATTCAATAACCTCTATCGGGAGCGTCTGCAGGAAAAAGGCCTGACCCTGTCAGGCATTTCCATTGACGGCAAGCTGGTGGAAGTGGTGGAGGTCAGTGGCCACCCGTGGTTCTTTGGCTGCCAGTTTCACCCTGAATTCACCTCGACCCCCCGCGATGGTCATCCCTTGTTCAGCAGCTTCATCAAGGCCGCCAGGGCATACCAGAGTGGTCAACTGGCGCAACAGCCAGTCGCTGCGCAGGCGGATGCCTGACACGCCCTGGTAAAAGGAATCGTCACCCCATGAAGTTATGCGATTTTCAGGCAGGCATCGAACACCCCCTGTTTCTGATTGCCGGTCCCTGTGTGATCGAGAGTGAACAGCTTGCCATCGACACGGCAGGGCAGTTGCAGGAAATCACCCGCGCCCTCGATATCCCGTTTATCTACAAATCCTCGTTTGACAAGGCCAACCGCTCATCGCATACAAGTTTTCGCGGGCCGGGCCTTGAAGAGGGTTTGCGTATCCTCGAGAAGGTCAAGGCACAGCTGGGTGTGCCGGTGCTGACCGACGTGCATGAAGATACCCCGTTGAGTGAAGTGGCCGCGGTGGTCGATGTCTTGCAAACGCCTGCGTTTCTCTGTCGGCAAACGAACTTTATCCAGAACGTCGCGCGACAGGGCAGGCCGGTCAATATCAAAAAGGGCCAGTTTCTGTCACCGTGGGATATGAAAAATGTCACCGACAAGGCACTGGCTACCGCTAATGAGCAGATCATGGTGTGTGAACGGGGTGCCTCTTTCGGTTATAACAACCTGGTCTCAGATATGCGTTCACTGGCCGTGATGCGTAACACCGGTGTGCCGGTTGTGTTCGATGCCACTCACTCGGTGCAACTACCGGGCGGTCAGGGAAGCAGTTCCGGCGGGCAGCGCGAGTTTGTCCCGGTACTGGCGCGTGCCGCGGTCGCTGCCGGCGTCGCGGGTGTCTTCATGGAAACACACCCGGACCCGTCTGTTGCACTCAGTGATGGACCAAATGCCTGGCCGCTGGGGCAGATGCAGTCGCTGCTGAAGACGCTGAAACAGATTGACGCGCTGATCAAGGCACAGCCATTGCCAGAAAACGAGCTCATGAAATAGCTCGTCATGTTGTTCAACAATACAAACTAAGCAACTGAATAGTGGAGTGATAATGTCAGAAATTTCTGAGGTGAAAGGGCGTGAAATTATTGATTCGCGCGGCAACCCAACAGTAGAAGCGGAAGTGACCCTGGCTTCAGGTACGGTTGGCCGGGCCGCCGTGCCATCCGGTGCATCAACGGGATCGCGCGAAGCAGTGGAACTGCGTGACGGTGACAGCAAGCGTTTTGGCGGCAAGGGCGTTTCCAGGGCGGTGAAAAACATCAATACGGTCATTCGCGAGGCTGTGCTGGGCAAGGATTCAGCCGCACAGGCCGAAATCGATCGACTCATGATCGATCTCGATGGTACCGACAACAAGGGCCGTCTGGGTGCCAATGCCCTGCTGGCGGTATCGCTGGCCAATGCCCATGCGGTGGCTCGCGAACTCGGAGTTGGCCTGTATCAATTACTGGGCAGCGGTTCCAGCTACCAGATGCCGGTACCAATGATGAACATCATCAATGGCGGTGTACATGCAGATAACAGCGTCGACCTGCAGGAGTTCATGATTCTGCCGGTCGGGGCAGACAGCCTGCGTGAAGCCGTGCGTTACGGAACCGAGGTATTTCATTCGCTGGCCAGCGTATTAAAGAGCCGTGGACTGAATACCGCGGTGGGTGACGAGGGTGGTTTTGCGCCGGATCTGGCTTCCAACGAGGCTGCCATCGAGGTGATCCTCGAGGCCATCGAGAAGGCGGGCTTTAGCGCCGGCAAGGATATCTACCTGGGGCTGGATGCGGCCAGTTCCGAGTTCTACCGTGACGGTCAATACGTGCTGGCCTCCGAGGGGCGCCAGTTCAGCGCGGCTGAATTTACCGAGTACCTGGCCGGCTGGGTCGATCAGTACCCGATTATCACCATTGAAGACGGCCTCGACGAGTCTGACTGGGACGGCTGGAAACTGTTGACGGAACGTCTTGGTGACAAGGTACAGCTGGTAGGCGATGATCTATTCGTGACCAATACCACGATTTTTAAACAGGGTATTGATAACAACATCGCAAACTCGATTCTTATCAAGCCTAACCAGATCGGTACCCTGACGGAGACCCTGGATGCTATCCGCATGGCTGACGAGGCCGGTTACAGTGCCGTGGTGTCGCACCGCTCGGGTGAAACCGAGGATGTCACCATTGCGGATATTGCCGTGGCCACAACCGCCACCCAGATCAAGACCGGTTCACTGTCACGTTCCGACCGGGTGGCGAAGTACAACCAGCTAATGCGCATCGAGGATGACCTTGGCAGCATTGCCACTTATGCCGGCCGCAGTGCCTTCAGGCACCTGGCTGGTAACTGAGTGCCAGTGGGGCGTTCGCTGCCTGCAGATGTTTTCAGGTACACCGTTCTGGCATGAAAAAACTGGTCATACTGCTGCTGATATTGCTGGCCTATTTGCAGTACAAGCTGTGGTTCGGTGAGAGCAGCCTGCAGGATGTCTGGGAACTGCACCAGGAAGTCGAGTTTCAACGCCAGGAAAATATCGAATTGCGTGAACGCAACGCGGCACTGGAGGCCGAGGTACAGGACCTGCAGCAAGGCCTTGATGCCATCGAGGAACATGCCCGTGAGGACCTCGGCATGGTGAAAGAGGGCGAGACCTTTTACCAGGTGGTTGAGTAGCATGATTCCCGGCTTTACATAATGTAGCCACGGAAGCACACGGAATGAC
>Ga0316190_10000598_pt1 | contig 25051 bp, 16 predicted proteins | sample Eddworburrow2_MG_FD_204929 | JGI IMG/M metagenome (GOLD analysis project Ga0316190, IMG submission 204929) | Coastal sediment microbial communities from Maine, United States - Eddy worm burrow 2 | ecosystem: Environmental > Aquatic > Marine > Coastal > Sediment | place: USA: Maine | collected... | reverse complement strand
TGATCCATCGTGGTGATGGGCAGCCAACTGCCGGGTCGGTGACAACTCTCGCACAGGTTTGTGGTGGGTAGATGGGTGGATGATTTACCCACCGCACTCACCCCATCATGACAACTGCTGCACTGACTGGAGACCTGGCTGTGATCGAAGGTCGCACCCTCCCATCCACTGGTGTTATGACAATCCTCGCACTGCGACCCGGACGGGATATGGTTGGCCGACTTACCAACCGCACTCACCCCGTCATGACAGACACTGCAGGTGGCGTTGACCTGCGCATGATCCATCTGCGTCAGCGGCAGCCAACTGCCCGGGCGATGACAACTCTCACACAGATCCGTGGTGGGCAGATGCGTGGCGGACTTGCCGGTCGCTGAAACCCCATCGTGACAACTGCTGCACTGACTGGAGACCTGGCTGTGATCGAAGGTCGCACCCTCCCATCCACTGGTGTTATGACAATCCTCACACTGCGACCCGGACGGGATATGGTTGGCTGACTTGCCGGTCGCTGAGATGCCATCGTGACAAAGAAGGCAAACATCTGAACTTAAGTTGTGATCAAAGTTTGCCCCAACCCAATCGCTTGTATTATGGCAACTATCACAGCTGCTACTGGAGGGGATATGTGCCCCGTGTTTACCAGTAGCAAGAGTGCCATTATGGCATGACTGACAGCTTCCCTTAACCTCATCATGACTCATCTGGGTTACAAGTGACCAGGAAGCAGTTTGATGGCAGTTTTCGCATAGGGTTGTAGTTAGTAGATGTGAGTCAGACTTACCGGGAACGCTCACGCCATCATGGCAGGAAATGCAATTACTTAAGACTTTGCTGTGATCAAATTTTACCCCCTGAAAACTGCGAAAATTGTGGCAATCACCACAGGTGTTACTAGAAGTGATATGGGATCCATGTTTGCCGATGGCAATAATTCCATCATGACATGCTGAACAGGTACTCGTTACCTCTGCGTGATCCATTTGAGCTGTTGGTAACCAAGCTGTGGTGTGGTGGCAGTTTTCACAAAGACTGCTGGTTGGTATGTGCGCTCCTGGTTTTCCAGGTGCGCTAGCACCATCATGACAAGAAACACAGTTAGTAGAGATAGAAGTATGGTTAAATTTGGCATCTCCCCAACTGCTGGTATTGTGGCAGTCATCGCACTTTTCACTGGAAGGGATATGTGACATATCCTTTCCGATTACCAGGGTGCCATCGTGGCAAAAATAACAGGCTCCAGTCACCTCCAGATGATCAACTATGCTTGCAGGCGTCCATGATGAGATGTTGTGGCAGTTACCGCAAAAGTTGGTGGTTGGTAGGTGTGATGATGACTTGCCTGAAGCTGAAGTGCCGTTGTGGCATGAGGCACAATTACCACCACCACTGCTGATGCTAACAATAGACCCATGATCAAATAAGGCACCATCCCACTTCTCGGTGCTATGGCAATCACCACAAGCATTTCCACTGATAATATGCGCTGGATGCTTACCGGGAGCGGCGACTCCCTCGTGACAACTCTGACAGGTGCCGGTAACTTCGGCATGATCCATCTGGATTGTAGGTGACCAGGATGAGGGCTGGTGGCAGCTTTCGCATCGGGTTGTGGTCGTCAGATGTCTACTGGATTTCCCTTGGGCAGACACACCATCGTGGCAGGAGATGCAGTTACTAGAAATAGTGCCGTGCCCAAATTGAGCATCTGCCCAGCTTCTTGTATTGTGGCAATTATCACAGGTGCTGTTAGAAGCAATATGTGATAAGTGCTTGCCGGTCGCAGTAATGCCGTTATGACAGGATTCACAGTTGCCAGATACTGAGCCATGACCGAATTTAGCATTTTGCCAACCTGTCGAATTGTGGCAGTCAGAACAATTATTGCTTGAAGGTATATGCGATAAAGATTTACCAGTGGCAGTAGCGCCGTCATGACACTGAACACAAGTGCCTGAGACTTCTGAATGGCTAAAGCGTATTGAAATCCAGGTGCTTGTTTTATGGCAAATGCCACAAGTGTCGCTGGTGGGTAGATGGTTAAGAGATTTTCCTTCTGTTATGCGCGAGTTATGGCATGTATTACATTTTCTGGAAACTTCAGTATGATCAATTTGGGTGGTTCCGTTCCACCCGTCTTTAGTTGTATGGCATGCCTCGCAGTTGTTTGTAGATGAAGGGTGTTGTGCAGGTTTGCCAAAGGCTAATGTGCCATTGTGACATCCTCCACAATTGCGTGGTGTCCCTTTAAATATCCCTTGAACATGGCATTTCTCACATGCAGCAGACTGATGTTTTCCCGTTAATGAAAAACCTGTTTTAAGGTGATCAAAAGTGTTGCCTGTATTATTTTCTCCCGCAATAGTGGTTGTTATAAAGCTGAAAAACAGTACCAACAGCATAAGGAACAGTTTTAGCGCTTGCGGTAATCGGCTATTTACAGAGAGTGATTCCAGTTTTACAGCTAATAGCTGATGCTCCACGTGTGGATTATTTTTATTATGCATGATTTATTATTCATATCAGTCATTTAAAGTGCTGCATGTGCCTTTGCTGTTTTGTATCTAATGCAATGGCACATGCGAGTAAGCTGTTTGTTCTTATGCCATTTATTCCACAATAAATTCGCAGCGATGATAAGCGTTGCTGTATTACTTGCTTAGGCCTGATTGCCTTTAATTTCGTTCTTATTTGAAAATTAGCGCAGGAAGATAAGTCATCTATTCACCAATTGGGAGTGTCATTGGATGAGTGGTATTAGATTTACTCCTAGAAGGTATGAAATTTACTTTCCACTTAGAATGTATTGAGGTGGGTTTTTGAATTGATACTGTGCATATATTTAGCTTGATGCAGTTGCTTTTCTTAATGCCTTATATGTGATGTGGTTTGCTTGTATCAAAAGGGGTGTGTAGTAAAAGATCTGTGGCATATCTCCGCCATAGGTGCTCTTGGGGGGGGCTAAATTTCAAATAATGCTATCTAGTGTTACTGCTAACAAGGTTGTTACTCACTACATTTTATTGAAGGGTAAATACCATGCGGACAATAAGATTGGCTCAACTATGATAACGGGTACTTTTAATCTGGTTTGGTAGAGGCTTTATGTGAGTGGAATTGGTGAAGTGATTTATTGGTAAAGGTGTTGGAAGGGCTGTGGTAATTCATTATTCGCAACTTAGATATGCTAGTTGAGGAGGTGCGAGAACAGTTTTAGGGAGTATATATGTTTTACGGCACTCTATTATTCATCAAGCTTCTCTTTCCAAACAACAACCCGATTTCTTCCTCTGGTTTTAGCCTGATACATCGCCTGGTCGGCATGCTCAATGGCCATGCTCCAATCTTCATCTGCAGATAATAGTGTAATCCCAAATGAAGCGGTAACATTGATTTCAATGTCATCAGCAATTGAGATGTTTGTGCGACTGATATTCTCTCGAAGCCTTTCAATTGCCGTCCGGGCAATACCCACTGTGGTATTGGGTAGGCAGACTAGAAATTCTTCGCCACCAAATCGACAGGTTAGGTCATAGGGTCGCAGGTTACTGTTGAGAAAGTCGGCGATATGGCGCAGTACGGTATCTCCAGCTTTATGCCCATGCTGGTCGTTGACCTTTTTGAAATGATCAATATCTACCATCATTAGGCAGCAAAATTCGTTTGTCCGTTTAATACGGGCATGCTCTTGGCTGAGCAGTTGAAAAAAAGCCTGGCGATTCAGTGTGCCGGTGAGGTAGTCGTATGAGTGAGAGAGACCAAGAAGTTCATCCCGCAGTTTTGCCAGTGTAGTGGCAAACTGCACTTCGTGACTTAAAAATACATCATACTCTCTTGAGTTCAGGGTTTTACCAGCAGATATTTTGCTAATGATCTTGCGTACACAGTCATGCATTGAGTTATGCAGTTTCTCAAGCGCGATAAATTCTGGGTTCTCCTTTAGAAAATCGTGATGAGTGCTGTAATACCATTCACCAAACTTACACTCATGGCTGGAATGCGCTGAAAGATATTCTTCAGAAATGGGGGTGTCGCAAATTGCACTGCGGCTCCAGGATGCAACCCATTTTGTATGCTCGATGATGGCATCGTTTAAACCATCAAGCGCTGTGCTGATATCTTCAAGCGTTGGGCGATTTTCGCTGACTGCAGGCATGGTTAATACTCGTTGAGGTTAGATCACTCTGTCATTGCCACCGTCTACTGGAATCTGAGCCGCAGTGGTTTTGGCAAATAAGGGGCCGCACATTTCAGCTGCAAGACTGGCTACATCATGGCTGCAAATCTCAACTCCCATAAGATTTTTACGTTTGTACGCCTCTATACTGAGATTATAGTGAGTTGCCCGACTCTGCAACACCTCATCTGTCCAAAGGGCAGTGTCGAATACGGCATCTGGGTGCAGGGAGTTGATGCGGATGCCGTCGCTGCCCCATTCCAGTGCTGCAACACGTGCGAGCTGGTTGAGTGCGGCCTTTGAAGCAGAATAGGCAGCAGCGCCAGGGCCGGGGGCAGGCACGTTTTTGGAGCCGATAACCACCACCCGGCCACCGGCTGGCGCCAATTTTAGTAAGGAATGGCATTCTCGCATTAGCACCAGATTGGAATCCAGGTTGATATTAAGCACTTTACGCCATGCATCTGTTGCCAATTCATCAATGCGGCAGCCGCCGGGAAAGATGCCGGCATTGAGGATGAGCATATCCAGTCCGCCGAACCGTCGCACAGCACTTTCAAGCGCTTGGATGATTTGGTTCTCATCGGCAACATCACACACCAATCCGAGAAAGTCTGGGCGCTGGTAGAGCTGTTCGATATTGGCATCAATATCTAATCCGACCACCGCCGCGCCGCGTACCAGTAGCGCATCGACACAGGCCTTGCCGATTCCAGATGCGGCACCGGTCACCAATGCGACTTCGCCGCTGAAAAGTGGAGGTTTTCCACTTTTGCGCAGTTTGGCCTGCTCCAGATCCCAATATTCCACATCAAAGATATCGCGGGCCGGAAGCGCCTGGTAACCGCCCAGCAGGGTGGCGCGCTGGATGATCTCCTGAGTATGATGGTAGATATCGTTGATGATGGCGGCATCCTTGGCGCGGCGGCCAATGCTGACGAGGCCAAGCTCGGGGTCAAGCACCATGCGGGGTGCGGGATCAAGCATGGTCTTTTCATTTTTTGCCAGAGCAGCATTCTCTTCAAAATAGTGGCGGTAAGCATCAGTGTAGCTTTGAACGTCACGCCCCAGCAGCGGTAGCCGCTTGGTGCGAATGACATGATCTGGTGTCGCAGGCCCCTGCTGAGAGAGAGTGGCAATATCCTCTCGCTGGGCAAAGGCCAGGCAGGCAGGTGTCATATCGCAGCAGAGCAGCATGGGGGCGTTGGCAACAGTGGAGATTTCCTGGCGTAGCTTGCTGATCTCCCCCCGCAGTGGTTTGTCTGTAGCGGTGATTTTGTGTGGGTGCAGTGTCCAGGCTCCGTGGGTCTTGAGATAATCCTCGGCACGGCCTACCAACTCAATCATACGATCGTACGACTCTTTGGCCGTTGCTCCGAAGGAGAAAATGCCGTGATTCATCAGAATCATGCCGATGGTCTTCTCTGTCGCATCGGCTGCGAAGCGCTCTGCACAGAGGCGGGCCAGATCAAAGCCGGGCATCACGTAAGGGATGATGACCATATCTTCGCCGTAGATCTCCTGGATACGCGCCAGCCCGTTGTGGCTATTAGTGATGGTGACCACTGCATCGGCATGTGTGTGATCAACATATTTGTAGGGCAAAGAGGCGTGGAGGATAGTTTCAACAGAGGGCGATGGGGCTGATGCCAGCGTCATGTTGGTTTTCAGCTCATTCACCATCTGCGGATCGGTCAGGCTCTCTAGCTGGGCCAGTTTCAACAGGTGTGCCATACGCACCGGGGCAAAACCGGCCTCTTCGATGGTCTCCAGATCCCAGCCACTCCCCTTTACGTAGAGAACTTCTTCCTCTTCGCCGACCAGATTGGTCTCTGTAACCTTTACCGAGGTATTCCCACCACCGTGTAGCACTAGTGAGGAATCCCGGCCCAATAGGCGAGAGGTGTAGACACGCAGGGCAAGGTCAGTGGTGTGGCGGGCAGCATCCTGGTCATTCCAGCGGTTTTGCATAGTAATACTCTTGATTGTTTTTAGGGCGTTTGAGGTTGTGAATTATAGCGCTGTAATGAGTAGGAACGGTAATTCAGTTAAATTTAAGGAGAGAATACAAAATGTGTTGGTAAGAGTTATTCAGTAAATGCTGATGTATGACGGTTGAACTCACAACGCATAGCAGTCATTCCAAACCAGATCGCTGTATGTGTCTGAGGCAACAACCTACATATCGATAATGCGGGCACTGTCGAAACGGGCAGCGGCGTCACGCAGTGCGGCATCTGCTAGCAGCGCACCGGTTGATGGGACAGCGCTGGTATAAAAGATTGCGCCATTGCGCCTGTAGACGACGGTGCTGCCACTGCGCTCAACCCGCAGGACATCAGTGTTCTGGTAAGTTCCGAAGCGCCCTCTATGCGTGCCGTTCTCATATACGCTCAGTGTGCCATCAGTGCGCAGGTAGATGGCGTAACCAATGGTGTTATAAGCGGCGGAGGCGTTGCTATTGGAGAGCCCCAGCATGCGGTAGGTATCTGTCGTTACGGCACTAAACTCTACGGCACCATCCCCCGGAATGGTCTGCACAGAGGCGGCACCACTGTTCCAGCCGGTGGTACCTGTTTTAATCAATGTGGCATTCTCAACGGTGACACCGACCCGATCTGTCCAGGCGATGGGGGCGTTGCTAAGAAAAGATGTGTTGTCCGCAGGATTGGTGCCGAATGTCAGCTCATCACCATCATTGAGGCCGTCGCCATCGGAATCAGCATCCAGCAGATTAATAATGCCATCACTATCTGGATCAGCATTCCAGTTTGTGCCCCATAAGGTGAATTCATCACCATCGGCAATACCGTCACCATCAGTATCTGCTAATAGAAGATTGGTACCATAAGTGCTATTTTCATCTGCGTCAGTCAGGCCATCGTTATCATCATCAAGATCAGAGTTGTTTCCAATGCCATCGCTATCAGTGTCTACGGACTCACTGGGATCTAATGGGAGGGCATCTAGACTGTCAGCGACACCATCACCATCATCATCTGTATCAGTATTATTTCCGATACCATCGCCATCTGTGTCTACGGACTCACTGGGATCTAATGGGAAGGCATCAAGGCTATCGGCAACACCATCATTATCATCATCAGCATCCACCACATCCACGAACCCATCACTATCTGTATCAGTTCTATACCGACGAAGGGCCACTGGATCACTTTCATTAAAGCTGACGATCTGGGCAAACTTCTTGCCACCCAAAGTAACTATATCAACAGCTTCAGCAATATGTATTATCTCGCTATCCGCTGATTGCTCCTCTTCCAGTTTAAGCGCTACATTACCGGCTTGTTGCCAGGCATGGTTTAGGTTGGCGGTATTGAGGCTATAGGCTTGGCCTCCGCTGCTGGTAGGAAGAGTTCCTGTACCTCCAGAGTTGTATATTGCTAAATATCCAACCGTTTCTATTGCATGGCCATCTACCAGGCTCTGCTGCTCAAATAGTGCCGACTCAAAACCCGAAACAGAAATATTTTTTGCCCGAACAGTTACCGCCTGATCATCATTGGCTGTTTGCAACGTCAGGAATACCTTGGGTACGCCATCAAAAGATTGGCTAAAATTCTTTGTGATCCATGCATCTGTTCCGCCTTGATTAAAGCTTCCAATCTCAATCATTGTCCCATCACCTAATTCATAGCGGCCTTGTTCCAATATCAAATAGAAGAATTGCTCTACAGCTAGATTACCATCCAGGTAGTCCCACTCCTGAAAACGTACCTCAAACCGGTCTGGCGAATTTTGTTGTCTAACTCGTACAACCCCTGGTTCGGCATCTAGATAAGACGGAGGAGATAGAATGACAACTGGATTTCCAAAGGTTGGATCAATCGAGATTGGAGACCAAAGCTCATCAGTCGGAATATCATCCGTGACAATATTTGGCATGGTTGCGTTTACATTTAAAATGATTGAACCGGCATCACCGAAAAAGCCATCCACCGCTATAGAGTAAATTGTGCCTGCTTGTGCCTGAAACGTTACTTTACTCTCATAAGCTGGAGCATCAATATGATCATCGTTCGAGGTGACTACTGTAAGATTATTCACCTCAGTCCCAGTATAAACACCCAAGGTCGTATCAACATTACTGCCAAAGGTATCAATTGATAATTCAAAATCACGAATAGGGGTAAAACGCCACCAGAGGGAGCTTCCTCCAGGAATATCAGCATGGTCTGGTTCCCCAATCTCTGTATTCATATACAGGTTTGAGGTCTCAATTGAAGTTGAGATATAGCTAATAAGCTCAGCATTAGTGAACATGTTATTTTGAGGAAGGTCATGCTGGGCAAGTGATAGAACAATTGAACCACTGTCACCATTGTAGCCATCGACTGCAATGTAGTAGGTGGTGTCTGCCTGTGCGGTAAAGGCAACTAGGCTCTGATAGTGGCTATAATCGGCATCATCATTCCCCGCGATGCTGGTCAAGTTGTCTACCGCAGTTCCAGTGTACACTCCTAAAGTCGTATCATAATCACTGTCAAAAGTATCTATAACTAGCCCCATGTCTTCTGTTGGGGTAAAGCGCCACCAGAGAGATTTTCCACCAGAACTACCTGCATGATCCGGCTCTCCTGTTTCGATCGTTGCATATAGACTTGATGCCGCAATAGAGGATGGCACAGAGCTAATGGTTTCCGCATTAATGAACACGTCATTTACAGGAGGGGCATGTTGGGCAAGCGATAGCACAATTGAGCCGCTGGCAGCATTGTAGCCATCAACCGCTATGTAGTAGGTGGTGCCAGCCTGTGCGGCAAAGGCAACTAGACTCTGGCTGCCGCTGGTATCATCATTCTGGACAATTCTAGTTAAATTATCTACTGTCGTCCCGGTATACACTCCCAAGGTTGTATCAAAATTACTACCAAAGGTGTCAATAACCACACTTATATTTTCTGTTGGAGTGAATCGCCACCAGACTGATTTACCTCCTGATACATCACCATGGTCTGGTTCCCCGCTCTCAATACTGGAATTTATATTTGTTGCATTGATGGTTACCGGTGAATTAAGAATATTTTCAGCAGTGGAAAACATATCATTTTCCGGTGCCACAGAAAGCATGACTGGCCGAGCAGTATCTCCTACTCCATCTGTAGTGTTTAAGAAAGCAATAGATGCAGAATAAGTTCCTCTGCCCAAGCTTGGAGCACTCCCATCAATAAAAACAGTAACCGTCTCACTGGCACCTATGGCCAATGTGCCGCTTGCTGGATGTGCTGATAACCAATCCGTATTTTCCTGAATAGAGAAGCCAATGGCTGCTGTGCCATTGTTGGTCAGGGTATATATTTTGATTGGTGGCACAAATGGACCACCAACCATACCACGACTATCAAACCCTCCAGGCGTGACTACCAACCCACTGTTAGAATCACTGAGTGCATTTAAGGCAGTATTGACCCTGATTCGTGGTTTTGCGATTCCATTCCTTGAGTCCGTTACCGCCAGGCCTGTTGTCTTCAACGCATTCAACAATTCGGTAGTACTGGTAGTTTGAGTTTTTGAACGCAATACTGCATAGGCACCGGCAACATGTGGGGTTGCCATTGAAGTTCCATTCCAGGTTGAATACCCTCCGCCTGGAACAGAAGAGGTAATGCTTGATCCCGGTGCCAATAAATCCAATATTGATGCACTATTGGAAAAATATGATACGGCATCAGCTTCGGTCGTAGATCCTACGCTAACGGCTGATGAGATACAGGCTGGAGAGCTGATGGAGCTTGTATATCCATTATTTCCTGATGCGATAACCGTTGCAATGCCGACGCTGCTTAGCAGATCAACAGCAGGCTTAAGAAAATTCGTATCACAGGCTGAAGTATAGGATCCACCACCAAGGCTCATATTAATAGAAGCAATATTGTAATTTGCACGCTGATCATAAATATGTTCCAGCGCGGCCAATTGGTCAGATGAATAACTCAAGACACAAGAGGATGACCCTCCACAGTAGCTAGGAGGAAATAGAGAGAACACCTGCACAGCAATAATATCTGCATCCTTTGCCACACCCGAGTAACTTGCACCCTTACCCGCAGCAATCCCCGCTACATGCGTCCCATGATCACAGTGGCCTGTACAAGGCGTCCCAGCCCCAACACCAACCTGTTGTTCATTTCCATTTGGGCAGATAGACGTAGAACCATAAATAGTATTATTGCTGGAAAAGCATGCCTCATGTACAACCTTGCCCGCTAAAAATGCATGAGTGCTATCAACGCCGGTGTCTAATATCGCTATTGCTTGACCGCTCCCTGTATAGCCTTGAGTCCAGGCATTGGTTGACTCAACCAGCGGCCCACTCTGCAATAGAGTAGGCTTACTAAGAGTATCTACCTGCACCTGCAGTACCGATGGATCGCTTAGTAGCTGCTGAAGACCTTCTGAATTCAGACGCATAGCGACAAACGGTAGATATTTATAGCTTTTAATATTCTGCGGTGAGGTTGGAGCCATCCGCTCCAGTAGCTGCTTTTGTATCTCATAAAGCTTGGTCCTAGCTGCAGGACTTAATACGGGCTGTGGCTTATGGATTTTTCCTGCCACGTCTACATTTAGGTATGCAATAATCGGCACCTCTCCTTCTGTAGCCAATGCTGCGCTTGCCCCCATAAAGGCAAGTGCAAAACATAGCAATGCTACATGCATACTCTTAAATAGATTTTTAGACGAACTAAAAAATATATTCACTTGGCAGGCTGTTGCTCAATATCTCAAGAGCAATCGTAGGTGCTACAGAGTAAGTGGCTAAGGGAGGGGGTATCCCCAGATTTGTTGCACATATATAGTTCTCCTTTCGGTAACACCGCTGCCATAGCTTGTGCCTTAGGTCGGTTGCTTTGCGCCCCACCGTTTCCGGTGGTTTGCCAGTTTCGTAGAGCGCCGAGATTATTAAACACTCTGTTTATAGATCGGCATTGGCTACTCAAAATTGAATACCCTGATTAAACTATAGGAACAGAATTAATATAAAAATGTGAACTTCGTCATAAAAATTATCTGGAGTGTGAGCTTAGTCACATGAATGTTGTGACGTTGTCTGTCATTTAGATTCCTATTTCCAGCTGTTTAGGCATTTACTTACTTGCAATAGTGTCCGAGGCTTAATGCACAAAGGGCGGGTGCTTCATATATTATTTGCGGTGCCATTGATCGGTAATTTCTAACATCTCATTAGATATTAGAACTATGAGCATATGGAAAAATGGATAAAACGGGGGGGGATTTAAGTAATTGAGTATCAAGATTAGCTAAATCAGTAAAACGCAGAAGTCTGAGTAGATATGAGTGTGGTAGTGTTTTACCTGCCAGAAAAGCACAACTATCACACTATATAATTTCTTGAAATTGGATAATGGGGATTCAAATAAATTACAAAGCTATCCGTCAAGTATAGTTTGGTTTTTACACATACATGGTCGACCCTGTTTGCCAAGCACTCATTTCATAATGATAAGAAGGTGAAGATTGCAGCCATACATCCGGACTGTTGATTGAGGCTATTGCCTCTGTCCCTGATGGAATTTGCTGGCAGGTTCCTAATCAGTCTGATGAGCTTTTTGTTCCCTGTGTGAAAAAAGTTTTACCTGCCACAGTCTGACCTGTCTTGCCATGCAGGGTATTCTGCTCATTGATGTCTTAATCTAAGGTGACTCACCAAGATATGTCAGTATTATTTACAGTCGATCAAAGAAAGCGGTTAATACATAAGTTATTGACTAATAGTGTTATTTTTTCTTAGATAAATTTGATGTGCTTGGGGATTTAGAAAACAATGCTATTTGAAACTATAAATAACGGGCAAAACCTATATTACAAAGAGAGTTTGTCAAAAAACTTTACACTTTTAGCTCTTTGACTACTTCTTAATATGGAAAAGGACAAAAAGCGACAAAAATGTGCCGCATTTTATAGAAAATTGAGTTTCAATCAGCACAATACCGAACCCATTTTGAATGTGCTTGACCAATAACCTTCCATCCTATTTGCCCTGTTCATAACTAAATGTGGCAGATCCATACTCAGTATTACTCTTCAGCATGTTCAACTAATCAGAGCTAATTCTTGAAAGACCTTCCGCTTGCCGCTCACTTTAATATGCGTGTTTGACATTAATTATGACGTTATTTAAATTCTTTATTACTGGCGTTATTTTTGCAGCACTTTAAGGAGCACTTAATCGCATGGTTTGGAAGTGCATCATCACGAGATAAAAGTAAAGAAGGTTTAGATGCACTACCAAGAAATTATTAATTTACAACTGAAATAGTAAGGGAGTTACAGTAATGATTAGTATGAGAAATCTTTTTATAGCCCTATTATTTGCAACGTTTTTTTCAAGCCAAGCGCATGCTATCTCAATTACTGACCGATGGCTGGGAGATCAAAACATAATTTTGGACGCTGATCAGGCCGGCAATACATTTACGGTTAGAGAAGATTATAACGAAGATGATAGAGTTCCTTTCCCTTCCCATGACGGAAAGGCGGTCGTAGATATTCTTCCAACGGGCGAGGTGCATTATTTTGACAAGATCATAGATCTAGAAAATAACACCGGGATTTGGACGTTCACATTCAATGTTCACAACACGACCCGCTGGGACTGGTCAGATTACCATTTTCTTTTTTATGATGAATTTTTTGAGCGTGCCATTGATATTGAAAATATTCTGCTTGATTGGAGTAATAATGTTGTATTTCAAAACTCGAGCCTGAGCGGAAATGAGCTACAGTTCTGGGCTCCAAATTGGCATGAGTCGGGTGCAACACACGACTATTCATTAATACTGAATGTAGATGCGCTGCCTCGACGTTTTGGGATTCGGCAGATTGCTACTGTCCCTGAGCCCACCACGCTGGCTCTAATGGGCTTTGCGGTAGCCGGACTTGGCTTCCAGAGAAGAAAGAAATATTGTGAGTAGTAGTGATTACTCATGATTAATTACAAGCCCCACTTCGGTGGGGCTTTGTTGTTTCAACCTGGATTCAATCCAAAGCTCGTTATGTTTGCGAATCTCAGCTTAAGTTGAGATGCCCGCATCGACCTGGTTATTGTGGTGCAAATCTATATAGCTGAGTGGTGCTTGGATATGGCGCTGGCAAAGAAGGCATGAATCCACGAGCCAAACAGCGCTGAATCGGTTGGTTTGGTGAGTGTTGCGCAAGCTGCTTGATAGCGATTCTCACCGATAACTGTTCTGCGTGATTCCAGTCGATCCCGCATATAGGTGGTAGTGAACTCAGGATGCCCCTGAATAGAGAGAATGTGTTCGTCAATCGTGAAAATTTGATGGGGGCAGAATGGGTCGCTGGCTAACAACTCTGCGCTGGGCGGCAGCGTTTCTACCTGATCCTGATGGCTGAACAGGAGTCTGCACTCTTTTTTTGCTTCGGGCATCCAGGGTTTGTAGCCCAGCATATCAAAGTTACGCACACCGACACCCCAGCCTTTGTCTGATTTATTTACTTCGCCACCAAGGGCTTGTGCAATCAGCTGGTGTCCAAAGCAGATTCCCACGAGAGGCTTTTTATGCTGATGGCAGTTTTTTGCAAAGGTTATGAGTTTTGCAATCCAGTCATCTTCATCATAAACACTTTTGGGTGAGCCGCAGATAATCCAGCCGTCACATTCATCAATAGTCTTCGGCCATTTATCTTGAGTGATACGGTACTCAGTCAGAATCCATGTGGTTGATATATGCTCAGAGAAGAATTGTCTGAACATGGGGGCGTATGTGTATTGATAACTCTTGGGGTCAGGATCGCAGATATAGGCATTTAACAGACCAATCTTCATCAGTAGGCCTGTGTATAAACCTGTAGCAGATCGGCCTCGGTTACAGGGATCATGTTGGTTTGATGGCAGGGGTCAAGATAGGCCTTTTTGCTCAATAGCATCAGTTGCCGTTGGTTAACGCTCTGTTGTTTCAGTCCCAGTTGGATGTTGAGTTGGGTAACAAAATGACGGCATAAGTCAGCAAGACTGCTTTCTGCTGAATCAGAAAATAGCTGCTGAACCTTATTGATACGCTTTTTTTGCTCAGCGTTAAGATCACTGCGCTCAAGAAAATCTATGCCAAACGGCAGCAGTAAGGCATTGGCTAGTCCATGATGCATTCCACATTCAGATGAGAGTGGGTGGGCGAGTGAATGAATCATCCCCAGCCCCTTTTGGAAGGCCGTGGCCCCCATGCTGGCGGCAATCTGCATGGCGCCGCGGGCCTCCAGATCATGACCATTGGCTACTGCTCTGGGGAGATGTTCAAGAATTAACGCCACCCCTTCGAGAGCAATGCCATCGGCCATCGGGTGGAAGCCAGGTGCCAGGTAGGCCTCCAGGCAATGGACAAAGGCATCAATACCGGTTGCAGCAGTAATGGCAGGTGGAAGGCCTTCGGTTAATTTGGGCTCCAGTGCGGCAATTTTCGGCATCAATTGCGGGTGGAAAATGACGGTCTTGTTGTTGCTTTCACGTGTGATGATTACGCCGCTACGGCCGACTTCACTGCCGGTGCCTGCTGTGGTGGGGATGGCATAGATAGAGGGCAGTAGTGATCCATTAATAAGTTCATCGCCACCTTTTGCATCATCATATTGAGCCAATGGCCTCGTGTGTGTTGCGGCGACGGCTATCACTTTGGCGGTGTCGATGGGGCTGCCGCCACCCAACCCAACCAAGGCATCGCACTGGTGTTTGAGATACTCTTTTGCACCCAGCTCAACGTCGGCTTCAGTAGGATTGGGATGGAGATCTGCAAACTGGGTAACTGCTAGTCCGGCTCCAATTAATACATCCTCTACATATTTGGCGGTACCGAGCTGGATTAAAGTGTTATCAGTGACCAGCAGCACCTTTTTAGCACCATCCTCTTTGATGGATTGGGCGCAGGCTGCCAGTGCGCCCTCACCAAATAAGATCGTGGTTGGAAAGTTGAATCGTTGCATTAGATGATTTCAAAATAGCGTTTGAGTTGCCAATCAGTGATTGCCTTCTCATGTTCTCGCACCTCCCACTCACGGGTGGCGACAAAGTGTTGAATAAACTCTTCACCGAATAGCTCTACCGCTTCAGCAGACTGTTTGAGATTAGCGACTGAATCCTTCAAATTTGTTGGCAATTGCCATTCGTGCGGCAGGCTGTCCTGTGTTTCATAGGCGTTGCCTTGTATCGCTTTGGGCAGGGGCAGCTTTTTCTCAATGCCTAACAGTCCAGCACCTAACATGGCAGCAGAGGCTAGATAGGGGTTGGCATCGGCAGAACCTACGCGAAACTCTACCCGCTGTGATTTGGCAGAACCGCCGATAACCCTGAGCGCGCCAGTACGATTCTCGTAACCCCAAGTGGCGGCGGTTGGTGCCCAAAAGCCTTTCACCAGACGGGTGTAGGAGTTGATGGTGGGGGCGCAGAGACTGAGGAAAGATTTGAGGTAGTGGATCTGCCCTGCGATGTAGTGCTGCATCAGCTGACTCATGTTGTGAGTCTCGGCGGCATCATAAAAGAGTGGTTTATTGCTTTTTAGATCATAAAGTGACTGGTGAATATGACCGCTCTGGCCAGGGTATTCCAAATTCCAACGCGCCATGAAGGTGGCTATTAAGTCACGTTGTTGAAAGAAGACTTTGGTGAAGGTTTTAAACAGAGATGCTTTATCAACTGATGCTAATCCTTTGTCATAATGGATTGCTGCTTCCCAAACACCAGGGCCGGTTTCGCAGTGGAGCCCTTCGATGGGAATGTCCAGCTCAATGCAATAATCCATCAAGGCATTAAACATCTCCCCTTGAGTGGTGTTGCGAAGTGTGGAGTAACCGAACATGCCAGGGGTAAGCGGCTTAAGATTAGTGTAGTTTTTTTCACGAATGGAATGAGGCGTTTCATCAAAGATGAAAAACTCATATTCAAAAGCCTGATTGATACCAAATCCCATCTTATTTGCTTTGTCGAGGATTCGTTTAAAGGCATTACGTGGGCAGACTGGATGTGAACTTTTGCCATCTTTATCGACAAAGTCAGCGATAAAGAAGGGGATGTTTTCGCCAGGGATACGCCGTTCTGATGAGAGATCGAGTTTAAAGAGTGCGTCAGGGTAGGCAGTATGCCAGCCGGTAAAGTGGGTGTTATCGTAGAGATTATCATTAACATCCCAACCGAAGACACAATCACAAAAACCACCTGTTGATTTGAACAGGGAGGCGAATTTATCGAGCGAGATATATTTGCCTCTGAGTACGCCATCAATATCGGTTATCGCCAGCTTAACTCTATGGATGCCTTCCTCTTCGTAGGCTTCGATCTTGTCTTGCAGTTCACTCATCTTTTCCATATTTAGCTGCCTGTTGTTTTTGTTCGAAAGTGGATTGCTTTGCGCCGGGTGACCGAGAGAAAGCCAAACTGGGAGAGGCTGCAGCCACAACCACTCTGTTTGACACCACTCCAAGGCAGGGCAGGATCAAGATAATCACATCGGTTCCTAAAGACGGTGCCGACATTAACTTCAGCTGCAAACTGCTCTGCCTCGTCACTATCTTCAGTATAGATGGCCGCGGTCAGGCCATAGTCTGAGTCGTTGATCAGGGTGGTGGCTTCATCAAATTCTTTGACTTTCATAATGGGCAGGATGGGGCCGAAGTTCTCCTGCTTCATTAGTGACATCTCGTGATCAACATCAACCACCAGGGTGGGTTCCCAAAAAGTGCCGTCCTCAATCTGCCTTGCTTTGCCGCCTGTCAGTACTTTTCCACCTTGGGCTGTTGCCTGTTGGAGTTGTTCCTCCAGCAGTGTTGCTTGTTTTGCCTGGGCCAGTGGCCCCAGTGTGGTGTCTTTATTCAGTGGATTGCCTAACCGGTAGTTTTCCATCAGTGGAATCAGCAGTGATAGCAGCCTCTCATAGATATCTTCATGCACGTAGGCTCGCTCGATGCCGCAGCAGGACTGTCCGCTGTTGTAGATGGCACCATCGACCAGCCCTTCCGCTGCCAGTTTGAGGTTGGCTTTGTCTGAAATATAGACGCCATCTTTGCCACCCAGTTCTAGCACAGGTTGAATAAACTTCTTGGCCGTGTGTTGCAGGATCTGTTGCCCACCCTGTACAGAGCCGGTAAAGATCACCTGATTGATCGGGCATGATTCGATGATCTGCCCCGTTGTTGCATGATCGAGAAAAAGTGATTGCAGCAGTTGTTTGTGGTCACCCAGTTGCCCAAAAGCCCGCTCAAAATGAAGTCCAATCTCGGGGGTCTGGCTGGAGTGTTTAAGGATGACGCTATTGCCTGCAAGCAGTGCGGGAATAATGCTGTTGACGGCAGTTAACAGGGGATAGTTCCAGGCAGCGATTACAAAAACAACCCCCAGTGGTGCATGTTCAATGCGCCGCTCGAAGTTGGGTTTTTCTGGAAGATGGATGGGTTTTAGTGCCGATTCAGCTGTATCGCAGAGGTAATTTGCCCGTTCAAAAAAACCATTGATTTCATTGTCTGCTTGCTGGATGGGTCGTCCCATTTGCAGGCAAATGTCTTTGGCGATTAGTGTCCGGTTTGTCTCAAAATATTCAAGTCCATCACGAACAGCTTTAATACGTTGGGCTAATGCGCGTTTGGCCCATTGTCTTTGTGTTTGGTGAGCCTGTTCAATGAGTTTCTGAGCCTGGTCAATGCTATGCATTGAGTAGCAGCGATCTACCTCATTGGTAAATGGATTGATAACCTGGAATGAACTCATAGTAAATGTATCTCTGTAGAGATGTTCTGGTTGTCTATTCTCCTAAAACATTATAGTTAACTTGACCTGTTTCACTGCGTTATCTGCCGTGAGCCTGATAGGCTTCAACAAAACGTTTGGCCTGCTGCTGAACCCAATCCCATTCCTCTGCTGCTACCCGCTGTTTGTCAAAAAGTGGCGTGGCAACGCCAAAGCCATAAGCCCCGTTTCTGTGGTATTCGGGTAGATTTTCAATGGTAATGCCGCCTGTGGGCACCAGTTTGATCTGATCCAGTGGGCCTTTGATCTCTTTAATGTAACCAGGACCAAACTGGTTGGCGGGGAAGACCTTCACCATATCTGCTCCCAGCTGCCACGCGTTATAGATCTCTGTTGGGGTAAACCCACCGGGAATAACAGGTACTTGCTCTTGTTTGCACTGTTGAATGACATCGGCATTCACGATGGGGGTGACGATGAAGGTCGCTCCAGCAGATAGCGCAGCATCGAGATCATTCAAGGTACAAACCGTGCCTGCGCCAATATTCATCTTGCCATTGGCAACCTCGGCAGCCAGCTTGATCAAGTCTGTGGCATGTGGGCTGTTCATGGTGACTTCGATATTGCATAAGCCCCCCTTTATTGAGGATCTGACAATATGCTCTATCTGAGTGGCTGTGTAACCTCGCAGTATTCCAATGACAGGCAGCTCTTCAAATTTTTTCCAACTGAAATGGTTGCTGTTGCTCATAGTGTTTTTAAGAAGTGGTCGATGAATGTTTGGGTATGTGGTGAATTGAAAAATTCATAAGCAATTAAATGATAGGACTGATCCAATATTCTTGGGCTATCACTACAATTATATCCAAGCTTGAATATTCCTTTCTATAATCCTATGGTTAATTAGTAGCTTATTTTGCTTGCCCATAGAGTGATTCTGTGAAAATCCTGAGGTGCTAAATGATTAATATTCTGGAAAATATCTCCTTGTTTGAGGGGTTGGACCATGCCGTATTGGCAGATATCTCAGTGATGTGCAGTCAATATGAATTTGGTGATGGAGATGTATTGATCTCTGAGACTGATAAAGAAAATCGTGACCTCTATATCCTTATAAGCGGTCATGTGGAAATTCTCTCTATTAATCGATCAAGTGCATGTGGTGAGATTGTGCTGTCTAAGCAGGATAAAGACATCTTCGGTGAAGTGGGATGGCTCACTGATCAACCAAGGACAGCAACTATCCGTGCGAATGGCGATGTTGAAGCGATTAAAGTTGATGGTAAGCAGTTGATGGCCTACATGGAGGAGAATACAAATATTGGTTTTATTATTGCCAGACGCATTGCCGATCTTCTTGGGCAACGCCTGAAATTTACAGATGATCTATTGAAGCAAATTCTTTGGAGTGGCTGCATATAGACTTCGGTTGCTGTGAATCTGTTTTGTAAAAATTCATGTTGTAGCGACTAAATAAATAGTTTGTTTGCTTAATATCTAAAATCCCATATCATTGAGCATTGATATATGCCGGGCGATTAGGGAGTGTAGTAGCAGTATGTTATCCAGGGATGGGCAGTGATCCAGGCTGTCGTTGCATTTGTTGTCGGTGTTCTCATACTCCAGTTTCAGGCTGAACTACCAGCCTTGTTGTGGGTGTCTCTCTTTCCCCTCTTTCTTCTTGCTTTGCGCTTCTCATGGTTGCGTGTGCCGCTATTTTGCTGTCTGGGGTTCTTGTGGGCGCTCGCGCATGCTCATTGGCTATTGGGTAGTGCGCTTGATCCATCAGTTGAAGGTAAGGATGTGCATGTTGTAGGTGTCATGACATCGTTGCCGGAGCAGCGTGGGAAACGAGTACGATTTAAGTTTGAGATTGAAACGCTGCAATATCAGGCTAAGAGCTATCCTGCGCCGGGAAAGATTCAACTTAGTTGGTATCGTAATGCGCCATTACTGAAGGTTGGTGAGCAGTGGCGATTGCAGGTGCGCTTGCGCAGGCCTCATGGGTTTATGAATCCTGGTGGATTTGATTATGAGGGCTGGTTGTTTCGAGAGGGGATTGCTGCAACAGGTTATGTGCGGGATTCCACAGAAAATCAAAAATTGGCTGATAGTAATTCGCTGTATCCGATCCAGTCATTACGAGAAACCCTTCGAGAGAAGATTCACCATGCTGTAACAAATCCATCAGTAGCGGGAATCATCGTTGCACTGGTTATTGGTGATCGTAGCGGTTTGAGTCGTGAGCAATGGGATCTGTTTGCACGTACAGGCACCAATCACTTAGTAGCTATCTCAGGTCTGCATATTGGAATCGTAGCCGGGCTGATATTTTTCTTGTTTCGCTGGTTATGGAGTCGGTCTATTTTGCTCACTCACTATTTGCCAGCACCCCAGGCAGCAGCTGTTATTGCATTATTGGCAGCTCTGTTTTATGCGGCACTGGCAGGCTTTGCGGTGCCTACTCAACGGGCCTTGATTATGCTGGCTGTAGTGATGGGAGGTATCCTGTTGCGACGGCAACAACGGCCGTTGCATGTGTTGTCATTGGCGTTATTGTTGGTGGTTGTTATTGATCCACAGGCGGTCATGTCAGCAGGTTTTTGGCTTTCATTTGTTGCGGTGGGTGTCATTCTATACGGGCTTTCCGGCCATGTCGCCAGAGAAGGATTATGGCAAAAATGGGGACAGGTGCAGTGGGTGGTTGCCATAGGATTAGCGCCGCTATTGTTGGCTTGGGGCATGCAGGTCTCCCTCTTTGCGCCTTTGGTGAATATGATGGCTGTTCCGCTCTTTACTCTGTTTGTGGTGCCCATGGCGTTGCTGGGCAGCCTGATGTTGTTGCTGTCAGATGGACTGGCAGAGTTGACGTTATGGCCACTTGTCGAGTTGCTTGACTTGGCCATTGGATGGCTTGAGATGGTGGCAGCACAACCCTATGCAGCCTGGGAGCTGGGTGGAATACCCACCTGGACTTGGTTGCCTGCGGCAATGGGTGTTTTTTTGCTGTTGGCCCCGGCTGGATTGCCAGGTCGTTGGCTGGGCGCACTCTTTTTGCTGCCACTGCTTTTGGTACGGCCTCAGCTGCCTGTGGCGGGCGAACTTTGGTTTACTCTGCTGGATGTTGGTCAGGGGCTTTCGGCTGTTATCCAAACCCGGCAACACACGCTTGTCTTTGATACGGGTGCTCGCTTCTCAGATGATTTTGATGCAGGGTCTGCGGTTGTGGCTCCTTTCCTGCGAGAGCTTGGCGTATCGCATATAGATCGTTTGGTATTGAGCAATGCAGATAATGACCATGCGGGTGGCGCTCACAAATTGGCTGAAAAAGTTGCTGTAGATGAAGTCCTAAGTGGTGAACCAGACGAGGTTGACTGGGTTGCGGCCCGCCAATGCACGAATAAGGATAGATGGGAATGGGATGGCGTGACATTTCGTTTTCTATATCCGGTGCAGAAAAATCAAAAGCAGGGAAACAATGCCTCCTGTGTGCTGTTGGTGGAGAGTGCAGCAGGTCGAATTCTGCTGACGGCTGATATTGAAAAAGAGGTTGAATCCTGGCTGCTAAATAATGTGCCAGAAGAGTTGGCCGCAGATATTGTTCAAGTGCCGCATCATGGCAGCAAGACATCATCGACTGCTGATTTCGTCACAGCTGTTTCACCGGCTTATGCGCTGGTCGCAGCAGGGTACAGAAATCGCTACCGCTTTCCTCGTCCTGAGGTTGTAAAGCGCTGGAAGGCGGTGGATGCAGAACTGTTGAATACAGCGGAGCAGGGGGCTATTCGCTATCGTTTGCACCCAGCAGAGGGTATCGTGGGACCAGATTCCTATCGGATCGATGCAAAACGCTATTGGAATGCGGGTGAGGGGTGATTTTCACATCGCACGGTTTTTTTGCTCGGTGTAGAATGCGTTGTTTCTTATGATGATTTTTTGGACTGAACGTTGACGCAAATCCTTGCCATTGCTGCTGGCGGCGCCATTGGTGCCGTAATGCGCTTTTGGGTTTCCAGCGGGGTTTATAACCTGCTGGGGCGCGGCTTCCCCTATGGCACTCTCGCCGTCAATGTGGCCGGTTCTTTGTTGATGGGTTTTCTCTACGTGCTGTTGCTGGAGAGAATGACCAGCGGGCCAGAGTTGCGGGCCTTCTTGCTCGTTGGGCTTTTGGGCGCTTTTACTACCTTCTCTACCTTCTCTATTGAAACGCTCAATTTGATTGAACAGGCTGAAATTATGAAAGCCCTGCTTAATACACTGATCAGTGTGGTTGCCTGTGTGGGCGCAGCCTGGGTTGGTCTTATTATTGGGAGACAGATGTGATGACGCAAAATAGTGAAATAACCATGGTGCGCATCTACCTTACCGAAGGGCAACATCAATTCAAAAAGCTGATGACCATCCTGCACGATGAAGAGAAGGTGCGTGGTGTTACCGCCTTTCGTGGTATTGCAGGCTTTGGGCGATCGGGAAAAATGCACTCGTCGAGCCTGATCGATGTCTCACTGGATCTCCCTCTGGTACTGGAATTCTTTGATACCTCTGAAAAAGTAAAACAAGTACTAGAAAATTTAAATACTCTGATTAAACCAGGCCACATTGTTAGCTGGCCTGCTCAAGTGAATAGTGGTGAATAAATAATGTTGGATCCTCGTCTACTTAGAAACGAACTGGATACTGTTGCCCAACAACTCGCACGCAGAGGTATGCAGCTGGATACAGCGCGTATCTCCGAGCTGGAGTCACGTCGCAAAGCGCTACAGGTGGCTGCGCAAGAGTTGCAAAATGAGCGCAACAGCCGCTCCAAAGGGATTGGTAAGGCCAAAGCTGCGGGTGAAGATATTCAGCCATTGCTGGCAGAGGTCTCTGATCTGGGTGATCGGCTCAAAGCAGCAGAAGAGGGGTTGCAGACCGTGCAGCAGGAACTGCGGGATATCAGCCTGAGCCTGCCGAATCTGCCCCATGCTGATGTGCCAGATGGCAAAGATGAAGATGATAACCGCGAAGAACGTCGCTGGGGTGAGCCTGCCAAATTTGCTTTTGAAGCTAAGGATCACGTCGACCTGGGTGCCGGTAAAGGGATGGATTTTGAGGCGGGCGCTAAAATTGCTGGCTCACGTTTTGTCGCACTGCAAGGCCCATTAGCTCGACTACAGCGCGCCTTGACTCAGTTTATGCTGGATCTGCACACCGCTGAGCATGGCTACAGCGAAACCTATGTCCCTTTTATGGTCAATGCTGAGAGCCTGCAAGGTACTGGCCAGCTGCCCAAATTTGAAGAGGATCTGTTTGCGCTCAAAGGCGAGCATGCCTACTACCTGATCCCCACTGCCGAAGTACCGGTCACCAATCTGGTGCGGGATGAGATCATCGAAGATGCCGATATGCCGAAGCGCTGGGTGGCTCATACTCCCTGCTTTCGCAGTGAAGCGGGCTCGTACGGTAGAGATACCCGCGGCATGATCCGTCAGCACCAGTTTGAAAAGGTAGAGATGGTGCAGGTGGTACGCCCATCAGAGTCACAAGAGGCGCTGGAGCAGCTCACTGGCCATGCAGAGAAAGTACTGCAAAAACTGGGGCTGCCTTATCGGCTGGTCACACTATGCACAGGTGATCTGGGCTTTTCGTCGGTCAAAACCTATGATCTGGAGGTTTGGCTGCCAGGGCAGGGCAAATACCGCGAGATCTCATCGTGCAGTAACTTCCAGGATTTTCAGGCACGTCGCCTGCAGGCGCGTTGGCGTAACCCGGAAACCGGCAAGCCCGAGCTGGTACACACTGTCAATGGCTCCGGTCTGGCTGTAGGCCGCACCCTGGTTGCAGTGATGGAAAATTATCAGGATGCCGATGGCAATATCACGGTGCCAGAGGTGTTGCGCCCCTACATGGGCGGGGTTGAAGTGATCTAAAGATGATGCGGTTTAGCGGACGGGCGCTGCCCACCCACTAAACCAAGCAGGTTTGATGTGCAGAGAAGGCTACATTCGAACCATGGCGATGAGCAATATTACAAAGCCAACCACAGCAGCTAATGGAATTATGGCTGCTTGCCAATCGCCCTGTTCAGCTTTAGGGCCATGCTCCATCCAGTGCTTAGCAGCAGGGTACATGCGAAATATCATAAAACAAAATAACGCTGCGCCCGCAATCATTACAAACATTTCCATCTTTCTCTCCTGGAACTAAAAACCCCGGCACAAGGCCGGGGCTAGTGACGTAGCTGCTTGATTATCTAAGGTCAGTCATCACTCATTACACCAAGAATGCTTAGTAGGTGAATGAAAATATTGAAGATACTCAGATAGAGTCCAAAGGTTGCATGTATGTAGTTGGTTTCGCCACCATTGATCATGCGGCTGGTGTCAAACAGAATAAAACCGCTCATCAAAAGAATAACTGCGGCAGATAATGCCAGTGCAAGACCAGGCAAGGCCAGGAACCAGTTAGCGACCATGGCCAACATAACAACCATCATGCCTGCAAACAGGAAACCACCCATAAAGCTAAAGTCACGCTTGGAGGTGAGGGCATAGCCAGAGAGGCTCAGGAAAATGATTCCAGTTCCGCCAAAGGCGGTGCCAACAATCTGAGGCCCCTTTTCCATTGCAAGGTACTGGGTCAGCATTGGACCAAGAGCAAAACCAAGAAGGCCAGTTATAAGAAAAATTACTCCAAGACCGGCGGATGAATTAGCTGCTTTGGGCAATACAAATATGCCAAGTACCATGCCGCCGATGAGGCAGACCATAGCGATTATGCTAGGTGGTTGAGCAACTATAGAGACAGCAGCCATAATGGCACTGAAAACCAGGGTGGCTGAAAGAAGCATGTAGGTGTTCTTAATCAGCTTGTTTGTGGCAAGTGTAGAGCCAGCCTGACTAGCAACAGAAAAGTCAACGCGGTTCATAGGCTTGTATTCTCCTTCTTTGGAAATACGTTAAAAATGAGTCTTCAATAATGGAAGACGGGTATCTGTTGAGTAGAATACTCATATATTTTGAAAGTTCAACTAAAAAAAGGTTCCATAGCTACTAGCGAAACCCCACCAAAATCGGGTATCCTTCGCGCTCGCTCGGCGAATGTCAGGAGGGATGGCAGAGCGGTTGAATGCACTGGTCTTGAAAACCAGCAAGGGTTAATAG
>Ga0316190_10000597_pt1 | contig 25076 bp, 34 predicted proteins | sample Eddworburrow2_MG_FD_204929 | JGI IMG/M metagenome (GOLD analysis project Ga0316190, IMG submission 204929) | Coastal sediment microbial communities from Maine, United States - Eddy worm burrow 2 | ecosystem: Environmental > Aquatic > Marine > Coastal > Sediment | place: USA: Maine | collected... | reverse complement strand
TGCTCCAGCCATTGGCGAATTTCCAAACGGACGGGGCGAATACTTCCAGTCTCAATCCGTGTTTTGCTATTGGAGCTAAGCCATGCTTCCTTGCTAGTCATAAGCCGAGCTCTGTCTGAGACGGCACTTTCTACGAGTATCCAGCCTCCCGGGAGCGATTGCCCTTTTTCAGCCCACAATCGAGATTGTGCTGTTGATACAGCCAGTACTTGCAGATTCAGCAACAGCTTGGGGGAGGGCACATCGAATTGCTGTAATAGCTTGCGAATTTTTTCGATGTTCTTGTGCTTATCCACTGCGATAAGTAGTGAGCGTGATGCCAAGGTGGACAGGCGGCCTTCATCAGAGAGTTGGGTTGCGGCCAGATCCTTCGCTTCTTCAAGTTGGATGTGCTTCACCTGAAAGGATGCGGTTTCCATGGCGGATAACTGGCCGGGAAGCAACATCATAGCCAAGGCATAGATAATCAGAAAGCGTGCAGCACAGCCTTGGTGAATCCCGAAGAGCATACTGATTGAGGCGCTAGCCAACGTGCCTACTCTTTCTCTGGATGTTTTTTGGGACGCTTATCGGCAATCTCTTCACGGAGCACCCGAACATCGCCTGGAGCCTCAATACCGATTCTAACCTGAGTTCCTTTTATCGACAGGATGGTCACACGTATATTATGTCCGATCGTGATTGTCTCTCCAACGGCACGAGTAAGAATCAGCATGCTTCAGCTGCCTGTTGAGCAGGGTCAGGCTGTCGGATCCATTGGAAATGCAAATCAAGTTTGGGGTTTGCCTGAATGCATTGCATGCCCAGACTGCTGTCCAGATTGATGGCTACAGGCGCCCGAAGGTTTGCCGACACCCATTTCACATCGCTGAACGGGTTGAGGACCAGAAGCCAAAGTAGCTTGTTCTCATCCTGGCACTGCAGGCATGCAAGCTGATCGGAAGTTAATTTCGGGGATTCACCTAGACGATGCTCATCCCAGGGGGTTAGCAGGAATGCTGCTTCTGCTCTGTCAGTAGCCTGCATGCAGACAATGTCTCCATGCCCTGAATTGAGCATGACAAAGTCGTTTGTATCCGGGAAACCCACCATGCCTTGCGGGAAGACAAATATTTCACTTTGCTCAACCTCGACGATTGCTTTCCATGCCAGCTCTTTATGTGTCATGAGTAGCCCCTTGCAACCATGCCAAGGCATCGCCCTGGGTCGCGGCGCAGTTTTCCTGCTTGATTTTTTCGTATATTTCGAGCCGGTGAACGGGGGTGGATTCCGGAGCCTCAATACCCAGGTGGGCACGTGTATTTGACTCCACCTTAGTTACAACGATGCGGATATCATCACCAAGGCAAATGGCTTGCCCAAGCTTCCTTCGCAGAACAATCATCTCAGGTAATTAACCAGACTCAGATTACTGAGGCGGGATACTTCGGAATAGGCTGCTTGCAAGGCCGTTTGAGACTGCGTGAGCTGAGTTGCTACAGATGCGATATCTATGGATTCATGCCTGTTGAGGCGGGCGTCCATCTGCATCTGCATATCAAAAAAGGTTTGCTCCCTCAGGCCCACAGAGCGAATTTTACCACCGACCTCGGCATTAAGCTCGGTTATGGCGTTACCAGCAGCGGTGAGAGTGTTAACACTATTCTGGATGGCGGTGAGATCATTGGTGCTCAGGGCAGTTTTCAAAGCCTGAATCGATGAGAATACCTGTGTGAAGGCGGTATGATCAGCACGAACATTGGTGACCAAAGTCTCCGTCGAAGTAATGGCAACGACTCTGTCCTGTGTATTTCCCTGATAGACTGCATTGCCTCCCACATCCAGAGTCATTGTTGCAGAACTTGTGGCCGTGCCTGCAAATAGTGGTGATCCGTCAAAGCTTTGGTTGGCCAGCGCCAGAAGCTGATCCTGCAGATTGCCAACCTCGGTGGCAGCCGCGTTGCGCTCGGAGCCAGTTAGAGTTGCATTTGCCTGTTGCACGGCCAGGACTTGTGCACGCTGAATAACGGGCACCATTTGTGAGAGTGCGTTTTCACTGCTGCCAAGGCGAAGTTTGGCCACGCCGAGCGCTTGCAGGCCGGACTCGATACCTTTTTGCGCATGCCGGATATCCAGAGATGTCTTGTAACCCAGTCCATCTTGACTCGGACGACTGAAACGGCGTCCAGAACTGATCTGCTCGGTATTATCGGCCTGGATTTGCAATTGATTGCGTATACCGGCCAGCAATGAGGCATACATTTGTTGTGATGTTACTCTCATCGGATCAATCCCATCAGAGAGTCAAGCATCTGATTGCTGGTCTGAATGACCTTGGCTGCGGCTTCATAAGCACGCTGGAATTGCATCATACTTACCAGTTCCTCATCCACATTCACGCCTGAGATGGAGCTGCGCTGGGAGGCCAGTGCATCGGCCTCAGCTTGACGGTAGGAGACTTGCTGGTTGGCTGCGGAAACATCAAGACCATAGGTGCTTGCCAGGTTTGCAGCGCGTTGTACGGGGCTACCTGCTGTGCTGCCATCCACACTCATAGCCGTGTCACGCAGAGCCAGGATAGCCAGTGCCACAGTGTTATCTGCAACGGCGATGTTGGAGGTCGTGGCATCGGCGGTGGCGGTGGCAATGCGACCGGCATCGCTCAGAATAGCGCTATCGACGCTGAAATCTGCGGCTGAGCCACCATGGAAGAAGGCATTGATTTCGTAAGCGGCAAGGAAATTACTCGTGTCATTGCTAAAGGCGATGCGATTGGCGCCTCCGTCTACAACAAGTTGGCCACTGCCATTGATGTTGGCCGTTACGCCTGCGATGGCGGAGATAGCGGTGGCAATCTGGTCCAGAGTGGTGGTTCCGGCAGTAATATTGATGGCTGTTCCGCCCGGAATGGTAGGTGGTACAGCATCCAGAACGTGTAGCTTAAAGCTTCCAGTCACAATCTTCGAGGCAAACGGAATAGTGGTGTCAGCATTCACGGCTGCCAACGCATTGCCGCGTGCCTGCGCAGAGGTGTATTGCGTTACGCCAGTAGAACCGGTGCCTCCAGCGTGCAGTTGGTTGACTGCAAAGGTGAGATTGGCCGCCAGACTATCCAGATTCTGCAGATAGTTGGCGATCTGGTTATCGCGCAACGTAATCAGACCACCGAGCTTGCCGCCCTGATCAAGTCCCTGAGCCGGCACACCGGTATCGGTAAACTCTATGTTGCCATACGCGGAGCCGCCGGCTGCACCAAGCCTTAAGTGGCGGACAGCGTCATTCTGCACGAGCAGGTCACCACCGGGTGTCTGCAGAAGTAATCCACCATTATTGGTTGCCACCTGTTGAAGGGGGATTAGTTTCGATAGCGCCATCACGGCCACATCACGCTGATCGCGAAGGTCATTGGCATTATTGGCCATTTGACCAGAAGATTCATTCACGAGAATATGTTTGTTAAGGCCGCCAATCTGATCCAAAAGATTGTTGACCTGGGTGAGGAGCGGACTGATCTCCTGATTCGAGGCTGCTTGCCCCTCGACCAACTGTTGACGCATACCGGAAACCCGTAGAGCAATGTCTTGTGCACGTGTCTGCACACTCAGTCGACTCAGAGGATCTTCCGGCGTATTGGCCAGTTGCTGCTGTGCCTGAAAGAAATCATCCAGTGTGGTGGTAAGCCCTGGCACATCCAGGTTGCCGAAACTCGCTTCGATGTTGGCCAGTCCTTGTTGCAAGGTTTGCGCTAGAGAGGTGAGGCTATTATTCGCCATCTGAGATTTAGCCAGAATAGGATCAATCGAACGGCTGATTGTTGCTACGTTAACGCCATTACCAAAGTCTCTACCGCGAATAGTGTCAGGTGCAGCACTTGCCAACTGCGCAGTCTGTCGTGAGTAGCCGGGCGTGTTCACATTAGCGATATTTTGTGAAATGACATCGAGAGCTTGCTGCTGGGTGAGCAGGCTGCTTGCCGCGAGATTCAGGTTTCTAAGGATCATAATGCGCCGCCTGGTCCGTAGGTGTTTTTGGTCGCCTGTATTCCGATATTTTGCAGCACGCTGGATGTCACATCATAGGCTGCTCGCAAGCGCAGGCGGTTGTCTTCATTTGACTGGCTCAAGCTGGCAAGCCGTTGGTACAGTTTGCGTCGCAGCGACTGCAGCTTGGCTGCGGAATCCTGCATATATACATCAATAAAGGATTCCAGGCTTAATTCATCGGGAGCGGTATGGTGACGCACAATATCCCGGCATGCGATCTCCATATTCTGCAATTCCTGCTGGCAGGTATGTCGGACATCCGTGAGCCTTATCAGGGCGGCAGTATCAAACTCGCGCACTGCTTTTTGCTCACCCAGCACAACGTCTTCGAGTTTCCGGCAAGTCGAATCCATCCCTTGCAGAAGCTCATGCAAGGTGTTTGCGGAGGAGGTATGCATTACCAAGGCCGTTCCGCCAAGGCATTGGCAATGATGTTGATTGCCATCTTCTTTTCATCCATATTAAATTCACCCTGTTCTAGGGCGTCCCGAATGGCTTCAATACGGTCAAGGCGAACCTCTGGCATGTCAGCCATAAGTAATTTGGCTTTCTCACGCAGGGCCGTCGAATCGGCCACGCGTACCTGCTCGCCTGTGGAGCCTGCCTTGCTCTTACTGGCGCGTTTTTTGCCAGTTGAACTTGTCGAGCCGGCCCCGGCAGGGCCGATGACCCTGTCAATTCGAACCATATTTCACTCCCCGAAGTAGATCATGCATGTCTATTGATTTATCGGCGGCAGGCGCTTGTGCTTTAGTCTGATGCAATTGCTCCAGCTGCCGGTACATGCCGTTGGCAATACCCAGACTGGAACGCTGACTCCCGGCTTCAGCCACGACATCATCGAACATGGAGTTATACATATCGTTGGCAAAACCCGTGGGCAACAGGTCGGATTTCGGCACGGTTTTGCGCATCGCAGACATCATCTGCTGCAGGAGCAGAGATTCAAATTTGAGACAGGTTTCCCATAGTTTGGGATCACGTGCTTTCGGATCTTCAGCGGATGCAGTTTTGTGTGTCGTTGCGTCAGGCTTGGTAAGGCTGGAAGAAACGACCCCTGTTACGCTATTCATATCACCCTCAACTCGGCATGCAGGGCGCCTGCTGCTTTGATTGCCTGCAACACAGCAATGAGATCGCTTGGGGTCGCACCAACCGCATTGAGTGCTTTGACAAGCTCGCTTAAGGAAACCTGTCTTGGCAGTACAACCAGTTGGGCTTCTTCCTCATTGATTTGCACGTCTGTTCTATCCACGGTTGTGGTCTGACCGCCGGCAAAGGCATTGGGTTGTGATACCTGAGGGCTTTCTGTCACCGACACGCTGATGCTTCCATGGGCGACCGCCACCGTATCAATACGCACATCCTGTCCCATGACAATGGTGCCTGTTCGCTCATCCATAACCACGACGGCGGCGTGATCGACGGAAAGTTCGATCTGCTCCAACTGGGCAATAAGATCCACACTGTTGGCCTCCGGATTCCACACCTTGATGGTGCCGGCATCGGTGGCCTGGGCCATCTTGGTGCCAAAGTATGTATTGATGGCGTCGCGCATGCGTCGAGCAGTGCTGTAATCAGGATTACGCAAGGTCAGAACAATCTGCTCCTGATTGTTTTTCAAGGTTGTTGGCGCAGGTTTTTCGATATGTGCGCCATTGGGAATGCGGCCGACAGTAGGATGACCCTTTGTTGTTGTGGAGCCGGCCCCGCTGGCTGTGAAGCCACCGACGGAAAGGGGGCCCTGAGCAACGGCGTAGACCTGACCGTTACCGCCAAGCAGAGGGGAGAGCAGGAGCGTTCCGCCGCGCAGGCTTTTGGCGTCGCCGAGACTGGAGACTGTGATGTCCATTTCCTGGCCGATTCTTGCAAAGGGTGGCAGTTCTGCCGTGATCATGACGGCTGCAATATTCTTTGGCTTCAAGGTGGAGATGTTCGGGCGAACATTGATGCCGAAGCGTTCCAGCATGGCGGTAATGCTATTGATGGTGAAAGGTGATGAGTTGGAGGTGTCCCCTGTCGCGTTGAGACCGACAACCAGTCCGTAACCGACTAGTGCATTGCTGCGCACGCCCTCAATGTCTGCCAGGTTTTTAATCCTTTCGGCCTGAGCCGTGCTAGCCAACAGGGTTGATAGCATGAAGGCAAGTGCACAACAGGCGACAACGTTAAGTGCGCGCAAGCGGACAGGCTGGATTGAATTTGAAGCTCTGCTTCGTTTCATTCTGTTTCTCCTGTCAGTATCTTTCCGGCTGAGTTCTTAGCCATCAGAATGGCCATATCTGATCAAGTGTTTGCGCAGCCCAGCCCTCATGGGCAACCGTGGCCAATTCGCCTCCGCTGCCGTAACTCACACTTGCCTGCGCCACCTTGGAAGATGGAATCGTGTTATCTGCTGTTACATCCACAGGACGAATCACACCGGTAAGCACCAATGCTTGTGGCTGATGGTTGATGGATACCTGTCTTCGCCCAACGACCTTCATGTTTCCATTGGGGTAGACCTCGGTGATGACGGCCGTAATGCTGGCGGTAAGGGTATCCGAATTATTGGTCGAACCACTGCCATCGAATGTTTTTGAGTCGGCAACGTTCACACCAAGACCAGGATCAAAAGTACCACCCGACTGCGCTCTAAAGTATCCCATTGCGGCAGTGAGGTCGGTTTTCCGGCTGGAACTCTTGCTTTTCTGGGTGCCGAGATTGCGTGTCGCCGAAGCCTGTTCTTGCACCAATATGGTAACCAGATCACCTACCTTGTGTGCCTTGGGATCGGTGAATATCTGTGCGTCATTACCTGCCCATAATGACCCGCTTACTGATGGGTCGGACAAGGGGGCATGAAGGGCCACATCCACCGTTTCCCGATGTTTATCGGTCAAAACAGATGTTGCCGTTGGCATGCAACTGGGAAGAAGAAAAAGCAAAAGAAAAAGCCATTTTAGTTGCATTATCCGCGGCCTCCAGTGATGACATGGACGGTGCCTGCATCCACAACGATTGCCTGAAGCACCTTTTTACTCTTCAGATTCTGAACCTGTATGCGCTCGCCCAGGCCGGCAGATTTCATGACCTTGCCTGTTGCCTCGACCTTAAGCTCCCCGAAGCTGGCAATGATGGTCACATGGTCGCCTCGTTTGAGTAGTTTTGGCCGCTTCACGTAGGAGGAGAAGATGGTCTGTCCTGCTTTGAGTGGGCGCATGAGCCTGGTGCCGACAAGTGCCTTACTATCCTTCCACCAGGAGCCAGAATGTCCGGCTATGTTGATGCGTTTCTGCGTGAGTACGGATTTGGTGAGCAAGGTGCGGGCTGGCAGGTCACGCTTTGTAACCACTGCCTTAGACCACCAGCGTAGCCGGACGGGTACGTACCAGCGGCGGCGGTTTTTTCCTGCACCTTTCTCCGCGATCAAGGATATTCGGCTCGGGTGCTTACTAAATTCCGGCATACGCCAGCGAATAGCGCCATTTGTATCGGGCCATTGCATCACCTCGACAAGTTCTGCTCTGGCTCCTTGCGAATAGATGCCGCCAGCAAAAAAGGAGTGAATGGATTTCTCCATGCCCTTATCTGCGTCCGCATGCACATGCGTGGAAAAGAGGAGCAGGATTGCCAGTATGGCGCTATACCTCATATTGATTACCGGCGGATGTTATTCGCGGTCTGTAGCATTTCATCGCCCGCCTGAACTGCCTTGGAGTTCATTTCATAGGCGCGCTGACCGGCAATGAGGTTGACCATTTCTTCCACGATATTGACGTTCGACATTTCAAGCATGCCTTGGCCCAGACTGCCAAAGCCGTTCTCACCGGCATTACCAACAATGGGCTCTCCTGAGGAGTTGCTTACCTGGAATAGAGAATGGCCTAAATGGGTCAGTCCTGCCGGGTTGCTAAAATCAGCCAGTTGAATCTGCCCTATAACTGTGGATGCGCCACCCGGCTGATCCACCGAGACGGTTCCGTCGCCCCCGATATTGATAGTCATCGCATCGGATGGAATGGTGATGGCCGGCTGTAGCACATTGCCGTCAGGGGTGACGAGTTGGCCCTGGCTATCCAAATTGAAGGAGCCGGCTCGTGAATATGCCATATCTCCATTTGGCTGAAGGATTTGGAAAAAACCGCGCCCTTCAATGGCGAGATCCAAAGGGTTGCTGGTATCTTTGAAACTGCCTTCAAGGAAAATACTTTCAACGCCCGCTGCCCGAACACCGAGGCCTACCTGAATGCCGGTCGGAAGCTGGGTGCCGGCAGAACTGGCTTCAGCACCAGCCGATTTTATCTGCTGATACATCAAGTCCTGAAAATTGGCCCGACCACGTTTGAATCCGGTCGTGTTAACATTGGCAAGATTGTTGGCAATGACATCGACGTTCAATGCCTGCGCTGCCATACCTGTTGCTGCCGTCCAAAGTGATCGTATCATATTATTCTCCTTTAGCCCTGTATGCGGCCGACCCTGTCATTGAGTAGGGATGCCTGCTGGTTGAATTGTTCGACTACTTTCATTGTTGACTGATAGCTGCGCATGGTGTCGATCATTTCCGTCATAGCTAAAATGGCATTGACGTTTGAGCCTTCCAGCGAGCCTTGATGCACGGTCATTTTTGCTGAGTCTGTATTGATGTTATCTGCGGGGGTTTTGAGGAGCGCATCACCGACTTTTTCGATTTTTGTAGCGTCCTTAATTTGCACGAGGCCAAGATCTGCCATTCGATTTCCATCCACGAACAAAGCACCTTCCTGATTGGCTGTAATATGGCCTGCCTGCAATTGAATGGCGCTACCCCCTGAATCCAGCACCGATTGTCCCCCCTGAGTTAACAGCATGCCGTTGGCATCCAATTTGAAGTTGCCTGCACGGGTATAGGCCTCGGAGCCATCGGGAAGGGCAACGCGGAAAAAACCATTTCCTTGAATGGCGAAATCAAGATCGTTTCCGGTTGTTTTAATACTGCCTTCTTCCATGGCGATGAACTGGTTGCCGAACTTGGCGAAAGCGGCGGATTGCTGTGTTGAATTTCCTCCCATTTGTTCTGAGAGCTCAGTCGTAAATGACGAGCGATTGGCCATATAGCCGGTTGTGTTGACATTGGCCAGGTTGTGGCTGATGTCGTTGAGTTTGTGTTGTGCCATCTGCCCGGCAGATCCTGCGATATAGAAACCTATAGACATATCATCTCCTCAAATTTACACACACAGTGAATACTCACGCATTTTTCGTGCCAAACCCTTTGCATGCGAATATCCCTTGGTTTTCCACCATCTCTCTCGATTACGGCAAAGCCAATCACTCTGCATCGGGCAAATTTTTCCCATGCGTATGGGAAGGGTTTTCCGCTAGACTTTGATCGGTGCTGTACAGAAATGAGAGTAATTCAGCCACCAGCTGATAGGCCTCTTCAGGAATTTCTTCGCCGGCTGGTATACGGGCGAGGAGTTGGGCAAGGTTGTTGTCCTGGTGAAGATGGATGTCCTCAGCCTTTGCGATAGCCATGATCTGCTTGGCTATTTCGCCATAACCGGCGGCGAGCACTTTTGTGCCAGCTTCCATTTCCGGATCGGAACCCAGAGCGACGGCCACCTCACGTTCAATCATGCTTGAATATTCCCCGCAAGTGCCGAGAGATCTTCCGGCAATCCACGCAGAAGCTCTCCGCTGAGCTTGGTATACTTTGTCTGTTTGTTATGTAGCCATGAATCGAAATCGGTGCGCAAAGGGGAAAGAGATTGTGGTTTGGCAGCAAACATTCGTAGCCACCAGTCATGCTCTTTATTGCCCTCAAGGGTGAATACCACAGGCCCGAGATGTTCCAGATCGACACGCCCCTGTATGTAAAACCGTTCGGAGTCGACTGATTTGTTTAATACGACATGGGGGTTACCGCTATTTCGATCCCTTAGAAACAGACTCTTTCCATCTTTCGTGACATCTACGTTATAGGGAAGGAAATCAGTTTCCAGTTTGTTCCAGCCGTGTTCCTGAGCTTGCTTGCCTGCGGGGTGTTCTGCCCGGCGGCCGCTCTTGTGCAACATCTGGGCAAGAACTCTCACCGCTTGTGCATCGCTAAGCAATCGGAACTGGGCTGGCATGTCATGATTGATGAGAAATAACCACACATGACCCATAGTCGTGGTGGGAGGCACCTGGGCCCGTAATGTGAAGCCTCCCAGTAAGAGCTGTGCAACGCCGGCAGTATCCGTGGCGGTGAGCTTGGCAGACATCAGGCTCCCATTGGTCCAGGGAAGTCGTTGATTGGCATTTGATGCAGCTCCTTCGGGAAGATTGAGAAGCTGTGCGGCACTAACCGGGAACATTATTGTGTTCTGCAGGCGTGAAGTTTCAGCATCAGTTTCACCTGATTCAATGGCAGACCGACTGCTCTGGAAATAAGCTCAACCGGTTTTCCTTCACGTTGCAGGTTTAGCATTCGGGTAATCTGTGTCTCTTCCTGATCAGCGCTTATATTTTGTGTGCGCTCAGCTCTGACTTTTTGCTGTCGCGGTTTTGTATTGTGGGTGGATTTCTCGATAAGCTCCATGGCTTGCTGCAGGTGTTGTGAAGCCTCATGCAACTGCTTGGTGCTATCCGTCAGCATGCTCTCCACCCGGCGTTGGCGCTTTGCATTTTGCCACCACATGAACCATAGGCCGGCAACGGCAACAAGCATGGTGCCGTCAAGCAGCATGGGGAGGTATTGGCTTAACAGTGCAGCTGATTCAGACATAACGATCTACTCCCAGGTGATTTTCTACGGATGATGGTGTTTCGGTATCCTTTTGCTCAGGAGAGGCAAGGGGCTTTGCGGCTGGTTTGTGCTTCTCTCCGCTATTTTCTCCATGGCGTTGTTGTTTTGATTGGCGATGGTTGATCTGCGTCATTACGCTACCGGCACCGACTGGGGGGATGTCGTTGGGATTACTCATCCGGGATGTCCAGATTCAGAAGCCCGCGCAAGCGTAAGACCATCTGACTATGCAGTTGAGAAACACGGGATTCGGTGAGTCCGAGAACCAGCGCCACTTCCTTCATATTCAGTTCTTCATGATAATATAAGGACAGCAACACCTTTTCTCTAAGCGGGAGGTTTGCAATAGCTTCAGCCAGGTGATCGGCAAACTCGAGCATGGCCATCTGTCTTTCAGGTACATCTTCCGGATTGTCGGCAATGGTTTCGATCATGTTTAGCACATCATCATCCTTGCCGGTTGCCGGAAGATCGCTGAAATACACCACGGACAGGGACTTCACCTGATCCAGGCGGTCACGATATGCATTGAGATCCAGGTCAAGGTAAGCCGCCACTTCTTCTTCCTCTGCAGGACGGCCATACTGCTGTTCAAGGATGCTTAGTGCTCGCTGCAAACCCTTGGAGTTATCACGCATGCTCCTGGGGAACCAGTCAAAGGAGCGTAGATAATCGATCATGGCTCCACGCACCCGGAAGGATATGAAGGTTTTGAATTGGATACCCTTGCTCTCGTCGAAACGGCCTGCGCCCTCAAGCAAGCCCAGCACACCTGAGTCAATGAGGTCATCAAATTCAATAGACTTGGGTACGCGTCGGATCAATTGGCCGGCGTGATAGCGGATCAAGCCAAGGTGATCCTCCAGAAGCTTCTCTGGATTCAGTGAGATGCTTGTGTCGCTGTATCCCGAGTAAGGATTGCTCATGTCTCATTCCTGCCTGAATCGGCATGACTATCCGGCATCAGCAAATCATTGAGTGTGGCCAGTATGGACCCCATCCAGGCTCCGCTCATGGCCAATATCAGCAGTCGATAAGCGGCATCGGCTAATTGCATGTCATTGATGATTGCAATGATGACACCGAGCAGAAGGCCGGCGACTCCGCCACATACAGCTGCATGGCTGGTCTGCATGGCTTAAGCCGCCACGTCTGGCTGGGAATTATTGCCCAGGCCATCACTTAAGGTGCGCTGCCAGAAAAGTTGCATACCGGCTCCGCCGCCGGCATTTGCGGGTTGCGCAAGTATGGAGTCCAGCAGTTTATTCAGATTTTCAATGCGCGAGTTATCTGCACAACTGTGCAAGAGCTTCTGGGATTGAATGGCCGATCTAACTTCCCGGCACTCGGGCATATGGCCGACAAAATCCAGGACCACATCCAGATAGCGGTCTGCTACAGACAACAGGCGGTGAAACGTTGTTTGCGCTTCGACTTCGCCCGCCTGGTTGATTGCCACCATGAATTTTCCCACATCGCGTTGGTTGGAAAGAACTTTGATCAAAGCATAAGCATCTGTCAGCGAGGTGGGATCCGGCGTCAGCACGACGAGAATGGATTCGGCACAGGAAGTGAAATACAAGACGTTTTCACCAATGCCTGCAGCAGTATCGATAAGAACCAGATCATAATTGGATGTCAGCTCATTGATTTCATCGAGCAGCAGGCGTTGTTGAATAGCTGACAAGTGAGATAGTTCGTGTAGCCCGCTACCGCCTGGCAGCACATCAAAGCCATTGCTGTGTGTGACCAGGATATCGCTAAGCTGTGATTGACCATCAACCACCTGTTGAATACTGCCCGGGGCGGTAATACCAAGCATGACATCCACATTCGCCAGACCAAGGTCGGCATCTACGAGCAGCACCCGCTTGCCTTTTTGAACTGCACGGTCTGCCAGATGTACGGAGAGAAATGTTTTGCCGACACCGCCCTTGCCACTGCTGATGGCGATTGTGCGAGGTGGCGTTTTCGGAGCCGGTTTGGATGTTTCAGTCATCATTTCTCCTTTGCCTCTACATGGTTGGCTAGCAAGGCCGTCAATGCCTTTGCTGAAAGCCATCCCATTTGTTCGGGTACATCTGGCCCAAAACTGCAGTATGAAATGGCGGCTCCCGTGGCGATCCAGTTAATCAACTTGCCGGGGCGGGTTGTTTCATCGAGTTTGCTTAGAGCCAACTCTTTGATTCCTAACTCCTGAGCTTGAGACAATGCTCTGATGCCGTCCGCTTCATCCATATTGGCTGGAATAACCATAAAGCGCCGGCTGCAGGGAATGTGTCGCCATAACTCCGACTGCTTCTTCGTGCTGGCCAACTGGCTGTTTGTCCAACCTTCACTGTCTACTAGCAGTAATCGTGCCGATTTTGTTTGAATCAAGGCGGAAGTGATATCTGCCTTGTTGCGCAAGGGGAAGAGCGGTACTTCGAGCACATCGGCATAGGTCTGCAATACGGACAGCCCACCGATTCGCTCTGTGTCCGTGCTCATCAATGCGACACTTATGCCTTTCATACTGAAATGGGCTGCAATTTTGGCTGCCAGGGTGGTTTTACCGCTACCGCTTGGTCCGGTAAGAAGTACGATTTCCTGTTTGGTCTCAGGCGCGAGAGCTTCGCCCTTGCGTAAAATGGATTCTGCAATGGGTTTGTTATTGGCAAAATCTTCAGCCAGGTCAGTGGCGTAATTGGGTGCGACCCCCAGGCGGACCAATTTGTCGAATGCCTGTTGCGTCTGAGTCCCGGAGAGTGTTTTACGCAGGCTGTCAATTTCCTGCCGCTCGAAGCCATCCACCACGCGTTCAAGCCGACGTGTAGCCGCCGCCAGTATATCATTGAGTTCTTCTGTCTTGCTGATTTTAGGGGCAGGGTGCGGCTCGTTGATATAGTCACGCGCTGCATGCACATGCCATGTGGTATTACCTTCTTCATCGATGCATCTGTGCCGGTCCAGAATCACGGCTTCCGGCCCTAGTCCTTTGCGAACCTGTGATAATGCCTCGTGTAATTTGGGAGAAGAAAATACTTTAATTTGCATCGTTTAATCCAACCCGTCCCAAGGTTTGTATGGTAATGTGTGGGGGTACTTCGGTAATAGAAAGCACGGCAGCCCGAGCCATGGTTTTATTAAGTGCTTTGGCCAATGATGCGCGCAGTTCAGGCGCAGTCAGAATAACTGTTGTATCCTGATCGTGTTGACCAATCGACTCATTCAGGCGCATGAGAAAGCGTTGCCAGCGATTGATATCCAAAGGAAGAGACCAGTCCGGATAATTGGACAAACGATCGGTCATCTCCTGCTCAACTTCACCAGCAAGGGTGAACACACTTAATTGTCCTTCCCGATCCAGATATTGCTGAATGATGTTGCGACCCAGACGCATGCGCACCTTCTCTACCAACTGATCCACATCGCGCTGGTCGGGAGCGCTGTCGGCCAGGGTTTCAAGGATAATAAGCAGGTCGCGAATGGGGACCCATTCGGCAAGTAGTTTTTTCAACACGTTCTGGAGCAATCCGATTGAGACCTGTGAGGGAACGATTTCTTCCACGGCCTTGGCATGCTGTTCCGATGTTGCATTAAGCATTTCACGTACGTGTGAGCGGTCGAGAACCTCATGGGAATGCTTGCGAAGAATCTCGGTAATGTGCGTGGCAATAACGGTGGAGGGTTCAACCACCGTGTAGCCGGCAAGTTCAGCCTGATGACGTTTGTCCTGAGAAATCCACACAGCAGGGAGCCCAAAGGCAGGTTCCTGCGTGGCCTCTCCTTCCATATGGGGGCCGGTAACCTGGCTTTCCAGGGCAAGAAGATTGCGCGGTCTGATTTCGCCCCGGCTGACTTCAGCACCACGTATCAGGACCCGGTATTCGCCCACACCAAGCTGTAGATTGTCCTTGATGTGCACAGGAGGCAGAACATAACCAATTTCCTGGGTAATCTGTCGACGCACGGCCTGTAGTCGATCCAGGAGATTTCCATCTCGTCCGGATTCGACCAGATCGATGAGTCCGTAACCCACTTCCAGGCGGAGCGGGTCGACGACCAACAGCTCGGACAATGATGTTTCCTGTTGCCCTTTCTGTTCCTGAACAGGGGTAACGCTTTCGCTTTGCTGCTCTTTTTCCTTGGCCTCCGTTTGCAAATACCATGCGCCTGCACCAAGACCTGCCGATAGAAGAATAAAGGGAATAAATGGTAAGCCGGGGACAAAGGCCATGAGGAACAGCGTACCGGAACCGATCATGAAAACGCGGGGGTATTGCGTGAACTGTCTGCCCAACTCCATAGGCAGGGTCTCGGTACCTCCGGCGCGTGTGATGATAATACCGGCCGCAGTTGAGATAATGAGTGCGGGAATCTGGGATACGAGGCCATCACCAACCGTCAAAAGGCTGTACACCGCCATGGCATCAGCCAGCGACATACCTTGCTGAACGGTTCCGATGATAAGGCCTCCGAAGATATTGATGAAGGTGATGATAAGGCCGGCTACTGCATCGCCACGCACAAATTTAGCAGCGCCATCCATGGCGCCATAAAATTCAGCCTCGCGGGCAACGGATTCGCGCCGTTTTCTAGCCTGAGCATCATCGAGCAACCCGGCATTGAGGTCTGCATCGATCGCCATCTGCTTGCCCGGCATGGCATCCAGAGTAAAGCGGGCGGCTACTTCAGCGATACGCGTGGAACCTTTGGTGATAACAATGAAATTTATCAACACTAGGATGAGAAAAATGACCAGACCAACAATGGTGTTTCCACCGACAACGAATTGGCCGAAGCCCTCGATGACATGACCTGCAGCCGCTGGACCTTCCTGACCATGCAGCAGGATGAGCCGGGTTGTAGCTACATTCAGTGCTAAACGGAACAGGGTGGTAAGCAGGAGAAGGGAAGGGAAGATGGAGAAATCCAGAGGCTTCATCACGTAGATTGAGTTCAGCAGAATAAGCAGACCAATCGTAATATTCAGAGCCAGTAACATATCCATGATGCCGGTTGGTAAAGGAACGATCATGATCATCAGAACCATAAGCACGCCGATGGCGAGCAGGACATCGGTTTGTCCGGCGATTCGCTTGAGATGCATGGTTGCTACTGCTTGCATGTTGATCTAAGTCCTCCTTTTGTATCTGTTCTGAGACATGTTGCTTAACTGTCTTGCGCCACCGGTTCTAGGAATTCTGTGCGCCTCTCATGCGGTAGATCTCTGCCAGGATAATGGCCACGGCCTCGTACAAGTGTCCGGGAATCTCGTCACCCACCTTTGCACTCTTAAACAAGGATCGGGCCAATTCTTTGCTTTCCCGAATAACGATGTTGTTTTCGCGGGCGATTTCCCTGATTTTTTCAGCCACTTTGCCTTTTCCCTTAGCTAGAATTTTCGGAGCATTGGGGCTGCCGAGTTTGTAAGATAAGGCAATGGCAATATGGGTCGGGTTGGTAATGATGACATCAGCATTTGGTACATCAGCCATCATGCGTGAGCGGGCTTGCTCCATCTGAATCTGTCGTATCCTGCTCTTGAGAAGCGGGTCACCTTCAGTTTCCTTATGCTCATCACGGATTTCTTTTTGTGCCATACGGAGAGATTTGGCATGTTCCCAACGCTGGTAAAACACGTCTGTGGCGGCGATAAAGAAGAAGATGAAGGCAACCAGCCCTGCAATCTTGAGGCTTCCGTCTACTGCCAGGTTGCCTATTGCTCCTGCATCTTTGCTTACCATGCTCAAGGCTTGAGGCAGCAGGTCTGATATAACCATCCAGCACGCCAAACTAATGACGCAAAGTTTTACCAAAGATTTGACGAATTCAGACAGTGCTTTGGTTGAAAATAACCGTTTAAGGCCCTTGGCCGGACTTATCTTTTCCAATTTGGGTTTTAATGTTTCAAATGTAAAAACCGGACCGGTGACCAGGAATGTAACCAGTATGCCCAGGAACAGGACGGGAAGGGCGATAGGTAGAATGATTGCAGCCATATCGAACGAAATCCGCAGCAATAAAATCTGCATGCCCTCTGGGGTGGCTTCCATGACAACGTGGCCGGAAAGGAAATCCTGCATTAGACCGCTGATGCGATTGATGGCAAAAGCGCCAGCACCTGTCAGGCCCATTGATGCCAATACTAGAAAAGCCAGTGCCGTGGATGGCTCTTTGCTGCTCGGAACCTGCCCTTTTTTTCTTGAGTCCTCTTCCCGTTTCGGGGTGGCTTCCTCTGTTTGTTGGCTTTTATCCTGGTCGTCTGCCATCTATTGACCAGCCAGAGCCCGCAACAGAAGCGGCACTTGCCAGCTAAGTCCAAGGAAACTGTCACGCATCAGAGTTATGATCGCAGGTATAGCCAGGGCAAAAGCAAGAAAGCCGAGCGCCACAGTGAGTGGAAAGCTGACAAAAAACACCTGAATCTGGGGAACAGCCCTGGCTAGAAGGCCAAGAGCAACATACAGAAAAAACAATAACAACATCATCGGAGCCGTCATGCGAAGGGCAAGAACAAACATGTTTGCAGCCGCATCGTTGAGCATATTCAAACCATTGATATGCCATGGCTGGCCAATGGGTAATAGATGAAACGAATCCGCTAGCGACAGGAGAAATGTGTTGTGTGCACCAACTGAAAGCCAAACCAGCATGGCAAGAACGGTGGCGAATTGTCCGACAACGGCAATTTGGGCACTGGTGCCGGGGTCGAAGACATTCGCGATGGCAAGGCCCATTTGATAGCTCATGACCTGACCGGCGAACTGGGCTGCCGCAAATATAAGTTGCGCCAGCATGGCAAGCATACCGGCAATAAGAACTTCCTGGAGAGCGAGAACCAGTAAGAGCTCTGGTGAGGCTGGAATAAAGGGTAATGTGGTTTCAACCAGTGGGTAGAGCACAATGGTCAGCAGCCCGATGAGGCCGATTTTGGCTGTTGAGGGAACAATGCGATGGCCAAGAACGGGCATCAGGATGATCAGTGTTCCCACGCGCAAAAACACCAGCAAAAAACTAATAACCTCTTCAGGGCTGAAGACGGGGAGTTCCATCGTTACTGGGTAATGGTTGGAATTCTCAGGATGATATCCCGGGTGAAGGCCACCATGGTCTCTGTCAGCCAGGGGGCCACAAACACCAGGCACAGAAAGACCGCAATGATTTTGGGAACAAAAGTCAGTGTCATTTCCTGAATTTGAGTGACAGCCTGGAAAAGGGATATCATGACACCTACGGTAAGAGCCACCACAAGCATGGGTAGGGAAAGCATGAGTACCATGTACAGGCCCTGGGAGCCGAGTTGGATGACAGTATCGATAGTCATACCCCAAGGAAGCAATTCACAGGCCAAGCCACAATCGGATGGAGTGTGAGTAAAGCCACCTCATGCGGGGTGGTTATTTGCTTGTGTTGTTTCCCGGTTTGGAAAGCGTTTTTCTAGCTATTTCGGCTTCAGGGCTTTGCGGCTGCTCCTCGATGAGGCGGAGAAATGAAGTTTTAGCTTCTTCTGCGCGTCCGAGTTCCGCATATAGCTGTCCGAGCCTCAATAGAGCCGCATTGGATTGCGGATGAGTCTCACGCGCACTGGAAGCCTTCTGGAAGGCCTCGACGGCTTGTAATGTGTTTCCCTGCGCATGCAGGGTTTCCCCAAGCCAGTATTCTGCCTGATGCGTATATTTGCTGGCCGGAAATTCTGTCAGGAAGCGGTTAAAATCATTCCCGGCTTGCTCGTAATGCCCACTCTTTAATGCCAGATACGCATTAATATAGATTCGCTTTATTTCCTCTTCTGATACGACGGGTGTTGGTTTTGCCGGTGGGGGATCCTTTGCCTTATTGATGGCTGCTACTTTTGTTTTTTTACTCTTGTTTTGGGTTTTGTTTTTTCGAGCAGCAGCCTTCCGGGATTTGGACGCTGTCGTTTGAAGTCTCTTGATGCCGTTCTCCAGCACAACAATGCGGGCTTCATGTTGCTCAAAACTCACTTGTTGCTCGTTGATGTGTGAAGCCAATCGGGCATCAAGCTCGGATAGTTGTTTATTCAGAACCTGGACTTGCTCGGCGAGAAGGGTTTGGTCCTTGCCGACCTCTACAAGTTGTGATTCAAGGGTCTGTTTTCCCTGTTGCCATTCGCTTTCGGCTTTTTTGGAAGCACAGCCCGAGATCGCCAGGCTGCATAAGGCGATAATCATCAAGCTTGAGAAGTTTTGAAATCGATAGCCATGCCATCTTCCGGGTGGCTCAAGGATTCGCTCGTGATATTGCATTTTAATCACCTTGAAACTAAGCAAAATGGAAACTTTGTAACAAGCTGGCCGTGAGCAGATGCCAGCCATCCACCAGCACAAACAGGATGATTTTCAAGGGAAGAGAGATCATGACCGGAGGAAGCATCATCATTCCCATGCTCATCAGGACAGATGCGACAACCAGATCGAGGACCACGAAGGGGATGTAAATCAAAAAGCCGATCTGAAAGGCGGTTTTTAACTCACTGATGACAAAAGCAGGGATGAGGGCATGCATAGGCGTGGCTTCAGGCGAAGCCGGATTCTCGAGCTTGGCCGCCTTAAGGAACATCATCAGGTCATCCTCTCGGGTTTGTGCCAACATGAAGCCACGTAACGGAGTTATGGCCTTCTCAAAGGCATCCGCCTGGTTTATTTCCTCATTCAAGTAGGGCGTCAGTGCGCGGGTGTCGATTTCCTGCCACACCGGCATCATAATGAAAACAGTCATAAACAGAGCCAGGCCGACAAGAATCTGGTTCGGTGGTGCTTGCTGGGTTCCCATCGCCTGACGAAGAAAGCCAAACACAATGAGAATGCGTGTAAAAGAGGTCATCATGACCAGGATAGAGGGTGCCAAGGCAAGAACCGTAAGGCCCATAATGATCTTAAGTCCGGCAAACCAGTCTTGCGGATCATCGGAATTTCCCAGGCTTAGTGATAGCGAGGGGATGTCCGCCGCCTCAAGCATGCCCGGTACGAAGAGCATGCAAATAGCAAAGAGATAAAGGTTTCGCAGATGCATCAGGTCTCCGTGGATTGCATCGGCGTTTCCTCTTCCTCGATGCTCTGCGCAATAGATGTCATGCCACTTGGCGATAGCCCGATAAAATAGCGGTTTTGCCCACATGCGACTTCGACCAAGCTGTGTTTGGTGTCCAGAGAGAGTCGTTGCATGATTTTCATTTGACCGCCATGTACTTGAATGCTTGAGCCTTGAAAGCGGCGTACGAGCCAAACAAGCACGGCAAATAATGCAAGTACGGCAGCCAATCCAGCCAGCGATTGCAGCATCATGGGCAAAAAATTCTCTGTCATGCTGGCGACCTGACAAGCAGACGGGTTGATAGACAGGGCTGCTTGATGCGCCTCATGTTATGAGAGCGCACGTATACGCTCTGCCGCAGGAACCACGTCGGTGATGCGTACACCGAGCTTGCCATCTGCTTTGACAACTTCGCCACGCGCGAAGACAGCTCCGTTGGCCAGAATATCTACCAGGGCCTCTGCCTCCTTCTGAAGCTTTAACACGGTGCCTCGACCCATTCGCACAACCGTATGCAGGGGTATTTTTACTCGTCCCAATTCCACACTGACCTCAAGCGGGACGTGCATAAGCGCTTCCAGATTGGGTGGATGATTCTCTTGCTCTTGTTCCTGCTTGGCCTGTGGTGGCGTTGCCGGTTCTTCTTGCACTGCCTGTTCAATTTCTTCGCTCATACGTTTCCTCCGATATGGATTGATTCAAGTATTTCGGCCGCCAGCATGCCTTCTTGTTGTCCGGGACTGGCAGTAAACAGAGGGATATTCTCAATCCATAATTTGGCTGGTTCCTGTTCGGAAAGAGTCAGCGGGAGAAGATCACCGGGTTTTATGTGAAGGAAGTCCCTGACCTGCAGATGGCAGCGGCCAAGCTCCAGACGCAATTCGAGAGGTGCCTGGTCGATGGATTCCTTTAATTCCTTGCCCCACTCCTCATCAAAGGATCCTGAATTGTCGCGCGCCTGTTTGCGCATGGTCATCAACATTGGCTCAAGAAAGGGGAGGGGATAGTGCAGTGAGAAGTCGCCTCGAGTTTCTTCTCCAACCACGATGACATTGGTCGTTGAAAAGCAGGGGACATCTTCCGCCGTCATGGCCAGACTCATCGGATCCATGTCGATACGGCGCAACTTGAATTCCATGCTGCGAATGGGTTTCCAAAGCTTTTGCAGCAAGGTGCAGATTGATTCGGCAATTCGTTCGGCCAAACGAAGCTCCACAAGTGTGAGAGTAGCCCCTTCATCCAGCGCAACTTCACCGCTACCCCCCAGAATGGCATCGATATAGGAGACCACCAATGCCATATCCAAGACCAACAGCATGGTGCCATGGTTAGGGCTTTCCAGGGTAAAGTAGACGCGTGGCTCGTCGCTATCGAGGATATCAAGATAGGATTTTTCCACGAGGTCTTTAAAGAAAACCGGAACCTCTCTATGAAATACAGAGCTCCAACGGTCAGTGAGAACTTCGGCCAAGCGTTCGTGCATATTACTGAACATCGGATATTGATCGAGTCCGGCACTCTTACTCTCACCGAGTGCGAAGGCCTCCACATTCTCAGGTTGTATCAGAGGGGAGAATGTTGCCAGAATTGCACTTGTCTGTTCCTCTGGCGCTACAGCGCTTAATAGCGCCTGCACTTCCTCTGCATCTAATACAGGCTTGCTCATTGGGCTACGAAGTCAGAGAAATAAACCTTTCTCACCGGCGTGCCCGGTTCACCGCCAACTTCCGTATTGATGCGGAAGGCCAGTTCTTCTTTCAGGGCGAATTTCCCTTGTTTTGTACGCACATCACTATATGACTTACTTGAAAGAAGGGAGATCAGCAGGTCTTTTATTTGCGCTTTATAGGGCTCAATTCTGGCCACATCCTCTTCATTCTCTACATCAAGTTTGATTTTAATCCGCAAAAAACGGTTTTCATCGAAGTCAGCCAAATTAACGGTAACATTGTCCAATTCCATCAACACACCCGGCGACCATACGGTTTGTACGGGCGCAGAAGCTTCCTGCTCCTGAGCATTGATCAGCGGGATATCCAGAGTAAGCAGCTTCCAGGCAATAAAGCTGCCGAGAACCAGCACAAGCAGCATCAGCACCAGATTGATGATGGGCAGCAAACCGCCGGAAGATGATTTCTTGTTTTCTCCTGCGCCTGACGCGTCGTTACCTGTTTCTTTATCTGCCATGGTTTATCTCCTTGCTGTTATGCATCGCTCGTTTCTCGAATCCGTTTAAGAGGCTCATCTTTGCCCGTCAGCATTGGCTGGCACTCATGGGCCGGGCACTCGCTTTTTGGAGTGGGGCTCGTAAAGCACGATATCCACCCGCTGGTTTTTGCCACGTCCATAGGGCGTGGCATTTGTAGATATGAGTCTTGATGGCCCATATCCAACCAGCGATAAACGCGAACGACTAACGCCTTCTGTCTCGAGTACATGCAAGACTGATGCCGCTCGTCCAAGTGAAAGACTCCAGGCATCCGGAAACGCGCTATTTGCAGGGGTTTTTTCCGTGCTTGTATGCCCTTCAATGCGGACATGGCCGGGGGTGGAAGCAAGCAAGCGTGCCAGACGCTTTAAAATTTCAATATCCTGGGGTTTTAAGCTGGCCAGACCGGGGTTAAACAAAACCGAATTGGGCATGCGGAGGATGAATTCATTATTTACCACAAGCGCCTTTACCTTATGCTGCCACTCGCTATTTTGAAGTACCCGGTTGGATTTTTGACGGGCAGCCAGCAATAATTCACGCAAGGTGAGCTCGGGTTGTGCTTGCTCCGATAGCAGATCGATATCTGTGTTGCTGGCATTGTCAAAAACAGAGATGGCTCCAGTGGAGAAAGAAGAACTGACATCTTTGAGCGTCAGATCATCCAGTGTGGACATCGAAACGATTAAGACAAAAAAGGTAAGCATCAGACTGATCAGATCGCCAAACGTTGCCACCCAGCCGTCAATTTTGACCTTTTCCTCAACCTTTTTTTCACGCCGGGCAGCCATTATTCGTTCCCCCCGGACGCTTGGACCTTGGGAAGCATTTGCACATTTTTGACGGTTGTCGGCAGGAAGCTGATCAACAGTTCGACTCGCCGGTTTTGTTCACTGTCGTCTTTGTTGATGTCCAGAGGGGGAGGGTGGGCATCACCCATGCCAGCGACCACCATGCGACTTTTAGGTACGCGCTGCTCTGCCAGTTTGTGGAACACCTGCATGGCGCGTGCCGCAGAAAGCTCCCAATTGCTTGCAAAAAGGGGGTTTTCTGAAGGTTCTTCGTCCGTATGACCTTCAATGGTTATTTCCCGAATTTCTGGTTGGCGTAGCAGATCTGATAACAATTCCAGATAAGATGAAACCTGTGAGCTTAACTTGATCTGCCCCGGCTCGAACAGGATGCGTTCCGGGAAGCGGACCAGAACCTTGTCCTTATCCAGCGGCAAGACATGAACGGCTTTGTCCATACCCAGCAGTTTGGCGACATCTGTCAAAGCTTTGGCGGTTCGCATGGTGGCTGCGTTTTCGGCACCGATTTCCCGACTTGGGATGGATTGTCCTTTGCCTTCACTAAGATTGGCACCGGAAGGCATAATACTAAAAGCGCCTGCCAGAGAATTCAGGGCCTTGTGCCGTCTTTCCTCAACAATGGTGGCCATGCTGGAAAGCAGGATGAAAAAGGCCATCATGATCATCATCAGCTGAAGAAACAGCATGTCGAAGTTGCCTGAAGGCGGATCGTCCGGAGTCTTTTTTCTGCGTGCCATCTGGTTTATTTACTCGAAGGAAGTTTTCCGTTCCTTGGGAGGTAAATAGCCCAGTAGTCGCTGTTCCATTACGCGTGGGTTTTCCCCTGCCACCAAGGACTGTACGCCGGAAATAACTATTTCGTGAACCAATATTTCTTTTTTGCTGAGAGTTTTCAATTTGCCGGCCATTGGCAGGAAAAAGATATTGGCCAGAAGAGCACCGTAAAATGTGGTGATCAGCGCAACCGACATGGAAGGACCGATGGTTGCCGGATCATCCATATTCTGAAGCATTAAGACCAGACCGACCAAGGTTCCAATCATGCCGAAGGCAGGCGAAAACGCCCCCAGCGTAAAAAATATTTCAGCACCTAGAGCATGGCGGTCTGAAACTTTTTCGACCTCGCTATACAGGATGTCATCTATAATGCCTGGTTCTTGCCCGTCAATGGCCATTTGGATGGCCTTCTTCAGGAATGGATCAGTGAACCCTTCAACCTGATTCTGCATGGCCAGAATGCCCTCTTTGCGAACCACCTGGGATAGCCCGATAAGTTGACCGATGACGTTTGTTGGGTCTTCAAGTTTGGAAATAAAGGTTTTCATGCCGATGCTGACGGCACCCAGCACTTCGCGCAAAGGATAGTTGACCAATGTCGCACCGATGGTGCCACCGACAACAATAAGGAATGAAATGGGGTCAATAAAACTGGACAGCGAACCGCCAAGCTGAATTGCTGTAATTACCAGGCCAATAGCTGTGGCCAGACCTATGAGTGTGGCGATATCCATTGTTTCTCCTCACATGTTCGCTGCTTGTGTGACTTCAGATTTGTCTAGCAAGAAGCGTGCTAAAAAGAATGAGGAGTGAGGCAAAGGTGCCCTCACTCCTCACTTTTTTATATTAGCGCTTGAGTGTCATCAAGGAGCTAAGCATCTGGTCTGTGGTTAAAATGGTCTTTGAATTTGCCTCATAACCACGCTGGATAACGATGAGTTTCACAAATTCGTTGCCCAAATCCACATTGGATTGTTCAAGTGCAAACGGCGCGATAGATCCCATGCCGCCGTTGCCGGGTTTTTCCAGCACAGGGGTTCCGGAAGCGATCGTTGATCCCATCATATTATTACCCAGCTTGCTCAGCACAGCCTCATTGGGGAATTTTGCCAGGGCTACCTGAAACAAGGGGCGACGCTGACCATTGGTAAAGATGCCGTTGATACGGCCGGTACTGTCGGTTTCCATGTGGTCAAGAAATCCAGCACCATAGCCATCGGCACTCATGAAACGCGTTGCGCCGGTACCCGCCAGTTGCAAGGCACCATCCAGACCCGTGCCAGTGATGCCTGAGACATCCGTGCCTGTAGCTGCACCGAAGTTGAAGCTGATCGCGCCTGCCGCAGCGGTTAACCACGGAAGGTTCATTGTGGGGGCTTTTTCGTTGACCAGAGAGCCATTGGCAGCGGCAAATGACAGCGATTGTGAGCCCGCAGTGGTGACGACGCCGCCGGTAATTACGGATG